>Ga0210006_1002632_pt1 | contig 11562 bp, 10 predicted proteins | sample CryGey02umfilter_2_FD_185452 | JGI IMG/M metagenome (GOLD analysis project Ga0210006, IMG submission 185452) | Groundwater microbial communities from aquifer in Utah, USA - Crystal Geyser 4/10/14 0.2 um filter (SPAdes) (version 3) | ecosystem: Environmental > Aquatic > Deep subsurface >... | reverse complement strand
ATCGTTAAAGCTCGTTAACGTAACGAATCTGTTACGCTTTCCTCACTTTGCCTTGAAGCGACCAAAAATTGATGATTTTCCCAAAGATAACGGCATTTTTCAGAGGGTCCTTAGAAAAAGTTTTGCTAAGAAAAGCGATATAAGTATAATGCGAACATTATTTTTTAATTTTTCTTTATGAAATCAGTTCTATGGAAGTTGATGGTGGTTTCAGGTGTAGCGGTGATGGCTTTGGGACTTTCAGGTTGTAGTGGGTCGAACGATGACGATTCAATGGAAGAAGAAGTCAGCGCCCCTGACACTGTTGTAGAAGAAACAACCGCCCCCGAACCCATGACTTACACGTTGGGTGAGTTTTTCACCACGCAGTTTGAGGCAGACAGTGGACGTGATAACTATGAAATGGTTTTGAACAGTGTGGTTGATGGATGGCGTTACCCTGCAGGCGCACTTGGAGGAGGTGTTTCTCCTTCCGAAGGCATGAAATTGGTGGTGGCGAACGTGAGTGTTTCTGAATTGGGAGAAAACCTTGCCAATGTCGCCTTGAATGACTTTACCTTGGTGGCAGGGGAAGAAAATTATAAATTCACTTGGTTTTTGGCCGGGCATGGGCTCAGCGAATTTCCAACATTGTTGACAGTCAACGGAGGCGAAACCGCCACGCATGACATTGTTTTCGAAGTGCCTGCTGATACGGATTTAACCGGAGCAACACTTGATTATGCAGACATAGTAGCTCAAGAAGAATCAGCCATGAGTTTTACAATTCAATAGGTGAATTCCATTGTATGAATTTAAAAGAGGGGGGTCAAAAAAAACTTGACCTCTCTTTTTTTTTAATTATATTAAAGCCATGCACACGCCAGCCCGAAACAATATGATGATGGCAATGATGATGCCTCCCATGCGAGGGCCAATGTGTCGTGCATAATTAAAAGCACTTAAATCAAACACACGCCTTCGCTCTCGCGGAGGTATTTTTTTAAAAGTCACTCAACCATCATTTCCAATGAATAATCTTGAATCAAAATTTCGCGGCGTTCTCCAGGGCCCCATGGGCTCGGAATTGCGCAAACTCGGCATCAATGAGCGTCTCAGTGATGTCAGCCACGAGGCCCACCGCAAAGTACACGAAATGTACCGCAATGCCGGCGCCAACATTTTTGTGGCGAATACATTTGGGGCGACTCCGCTCCGTCGGCATGAAGCGAACAAGTTGAGTTTACAACACACTCCCTATGGCAAATGGTTTGGGCCGGGATACACTCAAATGAATCTCCGCATGGTGGAACTCGCGCGCGAGGTGGCGGGGAAGGATGCGCTGGTGGCCGGTTCCATTGCACCCATCACAGACACGTCGGGGATGCACGATCGATTTTGGAGAAATTTCCCCCCAAAACAACGTTTGGGATTTTTGAAAAATCATCAAGCCCCTCAAATGAATGCGCTTATGGGTGCCGAAGTGGATATGTTCTTGGGAGAAGCATTTCGCTATCCAGAAGAAGCAATGGCCGTGGCACAACTGGCGGAAGAATTTGGCGCACGTGCGCTCGCTGTTTCATTTGAAGCCACCCCAAGTGGAATTCCATGGAGAACCGAAGGAGGTCCACAGACATTTCAAGAATTAAAGGAAAGATTGCAAGACGCCGCTCCGAACGTAACCATTTGGGTGGGCGCTAACTGCACCGGCCTTAGTGTGCTTCAAACTATTCTTGAATCAGGAGATAAATTGGATAGTGTTCATGCCAATAGTTTAGATTTCAATGGACACCAGGGTGATTATGGACGTTATGTAAAAATGAAAAAAGCAAACCGACCCATAGACCAAGCCGCGATTAGGGCCATTGAGCGAGAGCGCGGCACCCCGGACAGCGCGTTTGGGGAATTCGCAACCTTGGCGTTCAATCATGGCGTTCAAGTAGTGGGTGGCTGTTGCGGAACCACACCAAACACCACGCGGGAAATTCGCTCAAAATGGGATGACTTTCTTGCAATGCAAGAATCGGGTACTATGAGCGTGGCTCTCTAACCCACGACCCATGCAACAATACCTTAGTCTCGTTCGGGAAATTCTTGAAAACGGAGAGGAAAAATCCGACCGCACCGGCACCGGAACGATTTCTATTTTTGGCATGCAACGCAAATACGATCTGCGTGACGGCTTCCCTCTTTTGACCACTAAAAAAGTATTATTCAGTGCCGTGATTCGCGAACTTCTTTGGTTTTTAAAAGGCTCCACCAACATCAATGACAACCTCACCGAGCACACGCCGATTTGGGATGCGTGGGCCAATGAAAAAGGCGAGCTTGGGCCCGTGTATGGGTATCAATGGCGCAACTGGGATCAGTTCAAATGGAATGAAGAGCACGGTCAATTCGAGCGACATCATGTAGATCAAATCCAGCAGGCCATCGACATGATTAAAAACAATCCCGACTCTCGCCGCATCATTGTGAGTGCATGGAATGTGGCTGACGTGCCGCGCATGGCGCTTCCTCCCTGTCACCTGTTATTTCAATTTTATGTGATCAATGGCCGGCTTGATTGTCAGCTGTATCAACGCAGTGCGGATGTGGCTTTGGGAGTGCCTTTCAACATTGCCAGTTATGCCGCGCTCATGATGATGATGGCGCAGGAATGCAAGCTCACTCCAGGTATTTTTACGCACACCATGGGGGACGCGCACATTTATCTCAACCACATTGAAGGGATGAAAGTTCAACTTCAGCGCGAACCAAAAGCTCTTCCTAAATTAAAAATTGCAGACAAACCGTTCCGGGATTTAACGTTTGAAGATTTTGAACTTGAAAGTTATGTCCACGACCCTTTTATAAAATTTAAAGTTGCAGTGTAATGACAAAATTTTCCATCATTGTGGCAGTGGATGAAAAAAACGGCATGGGGAAAAACGGGAAACTGCCTTGGCACATTCCTGCGGAACTTCAATATTTTGCCGGAAAAACAAAAGGCAATGTGGTCATTATGGGACGAAAAAGTTGGGAATCCATTCCTCTTAAATTTCGTCCATTGCCGGATCGTCTCAACATGGTGCTCACTCGTAACACTGATTATGAACTGCCCAAAGGGGTGGTTCGTACCAACTCGCTTGATGAGGCACTGACATTGGCCGCGCCAAAGATGAGCCAAGAAATTTTTGTGATTGGGGGAGCGGGGGTGTTCAAAGAAGCGCTCAATCATCCGGATTGTTTCACGCTTTATGTCACTGAAATTTTGAAATCATTTGATTGCGACACTTTTTTGCCTGCCATTGATATGAAAAAATTTAAGCGAGTTTATCAATCTGACACGCACGAAGACAATAACATTGAATTCCGCTTTGTGCGGTACGAGCGGATTTGATATGATCGTGCCGCTATGAAAAAGTCCCTTCCACAAAATAAGTTTCTTAAAAATAAGTTTCTCATTGCCCTCATCGCGCTTGCCGTGATCGTGGGGGTACAATTTTTCATGAATTTTAGTGTGAGTCGACACCTATCAATTATTGCGAAAAATAATGCTCAGATGATTGACGACATGGGCCAGACCAAACAATTTGTTGAAAATTTTGGAACTGATCTCAATGAAGTGCGACGACTGCTTCTCATGCCAACCAAGGAGTATCATTTTGAATCTTTGATCAATGAAGGTGAAACCGAAGCACCGGAAGTGGAAGATCCAATGGTTATGATTTTTAAAGCCATTGAACATTTAGGGACGGAAGAAGCTTACAAAGCGCGTTACACCAAAAACAAAACCGATCTCGAAGCCTACCTCAATGCCAACGAAACGCTCAACTATCTTAAGGGGAAAGGATTTTATTTGCGCAGTGGGCTCAAACATGAAATCGTAAATGAACAAGGAGCCCCCCGAGTTACCATTGATTATACAGAGGCTGGGAATCTGCGAATGACTTTACACAATGCTTCTGAAATTATTTTTAAGGATGAGGACCCATTTGATAAATTCAAAGAGTCATTTATGGCTGTGGTTGAAAAAACACCCTTGACCGATGAAGTTGAAGCAAATCCGGCCGACCCAAATCTCAATCCCTTTCAAGAAAAAATCGACCTTCAAAAAGCTTCCATTGAGGCGCTAAAAAACGATGCGGGCTTTCAAGCCGCATTGCGCAAAGCACACCTTCAATTCAATTTTGAACCCCGTGTGAATGAGCATGCCATTGAGTATGATATTTCAAATGCCGAGGGGATCCCCATTCAAATACTGTACATCAATATAGAAACCGGCGAAATCATGATGCGGGACCCGAATTCAGACATCGGGTCTCTTTTAAATAGTGTCATTTCTACGGAAAAAGAAATGCTGATCCTGCCTTCTATTTTAAATTTTACTTTGGAACCTACGGACAATCAGCATGATTTGAATATATTGGTGGCTGGGAAAAATGCCACAAACGTGGACACGATTATGTTGGCAAATGTTGATGCACAGAATAAAAAGGTCACGCTCATCAGTATCCCGCGCGATCTTTATTATAACGGTCGAAAAATCAACAGTGTGTACGCGGATTATGGAATGGCTGAAATGGCGAGGCAGGTTTCAGACATTACCGGCCAAAAAATTGATCAATATATTTTGGTGGACATGTATGTGTTTGCGGATTTAATTGATCTGATTGGGGGTGTGACCATCACGCTCGAAGAAGATCTCATTGATCCCACCTATAAGGTCATGGAAAATGGAGAAAAAACCACGTTGTACTATCCGGCCGGAGATCACATCATCCATGGGAAAGAAGCCCTCCGCATTGCCCGCTCACGTTACACAACGTCTGATTACTCCCGCGCAAAACGTCAGCAAATCATTGTGGACGGATTGCTTCACAAAGCGCGCGCACTTGGGTTTGGTGACGCTCCCACAGTGGTCAAATTGATTAAGACGGTTTTGCAAAAAACTGAAACCAATATTTCACTTGATGACGCTGCTCGTTACTATTTCCGTTATCAAAATTACGAGCTTGATCGCGGCTATGTGCTCACTTCCGGCAATGTATTGGATTCCGTGCCCATTCCGGTGAACAACATTGAAACCTCGATCAAAGTAAATGTCTGCAACACCGTAAATGGACAAGAAGTATGCCAAATCAAGAGTGCAATTTTTACACTTCAACCTCGCGATAATAATTGGGATTATATTAAGTGGTACATTCAGGAAATATTGAGAAATTAGCCCCATCCCGTCCGTCCCATCCCATCCGCCGTTCATGAAATGGTCATGAATAAATCGACTTCTTCATCTCCAAGTTTTGCACCGTAGCTTTCATTTGACATGACACGAAAAACGAATCTGGAAATATAGTATGAAAATTTCAGCATGCTACACCTAAAAAAATGGTAACATAAAACCATGAAGCCACTCATTATTTACACAGACGGAAGTTGCATTGGAAACCCCGGCCCGGGGGGGTGGGGAGCGGTCATTCAATACAATGGTAAGGAAAAAGAACTTTCCGGCCTCGACAATCCCACCACCAACAATCGAATGGAAATGATGGCCATGATTCGTGCGCTTCAATGGGTCAAAAAGAACAAATTGAGTGATCATCCCATTGAACTTTATTCGGATTCAAGGCTACTCATTAAGACACTCAAGGAAGGATGGAAGCGCAAAGCCAATCTTGATTTGTGGATTGAGTTGGATGCCGCTCACAATGGAATCGATGTGAAATGGTTTTGGGTGAAGGGACATGCCGGTCATCCACTCAATGAGCGATGCGATCGGTTGGCGGTCGCTCAATCTGAAAAAGCTAAAAAAAGTGCACAAAAATTGGTTCCTACCTTTGCCCAAATTGAACACCCGGAAGGTGAGTATGCCTGCGCTCGATGTGGTCAAGCTTCAGATGGGAAGCTAAGTTATATGCAAAAATCAGGTTTGATTCGTGTGGACTGTTTACACTGCAAAAAATACATAAAATTTGCTCCGCGCACATCAGAAAATTTAAAACGCGCGAAAAAGCAGCTTATTTAGTGGCCACTATTTAGAGCATGGCATCTAATTTTTCTTTCAAAGCTTCTTTTGACATGAATCCAGTGGCTTGATCCACCACTTCGCCCCCTTTCATGAAGATGAGAGTAGGGATGCTCATGACTTGAAATTTGGAAGCAGTGGCATTGGCTTCATCCACATCCAATTTGCCAATTTTAACTTTGCCTTCGTATTCTGAGGACAATTCTTCTACAATGGGTGCCAACTGTTGGCAAGGTCCACACCAGGTTGCATAAAAATCAATGAGTACAGGGAGATCAGATTTGACCACTTCGTTGTCAAAGTTGTCGTCTGTAAAGTGTTGGGTCGCCATAATGTAAGAAGGTTAGAAATACAGCGTGCTAAGTATAGCAAAACAAGAGCCAATATGATATAATTAACAGATGAAATCATTTTTAAGTAAAATACTGGTATTGGGTCTCCTCATGGCCTTGGTGGGACCTTTGGAAAAATTAAACGCACCTTCTCCTGAATTTGAAGAAGGTGGGATTCGGGCTAACACCCTAAGCGCGGGGAAAAACTTCCAACTAAATCCTTTGCCAAGCGCCAGTCTTCAAGGAGTGGCTCCGGCCTACGAACAAAAATCCACTTTCTTATCAGAAGTAATGGAGGCGGATTTCGCTTTTGATGCGGTGGGCGTAGAATGGAAGGAAACCCAACCTGAGGGGACTCAGCTAGAAATGGAAATACGATTTCAAACCGCAGAAAAAACATGGACCAACTGGCAACATGTAGAGATCGATATTGATGGAGAAGGCGGAGATGAATTGATTTCCACACAGAGGTCAGATGCGTTTCAATATCGGATCACCATGAAGAGCGAGGATGGGAATAACACTCCGCGAATTCAAAATTTAAAATTCCATTACATTGATGCGTCGGTAGAAAATTCAAGCCAACCTGTTCTTCAAAAATCATTGTTTGGAAGTGAGGCATTCAAAGTCATTCCAAGAACCCAATGGGGCGCGGATGATAGTTTTCGATTGAACAGTTATTTTGGGGTGATTGATCAGAACCTCTCGGGCGACAATGCAGTGGATGTGGCGCAGGAGCTTCAAGACATTGCCGGTAAAAATGGAGAAAAAAGTTTGAAACAACTTTATCCCGAAGAATTTGAAATAACAGAAATCATAAAAAAGAACGCACAAGGTGAGTCTTTATATTGGCCTCAAGAATACGCTAAAAAAATTCAAAAAATCATTATTCATCATACTGCAAGTACGAGTGAATTGAATAATCCTGAAGCTGCCATTCGAGCCACTTATTATTATCATTCAGTGAGACGTGGATGGGGGGATATTGGATACAACTACATTATTGATACTCAAGGAAATATTTATGAAGGGCGTGCCGGAGGGGAGCGAGTGGTGGCTGGCCACACACAAGGTTACAATACCGGTTCCATTGGGATCGCAGTCATGGGGAATTACGAAGAAGACACTGTGCCTTACGAAGTCATAAATGCCTTAGCCACTTTGATTAAAGGAAAGGCGGATTTATATGACATTCAAGTTGAAGGATTCAGCCAGTTTAGAGGAGAAATTAGCGCCAATGTCATGGGGCATCGGGATGCGGCAAAAACACTCTGCCCGGGGGAAAATTTGTATGAATCTTTACCCGTACTTAGAAAATTAATTGGTAATAACATGATCGACATGGAAGGACGTTTGGGAACCGCTTTAACCAACAAGCCTTATGAATTTGTGAGTGCTTCGAATTATGGAGCGTTCGTGTTAGATCCGGAAAAAACATCACGCATGACTATTAAAATAAAGAACATTGGAACCGAAACATGGAACCAAGAAACTTATTTAGTGGCTGATCAAAACGAACGTGCGGAGCGCATGGTGCATTTAGTGAAAGAAACAGGCAATCCCAGTAGCATTGGAAGAATGATTGAATCCAGTGTTGCACCCGGAGGAATCGCAACATTTAATATTGATATTGAAGCGAAATTAAGGGGCGGCTTTGAGAATTATCAAATCACCCCACTTTTTAATGGAACTCAAAAAACACGACACTATCTTGATTTGCCAATTTATGTCGCCGCCCCCAGTTTGAAGTATGACTTGGTGGATCTTCAATTGAAATCCACGCGAGTGAAAGCAGGAGAAAAAGCGAGCGGAACGCTAAAATTGCGCAATACCGGTAATATCACATGGAAGCAGGGCGGAGAATATCCTATGGAAATTCAAGGAGGAAATGGAACAAGCTATGCTAAATTAAAAGAAGTCAATGTGGGTCCGGGACAAATCGGAACCTTTGAATTGAGTTGGGCGCCAAGTGGCGATGGTTCGGTGTCAGAAGCTTTGATTCCATTCATAAAAAATCTTGAAAAAGTAAAAGGCGCGAACATCAAAGTCAGCCTCATTATTTACGATACATTGATTCGCGCTGAGGTTGTGAGTTTGAGCGAGGACAGAACCTTCGCTCCGGATGAGCGAAAAGCCGTGTGGATAACTTTAAAAAATACTGGGAATAAAACATGGGAAAAAAATGGGAAAAACGCATTAACTATAGGAAAAACAAACCATCCGGACATTAAAGTCACCAAGCCGATTTTAGCCACCGCTACATTGGAAGGAGGCAAAACCGGTCAAGTGAGGTTTAGCGTGAAAGCACCAAGTAAATCCGGGAATTACGTGATTTATCTTCGCCCACGTTTGGGCGGGCAAAATCTCATGCAAGAGGCCATCAAATTTGAATTCACAGTTAAAGGGGGGGGCGCCGGAGTCAGTCTGAGCCCCGCGACTCCCGTCGCGAGCCCGGTTGTTTCCGTGGCCCAACCTCCCAAGATCGGACTGGATCAAGAGACGATTCGAATCAAACTCAGCTACGACACGGGCGCCTCCGGCGCCCCCCAAATTACCGCCAATGGCGCTTTTGATCTCTATCTTAAAAATGAATTTTTTATGGCAATGGAGTCAGGGGATAAGGTGGAAGTCCGCCGCACCAATGGGCGCTATCAATTACTGAGCGATGCCCGCGCCTGGGTGGTGGAAGAAATTCCACGTTTTGTGCCACGCACCAGTGCGACCATTTTAAAAATTGATAATTATGAACATCGCCCCACCTGGAACACCGCGCTCAATGACAATCAATTCCGCGGCATCCTCGAAGTTCAAGATGTGGATGGTACGCTGATCGTCGTTAATGAACTTTCCATGGAAGACTACCTTAAGGGAATCGGTGAAGTGGAAAATGGCGCACCCATTGAAAAAATTCGAACCATGATGATTTTGGCCCGTACCTATGCGCGCTATTACCTCTCGGAAGACGAAAAATTCCCCGGAAAACCCTATGACTTAAGCGACGACCCGGATGAATCCCAAAAATATCTGGGCTACGGATATGAGCAGCGCGCCCCCAATATCCCCAAAGCGGTCCGCGATACCCGCGGCAAAGTAGTGACCTACAAAGGGAAGTTGGTTAAAACGCCTTACTTCAGCACTACGGATGGCACGGCCACCAAGAGCGCGCAAGCAGTGTGGGGCTGGACCAATATGCCGTACCTCGTCTCCGTTCCCGATCCGCTCTGCACTGCCACCAAATTCAGCGGTCATGGCGTTGGTCTCTCCGGCTGCGGCGCCACCGCCGCCGCCCAATCCGGCAAATCTTACGAGCAAATCATCAAATATTATTACACCGGTGTGGAGATTGAGGTAAAGTAAACCCATGCTCACCATCGCCATCAACACCGCCTCTCAAGAAAGCGCGCTTGCACTCATTCAAGACGACCGTGTCTTGGGCGAAGTGGCCTGGATTTCCAATGCCAACGAATCCACCAAGGTACTTCCGGGGCTTGAAGAACTTCTAAAAAATACTGGAAAAACCTGGGAAGACCTCACTCGCATTTTTGTCATAAAGGGACCCGGAGCTTACACCAGCCTTCGTGTGGGCATCACCATTGCCAATGGTTTAGCCTGGACTTTAAAAATTCCCATGTTGAGCTCGGATGTATTTGAACTGTGGAAGCACCGACTTAGCCCCGCCGACCGTCAAGCGCCGCATTTGATCGCCATTGCCGCTGGCCGCGATTTTTATCAAATCAAAGACGATCCTGCGCGTCACACCCTTGAACAACTTTTCGAGCTTCAACTTCCTTTATATGGGGAAATTCCCAAGGCTCAAACACCCGCCCATACTTTTGCTCAAGCCGTGATTGAACTCATTCCGGACGCTGAGGAAAGCGAACAAGTCGAACCTATTTATGCCCGCCCACCGGATATCACCATTAAAAAGGATTGACAAAATCAAACATTTTGGTAATATGGTGAGCCTCGCTGCGTTGTTAAGCATGCAATGAGGGCCACGATCCTTTTAAAATTTAGTGTAGAAACCCTTGCCCGCCTGGAGCAAGGGATGAAACTCAGGGAGGGGGTTTCATTCCTTGTTCTTGATTGGCAAGATAGGAGGAGCCCATAATGGGTTCCTTTTTTTGAATAGTTCCGTGCGTGTCATGTTTATTTCATTTTTTTGAAAGGTTTTGGTCATGTGCATTTGCTACCGTGGTGTTTCTTCGAGTGCGCCGATTTTCACGAAAAATTCGTGGCGAATAGGCGCCCGAATTGATCATTGAAAGTCTGCATGATGAATGCGTCATTGACGCGAAAGGACAATCAGATGGGAACCTACTTCTTCTCTCGGTTCATGCTCGTCATGGGCCTCCTGTGCTTCGGCACCAACCTGGTCGGCTGCAGCGAGTACGGACTCCAGCGGGTCGACACCGTCCGGGCCCCGCGCGGGGACGTCGAGAGCATGGAGCTCACCGAGTTCCGCGACTGCAGCCAGGTCCTGGGAGACAACTACTGGTACGAGGACCACGAGTTCGGGGTCGTCATCCTCTACGGGGGCTGCCTCGTGGAGGACTACAACGCCTACCTGATCATCGAGCACGAGTTCTGGGACATGGACAAGGCCCCGATCCAGGTGGAGTACGAGACCCTGAACAACGACGTGGTCACGGTCGACGCCTGGAAGTACACCCTCGACTTCTGGTACAACCCCGTGGACATCGAGCTCGAGGTCATCCCGTACGCGGGCAACCTCGCCTTCGGCATCCACGAGTTCTCGCTCAACTGCGTGGACGACGACCAGAGCGAGTGCGATGTCGAGCACACGGGCTCCGTGGATGCGCAGGACTTCGAGTAGAGGACGGCTGGGAGGGAGGTTGGGGTTACGGCTCCAACTTCCCTCCTTCCTCTGACATCATGCAGACTTTCTTAGGTGGCTTTTATGGGCCATTTTGATAAGAACTTTTAAACCCCACAGGGTTCTAAACAAGTAAAAAGTCTCCGCGCGGAGACTTTCAGGTTAGGAGGGGCGAGTTATGCACAATGGGAACCCAAAAAGAGGGGGGATTTGTTCATGAAATGTTCATGTTGAGGTCGTCGAAAGACCTATTTTTCTTTGTGACCGGACCAAAGTGCCGCCCCGCTCAAAACTTTAACGAGACACTACTGCTTTTAGGGACCCTCTGAAAAACACCCTCATCATGTTAAAATCATTTTTTTTGTCCGCTTCATCGTTAAAGCTCGTTAACGTAACGAATCTGTTAC
>Ga0210006_1002631_pt1 | contig 11568 bp, 10 predicted proteins | sample CryGey02umfilter_2_FD_185452 | JGI IMG/M metagenome (GOLD analysis project Ga0210006, IMG submission 185452) | Groundwater microbial communities from aquifer in Utah, USA - Crystal Geyser 4/10/14 0.2 um filter (SPAdes) (version 3) | ecosystem: Environmental > Aquatic > Deep subsurface >... | reverse complement strand
ATTTTTCCTCTTCCTGTCTTTTTTTCAGTCCCATTTTTTATTTTAATTTGAATTTTCTCTTCCAGGCCATATTTTATTTTTAATTTCTCAGCCTCGGATAAATCTACTCCCAGGGCTTTGGCGATAATCTCGGTAAAATTCCCGGAAGAAACCGGAATAGAGGAGGTAAATCTTAAAGAATGGCCGGAAAAAATAATAAAACTGGTTCTGGTAGCTCCCAGGTCAATGAGAAGGACTGGAAAAGTGGCCACGCCACCTTTTATTAAGGCCCGGCTAATAGAGAGAGATTCAATCTCCAAGCTAACCGGCTCCAATCTAGCCATTTTCAAGACAGAAAGATAAGGATCAACTGTTTTTTCAGGCAAGGCGGCAATTAAAACATCAAAGTGGTCCAAATGATTATGAACAGGTTGAATAACCTGAGAATCCAAATAAACTTCCTCAATGGGCAAGGGAATATAATTTTCGGCTTCATAAATGACGGCTGATTTTAAATCCTCCTCTGACATTCTGGGCATTTGAATGACCTGTAAAAAGGCTTTTTCTTCTGGCAGAGAAGCAACAACATATTTTGTTTTTAGTTTTTCCCCTTTTACTTTGATCAGGGCTTCTTTAATAACTTCCGATAGCGCCTTTTCGTCTTTTATTTCTCCCCCCTTGATTATTCCCGGCTTTATTTTTTCTTCGCCAAAAGAAGCCAAATCAAAACCATTTTTGATTTTTTTGAGTTTAATAATCTTTAAAGATAAATCAGATATGTCCAAGCCAAACGCTTCTGGTTTTAAGGTTAAGATTCCAAACATTTTACTAATTCTATTTTAAATTTTTATTCAACTTCTTTCCAGCTGGCTATTTCCCACCCTCCTCCCGGCCCGGAAGAAAAGCTTGAATTGATTAAACCTTCCTGATAAACAATTTTGGCATTATTTTCCAAACGTACTCCGTAGCCAGTTATTTCGATAAATTCAGCGTTATTCTCAACTACTATCAAACCATAAAGACTATAAATAATCGATTGGGGATTATCTACGTTGACATTATTATATAAATGAATTGCTGGGTTAGCCGCATCGAGAGATTTATTTGTTGAAACAAAAAGGAGTCGGCCTCCCTGAGGACTATCTTGGGTAACTACATTATTATTTAAATCTATTTTGCCTAAATTAGTCTGGTCAGAAGGATTATCGGCAATTATTGGGTAACCGTATTCAAGACCTGACTTTAATTTAATCCCGGCCTTATTAGAAGCCAAAATTTTCCCAGTTACCCAAATAGGGCCAGTAATGATTACCGGATTATCTGTGCTATTGCTTGGGAAAGTTAAATCACCTTCAATTTTTTTTGGACCTAAAGATGATCCTTCAAGGGGACTATAACTTCCGGAAACGCATTCAGCTTTACATCCAGAACCGGTATCACAACAAGCTGCCCTCTCCCAGTCCTGAATTTGGGCATAGGAAATTGGCAAATCCTTAGTTGCGGGGTCAGGACTCTCGGCATGGCAGTAGGGATTGGGGCATGTTTGTCTATCAGGCCCAACCCTGGTATTACTGTCTATAATTTGATAATAGGCATCGCCATCAATCCAGGATTGGGTAATGGTATTAGCATGGGCATCTTTGCTAACCCAAACTCTATCAATATAGGTTGGGGCTTCTCCGCCCATCCAGGTTTTAAAATTTAAATCACCTTCAACATTTTTCCAAATATCTTTCTCGTCGCTCCAATCTTTTGTGTATTTACCGGTACCAACCGCATAGCCATCGGTATTATCTTTTCCCCAGACCCAATAATTATTATCATCCCGAGAAACATCAATCATCATCCAATAGGTATTTCCGGCAGTTAAATTTGGAGGAGGATCTAAGCTTACATCAACCCAACTGTAATTTGAGGTAACTTTTGAACTTTTCAGAGTTCCCGAAGCTAAAGAGGTAGTGGAGGGACTGCCTCCATTATCGGTTAAAATTCTGACGGTTTGATCTGGCGGCGAACCAACCTTTTTTAAATAAAAACTAACTGTATTTAAAATTTTTGAGGCGGAGGGAACAAAGCTCTGAGCAGTGTCAAGATAGTATTCTTTGCCGACTTTTAAACCGAAAGAAAAATCTGAATTTTGAACTGTCCATTGTTGATCCGGTTCGGGAGCAACGGCGCCGGCCACCCAGGCATCGCCATTAATCTTGGAGTCGTTTGCTTTTCCTTGCCCTTCCATTTTTCCATTAGAATAAACATTTCCTTCAACTGAGGCCTTAGCTCCAAGCCATAATCCCCCTTTATCAACCTGGGCACCGTAATAAAAAGCAACTGTTGCCGACTCAGTCTTCAAAATTGTCTCTAACTTTTTTATTCTCTGAGAAATTTCACCGGTTGATTGAACAATTCTTTTATCATCTTGACTGGTAATACTAATTGTTGCTGTGCCCTCGCCAACTGTCAAACTGTTAGTTGCTTCATATTTTTTCCCTTTAACAATCCGGTAAATACTGTCTTCTATTCCGGCTTCGGCAACATAATAGGCCTGACTAGATTTCACAATGTTTCTGGAAATTTTCTGCTCTCCCCGGGTTAAAATAAAAATACTGCCGGCAATTCCCAAAATCACAACCATGATTAAAAGGGTAATGTAAAATGCGGCAAAGCCTTTTTGATTTTTTCTTGGGTTTACCATCTTAATATGATCTTAATGAAGCAGTTGATGTTAAAGTAATTGATGCCTGATTCTTATAGTCAATTTGCAAATTTATCTGAATGGAGGGGATGCCAGAGGTAACAATTTGACTAAAAACCAAATTGCTTACCTCCACCCTATCAGAAGTTAAAGTAATGGGGTTTGGGGATTCTTTTTTTAAACAAAGCTGGGTTCCACAAAGATAAAAATCGATGTAGCTTGTAGTTTCACCTTCTGGTAAATATTTTTTGGTTTCTAAAGAAAGTTGGCCGGGATGAGAATCAAAAGTGCTCGTTGGGACATAAATACTCTCTGCCTCTTTTATTTCATAAGTCATTATTTCCATGGCCCTTCTGGTATTATCAAGAACTTCTCGCATTGCCTTGGTTTTCGTATTGGCACGAATGACCCAAAGAAAAAAAGAGGAAGCAACTGAAACAATAATGGCTAAAACGGCAATGTAGATTAAAACCTCTATTAAGGTAAAACTTTTTTTCATTTTATCTCCAATTGGTCAAATAGGTAATTATTTTTACTTCTTTAGATTTCCAGGAGACAGTAGCAGTTATTTTTTTAGTATTTGGATCATTATTAGCTGGATTATAAGTAATTTCGATATTATCAGTTGTTGGATCGCGGGAAACATTTTCTATCAGAATTGTCCGAGTAAATCCATTAATTACATTTTCGGTTCCCGTAAAATCCCAGAAACCTGCAGCGCTTGTTAAGCCGTGAGAGCCCGGAGTAAGCTTGGCCCAATCGCTATCCCGAATGCTCCTGACTGCTTCCATAGCTTCCTGGGATATCGCATTAGCTTTTGTAGTTTCTTTAGTTAAGCTCGCTGCCTTTAAAGAAAAAGTGGCCAGCGACAAAATACTGGCTAAGGCAATAATAATAATTGTCATAGCTATCAAAATCTCGACAATCGAAACCCCTTTATTGTCGTTGAGGATCGGCTGCATAGATTGATGTCTTGGTTACGGTTAGACCATCGGTTGAATAATTAATTAAACTGCCTGTCGAATCCCCACTAAGAGTAATGTCTAAAGATTTATTATTATATCTTCTGTCCCGATGGATGCTAAATTGGGTATCGGGGTTATTTAACCTATGAGTATGGATTTTCAATTTTTGAATTTGGCCGCCAACATCAACTTGACCATCCCAATAAATCTGACCATCTCTGAAGTTCTCTGAGATTATAATTGTTTTAGTGACGCCGCCCTCAAAATTTAAAGTTAAACTTTCGCTGGGAGTAGAAATGGGGCGGCCATAATCAAAATGAGTATGCCTCCAGTCTTTTATTCGACCTGTCTCAGATGGAACGGTGGGGCTGGTCAAGCCTACTTGACCAGAATTTTCAATATAGATAGTTTTGTTTTTAGAAATATCAGTTTTCAATTGAAAATAAACCTTGCCAAATTGATTAGTAGTGCCAGTAACTCGATCAAAGACTACTTCCGAACCTCCGCCGACTAACTCAACCTTATAAATCTCAACGCTTTTGGGAAGATTGTGAATTTCATTATCAGTGGCTGAAGGATCATAATTTACTCCTTTAAATAAAACAAATTTTTCGGTTTCAAAATGAACTCCGTATTGGCTAGCTCCTTCTGAAGCTATTGTTTTGTTTTGGGCTAACCTTAGAATATTCAGAGTTTCTTCGACTGAATTATTTAAATCTGATTCTCTTTGGAAAAAACGAAAGGCCGGGATAGAAATAGCAACCAAAACAATTAAAATCCCAACAATTGTTAATGCTTCAATTAAGGTAAAACCTTTTGTGTTCATTAGAGAGTTCCCAGCATTGAATACATTGGTTGAATCATTGATACGGCAAAAAAGCCAATGGCCGCCCCAATAATTATCATTAAAACCGGTTCAATCACTGAAGCTAAATTTTTTGTCGCGTTTCCCACTTCTTCTTCAAAAAACTCAGCCAGTTTAGATAAAATAGAAGAGGTTTCTCCGGTTTCCTCTCCAACCGCAACCATTTGAATTACAATGGCCGGGTAAATATCTTCATAGAGTTTCAAGACATCAGATAGTTTTCCTCCTTTTCTAACCTGCTCAGAGCAATCTTGCAGTGCTTTTTTATAATAGATATTACCTAAGGTTCTGGCTGTGACTTCCAAGGCCCTAACAATGGGAACTCCGGCTGAAATCAAAGAGCTGAGAGTTCTGGTGGTATAAGCTGAGTTACTTTTTCGAATAATTGGAGAGATAATGGGAATTCTTAAGGTAAGGTTATCTAATATTCTTTTTCCAGTTTTACTTTTCATTATCTGAAAAAAGAAAAAAGCACCAAGAACAAGAATTAAAATAGCTAAGTACCATTTTTTAACCAAAAATTCAGCTAAACCAATTACTATTTGGGTAGTGAGGGGAAGTTCAATATTTAGTTCTTTAAAAGTGGCGGCTAGCTGGGGAACAACCATAATCAGCATCATAATACCAATCCCAATCATGGCGCAAATAATTATTGCCGGATAAATCATCGCTCCTTTTATTTTAGACGATAATTCGTGCTGTCTTTCCATTTGTTGAGATAATACTTTTAAAACTTCTTCTAAGGTTCCGGCCTCCTCGCCCACCTTGATCATGCTTTGAAATAATTCTGAAAAAATATCTGAAAAATCAGTTAAAGAATCAGAAAAGCTTTTTCCCTTAGTAATTTCTTCTTTGATTCCGAATAGAGCTTTTTTAAATTTCTGGCTTTTTGTTTGGAAAGCCAAGGCCTCCAGGGCTCTGGGCAGAGGAAGGCCAGCCGCTATCATTACCTGTAAATTTCGGGTAAACATCATTTTTTCGACCAAAGAAACGCCACCGAGGAGAGGTAAAGAAATCTCAAACTTTTTTTTCTTTAATCCTTTTTCTTCTTCCAGTTCGGCTCGAATTAAAATTAAACCCTGCTGCCGCAGGGTTCTAGCTAATTGATGCTCGTCTTTTGCTTCGGTAGTTCCTGTTTGACTTTCTCCCTGTAAGGATTTGGCAGTATAGAAATATTTAGGCATTATTCAATAATTACCCTTAAAACTTCCTCGATGCTGGTTATTCCTTGGGCAGCTTTAATAAATCCATCTTCAATCATTAGTCTCATTCCCTCTTTCTGGGCCTGGGCCTGAATTTGATCTGAGGTTGCCTCCTTTACAATCATCTCTTTTATTGTTTCTGTAACTGGTAAAACCTCAAAAATTCCAATTCTGCCTGAATAACCTTCCGGGCATTCTTTAGTGGCTTTGAAACGATAAAATTCAACATCTTTAAAAGTCGCTTTTGGTTTGACAATTTTTTCCTCTTTTAAAATTTTCAAAACTCTGTCTAAATCACAGTATTTAGCTATTTCTTTTATTTCGTGATCGGTGAGAGTATATTTTTCTTTTTCCTTGCAAAGCTTTCTCACTAATCTCTGGGCTAAAATAACTTCCAGAGTGGAGGAAATTAAGAATGGTTCAGCCTTCATATCAATTAAACGAGGAATGGAACCTGAGGCATTGGTGGTATGCAAAGTTGATAAAACTAAATGGCCGGTCAAGGCAGCATTGATGGCTAATCCAGCTGTTTCATTATCTCTAATTTCCCCAACCATAATGATATCGGGGTCTTGTCTAACCAAAGCCCTTAGACCATTAGCAAAAGTTAAGCCAATTTTAGGATTGACCTGGGTTTGATTAATTCTGGGCATGCGATATTCAACCGGGTCTTCAACAGTGGAAATATTAACTCCGGGAATGTTTAAAATCTCCATCATGGCATACAGGGTTGTAGTTTTTCCGCAGCCTGTGGGACCGGTCACCAGAATCATCCCGACCGGCTTTCTTAAATTGTCTTGAATATCTTCTAAGGATTCTCCCCTCAAACCCAAACCTTCTAAAGTGTAGGCCTTAGCGGTTTCGGGTAAAAGCCGCATCACAATTTTCTCTCCATCAAAAACTGGTAAAATGGAAACTCGAATTGAATATTTATAATCTTCGGTTTCAACCTTAAAGCGACCGTCCTGGGGTAATCTATGCTCATCCAATTTTAAATTAGAAAGAACCTTCACTCTGGCCACTATCCCGGAAGCAATCTGCCTTGGTAGGATCATGGCGTCTCTCAAAATCCCATCAATTCGGTATCTGACGATCACCTCTTTTTCCAATGGTTCAATGTGAATATCAGATGCTCTTTGTAAGATGGCGTGTTTTAATAAGGTATCGACAATTCGAATTACTGGCAGCTCTTCAGCTACCTTTCTCAGTTCCTCTCTTTCTTGAACCATTTCTTCCTCTTTGACTGCTTTAATTCCTTCAGCTTCTTTTTTGATGAACTCGCCGAATTCAGCTTCTAAAGTTTTTTGATACTGGCGTAAGACATTTTTAATGCTTTCTGGAGTAGTCAGGCGGGGTAAAATTCTTAAATTAGCCGTTTTTTTGATAAACTCGATTGTTCTTAAATCTTCCGGGTCAAGCATGGCCACTTCTAAATCCTGACCTTTTTTTCTAAAAGCGACAATATTATGGGAACGGGCAATGGGCTCGGGAATTATTTTTAAGACCCCGGGCTCTACTTTTTCTTTTTCTAAATTGACGAAGGGAATTCCCAAAATATAAGCCTGGAGCTTTATTAACTCTTCTTCAGTGATTAATCCTTCGGAAACCAAAACATCACCAACCTTTTGGTTAGAATTTTGGGCCTTTTTTAAAGCCGAATCAAACTGTTCTTTAGTAACTAATCCAGCATCTAAAAGAAAGGCTTTCAATTGTTGGCTCTCTACTTTCATTATTTTGTCTATTCACCCAATGCTTGTTTTATCTTCTGAACCACTTCTTCCAAAGAATACTGGGCTTTGACTAAATAAGTGGTTGCTCCTAACTCAATTGCTTTCTCGACATCCCCTATCCCCTCTAAATTGGTTAAAACAATTACCGGAATATCTTTTGTTTCTTTATCTCCTTTTAATTTCTTTAAAACTTCAAAGCCATTGACTCTAGGCAGAATCAAATCAAGTAAAATTAAATCTGGTTTTTGAGCTTTGGCCAGTCTTGTTCCTGTTTCTCCATCTAGAGCTGAAATCATCTCGTACCCTTCCTGTTTTAAAATATCTCCAAAGGTTTTCTGAAGAGCCGACTCATCCTCAATAAATAATACCTTTTTCATTTTATTGGTATTGTAAACCAGAAGGTTGATCCTTTTCCTTCTTCTGATTTAAATCCTATTTTTCCTCCTGACCTCTCGACAATGGCCTTTGAAATATAAAGACCGAGGCCAGATCCTTGGGTTTGATATCTTAAAATATTTTCTGACCTAAAAAATTTTTGGAAAATATATTTTTGGTCTTCTCTGGGAATACCGACTCCAGTGTCTTTAATTTCGAAGTAAAGATCTTTATCTCTCTTTTTTAATTTTATCTCAACCTGACCTTTTTCTCTAACGTAGCGAATGGCATTGTCTAAAAGATTTTCAATTACCAAGCGAAGCTGGGAGGGATCACTAAAAACTTTTGGTAAATTTTTTTCTGGTTCAAATTTTATTTCAACATTTGAGGCTTTGGCAAAGGGTTCAAATTCTTTAATCAAATTATTTATTAAGTCCTCGAGAGAAAATTCTTGCTTCTTGAGTGGAAGTTTGGCTGTCTCGATTCGAGAAACAATTAACAAATCGGAAACCAATTCTCCCATTCTGGCTGAATTTTCTTTTAAGATTTTGAAATATTCAGTTTGCTTTTCCTCAATCTTGCCCAATCTGCCCGACATTAATAATTCAATTGCCCATCTTAAATTAGAAAGGGGGGAACGAAGTTGATGAGAAACCACGCTGACAAATTCTGACTTCATTCGATTGGCCTCGGTTAATCTTTCGAAACTCCGAGTAATGATGACAGCGATAATAAACAAAATTGCGGTAATAATCATAACCATCAGGGCCACTAACTGTGGATCGGCAACGTAACGGGTGGCTATGGCATAGGAGATTAATGCCGTAATGGCAATAATGAGCCCCATCACTAAAAAAAGAAAATGGGGGCATTGCCAAAGAGGAAGACCGTATCTTTTGCACTGAGTAAAAATGTTTAACTGAGAAAGGATACTTTTGAAGTTCATTAAATTAAGTATACCACACTGAACAGGCGATGAGAATAGAATTCTCATCTTCACCTTCGCTTTCACTTCGTGAAAGCTCGGTGATTGACCAAAAGGGGAAATTTTATTAGAATATGGTTTAGCGGGGTGTGGTGTAATGGTAGCACGAGTCTTTTGGGAAGATTTAGTCCGAGTTCAAATCTCGGCACCCCGACATTTTTATTCAGAACAATTTGCTCTTAAAATTTGAATACTTGATTGTGTTTTGATATAATATATAAAGTGGGTTCGAATTATAGACTTATGAAACCTTTAAGTCTTAAAGAAAAAGCTATAAATTATCGAAAACGAGGTTATTCTTATAATATGATTTCACAAGAACTAGGACTTGCAAAAAGTACGCTTAGTGATTGGCTACGAGAAATTCCTTATAACCCAAGTAAAGAAGTTCAGGAACGTATCAGATTAGGACATATAAAGACAGCTCAATTTAAACACAATCAAAGAATTGCTGATATCGAAAAAATGAAAAAACTAGCCAAAAAAGAACTTGGGAAATTAACTAAAAGAGATTTATGGTTATTAGGAATTGGTTTATATCTTGGCGAAGGGTCAAAATTATATGAGAGAATAAGGGTTATAAACTCTGACCCCGAGATAATAAAATTAGCAATTAAGTGGTTTCGAGAAATTTGTGGTCTAAAAAATGAAAATCTCAGTATTGCTATCCATACATACCCAGATAATAATATTAAAGATACAATAAATTATTGGGCAAAAGTAACAAGAATTCCTAAAAAACAATTTGAAAAGACCCAAGTTGATAGAAGAATCAATAAATCGGAAAAAAAGAAAAGGAAACTTCCTTATGGTACAGCTCATTTATACATCAGAAGCCGTGGCAAAAAAGACTTTGGAAGAAGTCTACATCGGCGAATTATGGGCTGGATTGAGACTACTTTAAATCAAGTTTAGTGCGGGAGTAATTCAGCGGTAGAATGCTTGCTTTCCAAGCAAGACGTCACGGGTTCAAATCCCGTCTCCCGCTCCAACCACAAAACGGCGCCGAAAGCGCCGTTTTGTAATTTCCAATTTCTAATTTTTAATTTTTAATTATTTAGCGTACTCAATAATCCTCGTCTCTCTAATGACGTTGACTTTTATTTCGCCGGGATATTTTAATTCTTCCTGAATTTTGGCAGCAATGTCTTTGGCAAGCTTTTTAGCTTCCAAGTCATCAATCTCTTCTGGCTTAACGAAAATTCTGATTTCCCGGCCAGCTTGCAAGGCCCAGGCTTTTTCTACTCCGGAAAAACTTAGGGCAATGTTCTCCAAATCGCCTAATCTCTTTAAATAATTCTCTAAAGTATCTTTTCTTGCTCCGGGTCTGGCGCCAGAAATTTGGTCCGCCACTTGGACCAAAACCGATTCAATGGTTTCATAAGGATACTCTTCGTGATGAGATTTCATTGCCTGAATTACTTCTGGCTCTACTCCAAATTTTTCTAAGATTTTGACGCCAATCTCGGTATGAGAACCTTCAATCTGTTGGTCAACTGCCTTACCAATATCATGGAACAAGCCGGCTTTTTTGCAAACCTGGGGGTTAGCCCCAATTTCAGAAGCCAAGGCTGAAGCCAAGTGGCTAACCTCAATTGAATGTAATAAAACATTCTGACCGTAACTCGTTCTGAATCTTAACCTTCCTAACAATTGAATTAATTTGGGGTCAAGACCAACTAAACCCAAATCATAAACTGCCGCCTCTCCTGCCTCTTTTATCTGAGAAGCTATTTCCCTTTGAGCTTCTTCAACTTTTTCTTCAATCCTGGCTGGCTGAATTCGGCCGTCTTGAATTAATTTTTCCAGAGCGGTTTTGGCTATTTGTCTCCTAATCGGGTCAAAACCGGAAATTATCACGGCCTCTGGCGTCTCATCAACCACTATTTCCACCCCGGTTAATTTTTCCAGAGTTCTGATGTTCCTTCCTTCTTTACCAATAATTCTACCTTTGACTTCTTCGGTTGGCAGGGTCAAGGTAGTGGTGGTAATTTCCTGAGCCTGGGACAGGGCATATTTTTGGATAACGGCAGCTAAAATTTCTTTGGCTTTCCTTTCGTATCGTTCAGCGCCTTCTCTTTCTAATTTCATCAATTTTTCTAAAATCTCTTTTTGATATTCCTTTTCCAGATTTTGCAGAAGTTCAGTTTTAGCTTCTTCCCGAGAAAGTCCAGAGATTCTTTCTAAATTTTCCAGGGCTTGAGATTTAAAACCTTCCAAACTCTCTTTAATTTCTTTTAATCTCTCTACTTTTTGCTGAAATTCTCTTTGTCTTGCTTCGAAATCAGTCAGTTTTTCATCTAAGATGTTTTCTCTTCTCAATAATAACTGTTCGGTTTTTAAGAGCTCAGTTCTTCTTTGGTCTTCTTCTTTTTTGACTGCCGCGATTAAATTGGTGGCCTTTTCTTTTGCCTCTTGGAGCAGCTTTTCAGATTCTTCCCGAGCTTTGAAAATCCTCTTTTGGAGCTTGGCTTCGATTGTTTTCCAATCTCTTTTGGCAATTGATTGACGGGCATAATAACCTAAAATTGAACCTAAGGCAAGGGCAAATACGCCCACTATTAATGGGATAAATTGATTCATATTTTAAGTTGAATGATTGGCTATCTAATGTTTCCAAAGATTCAAGGTTAATTTCTATGCTTAGATTGTAGCGGAATTCTTAAAAATTGTCAAAATGGTGCTATCTCCTGCCATTCAGGTAGAGGTAGTTGGACAGAGATGGTCTGAGTCCGAGAATCAGAAGGACCAGCCGTCACTCCAAGGGTTAGGGTA
>Ga0210006_1002630_pt1 | contig 11571 bp, 5 predicted proteins | sample CryGey02umfilter_2_FD_185452 | JGI IMG/M metagenome (GOLD analysis project Ga0210006, IMG submission 185452) | Groundwater microbial communities from aquifer in Utah, USA - Crystal Geyser 4/10/14 0.2 um filter (SPAdes) (version 3) | ecosystem: Environmental > Aquatic > Deep subsurface >... | reverse complement strand
ACTTGAAGTTTCTTCATCGCGAGATGTGCCGGCATTAAAGGTAAAAGTGGTATTGGTGGTTCCAATGGTACGATCACTGATCCCACGATCCGAAGCAATGGTGAACACTGCATTCGGAGCCAAACGATCCGCTGAAACCTCAACACTTACGGTGGCATCGTCCACATTTCCTTCTAAATCACGCACTTGAATCATGGCATCATACGAACCGGGTGCCTCATATTGATAGTGAGGATTGGTTGGTGGTCCCCATGGAATTTCGAAAACGCCATCTCCGTTAAAATCCCAACGATACTCTAAATTGCGTCCATCTTGTCGATCAAATGAACCGGATCCATCAAAATAAAACACCGCACCCGTAGGCGCGCTTGACGGAGAAACTTCAATGGCTGCTTGAGGGGTATTTGAAAAAGTGACATAAACAAAAGCCGCTTCTCCAAAATTTTCCTGATCCGGACCAATCACAATGAGCGTCTCATTCCCCGGGCTCATGACTTGAAGGCGGGGGGTGTAATAGCCGGTTTTAGGATAAACATGAGGCTCAACTTTAGTCGTAGAATAGGTGGTATCCCAGATCCCATCTCCATTAAAATCCCATCGAAATTTATATGAATCCGTATTTTGTCCTCCCGGCGTTGAAACCGAGGCTTTGAATTCAAATTCTTGAGTGGTGTCGCCCTCGCGAGGGGTAACGGTAAACCAAGCATCAAACGCGGATTGTTCCACAATATTAATGGCATTAAACACACGGTCGGTTAATCCATCCGTATCTCGAACTTCCAAGGCCACAGTCTTAGCCCCAATGGAAGTGTATTGATACGTGGTGATTTTAGAAGAAGACAACCATTCAGTAAACTCACCTCCATTACTATAATCAAAGTTCCAACGGTACACCAAATTAGTAAAACCGCGGTGGTCACTCGACGCGGACGCATCAAAACGCAACTCCGTATTCCGTGAGCCCGTACTTGGAGTGATTGAAAAACTGGCAGTGGGCTCAAAACTATCTGCCATCACCCCCATAGAAGGAATGAGCAAAAGTGCCACCACGAAAGCAAGAAAAAATTTAAGACGCATAATAGGAAGAAAGGGAAGAAAGAAGATCTGACTCAGATACAATTTTATTGTCCGATTGATCACGTTCTTTCCATTCAAGGCCGCCGCTCTCAAGTGAGCGTGCGCTCAAAACCAGGCGCACGGGAATGCCGATCAAGTCCGCATCATTAAACTTTTCTCCGGCACCAAGGTCCCGATCGTCCCACAGGACTTCGAAACCCGCTTGCTCAAGTTGTTTATAAATCATTTCCGCTTTTTCTTTGGTGGATTCTTCTTTGCCTAAATGAATCAAATGAATTTGGAAAGGGGCAATATTTTTCGGCCAGACCATGCCTTTATCATCATGATGAACCTCCACAATGGTGGCTAAGGTGCGTCCAATTCCAATTCCATAACAGCCCATATAAAAAGGTTTGGTTTTTCCATCAGAGTCAGTGAAGACTGAGCCCGGCATGCGATCAGTGTAGTGCGTGCCAAGTTGAAAGATATTGCCCACTTCAATGCCACGAGCCTCCACAAGCTTTTTCCCATCGTCCGTGGAACAGTCAGCAGGGGGAGAGGCAATGTCTCCCTCTAAATCAGGTTGATAATCACGATCAATGTTCATATTGAATAAATCGCAGTGTTTCTTGTTGGCCCCGCCATACGCATTCACAATCGTACGCAATGATGGGTCTGCCACAATCACCAGTTTTACATTATTATTAAGTTTATCCTTGATTCCAACCGGAGAAATAAATCCCGGTTCAGTATGAAGCACGTCCCGAATTTCTTCGTCAGTGGCCGGACGAAGTTGGATCGCTCCGGCTACGTGCTTTAATTTTACTTCATTGACATCATAATCACCGCGGATGATGGCCAAAACAAAGCGGCCGGTTTCATCCACAAATAAAACATCTTTAATCTGTTGCCAAAGTGGTTTTCTATGCAATTTAACTCCTTCTTCCATGGTGTTTCCACGCACGCCATCCACTTGGACCATAGCTTCTAAGGGTTCTCCCACATTGCCACCTTCTCGTTTAAAGATTGCCACTTCTTCGTGAGCCGCGTACTTTCCATCTTCCGTCATTAAAAAACGACTTTCTCCCACGTCTGACACCACCACAAACTCATGACAGTAATCACCGCCAATGTAGCCATTGTCCGATTCAATGGGAATGGCATCCAGCCCGCATCGCTTAAAAATACGTTCATACGTAGCCCACATGGAATCATATTCTTTTTTAAAGTCAGTTTCATCCGCATGAAATGAGTAGCCATCCTTCATTAAAAATTCCCGCACGCGCAATAGTCCGCCACGGGCTCGTTTTTCATCGCGAAATTTTTGTGAAAATTGATAGATATTAAAAGGTAAATCCTTATAAGAAATATTAAATTTTCGAACCACATCCACCATCATTTCTTCTGCGGTTCCCCCTAAAGCAAATTTGGCGCCACGCTGATCTTCAATGGTCATCAATTCAAATCCAACACTGGAGGTGCGATTGCTTTCTTCCCACAATTCCAAAGGATGAAGCACGGGGGAGATCATTTTTTGAGCACCTGCTGTATTCATTTCTTCTTCCACTATTTTCACAATTTTATCTTGAACTCGTATTCCCAAAGGTAAAAAATAATATCGACCGGCCACGGATTCGCGGATAAAACCCGCTTGATACAGTAGGCGATGACTCACAAGAATGATATCACTGGAAACATCTTTGACGGTTTTCCCGAAAAGTTTAGAGATGAGCATAAGATGACATTACCAGAAATTATGGGGGAGTTAAAGGGACGCTAAAGCGGGTCGCTTGTCGCGCCGGTAATCTGTTCAAAACTCTTTTCATCCAATTTAATTTCAATGTTTTCAAATACGGTGGGGATGGTGGGTGCCCACACCGGCCAACTGGAAACCGTTACTTTATTCACCTCGGGAAGATTTTGGATGTAATCTTCCGCTTCTTTAATTGGCTTGCCTGCAATGTGTTCTTTGATTTTTTTAATAAGGCGCGCGCCATTTTCTTCTTCAGGATTCAAATCATACGCCTCAATGCCTTTGATGGTGGCAGTCAATTTAATTTGGCCCGGTGTTTCTTTAACTTCAAAAAGTTCATAAGAGATAGAGTCCACATCCAAACGCACCAGTGTTTTTTCCGGACTTTTACGCTTGATTAATTCTTCTCTAAGAATGGCACGAAATTCATCTTGATTGAACGCATAGCCGGACACGGTCATGCTTCCTTTCACTTCAAAATTATCTTGAATCGCTTCAACCAAATAAGACGGAACATTGAGGCGAGGTTTCCCTCGTGAGATGGAATTAGTGCCGGTCAAAAGTTCAAGGTTGGTCTGGTTGAGGGTATTGCGGCGGGCCACTTCGGCCAGAAGGGTTGATTGAGTGGCGGCATTGAGTTCACTTTCAATTAAAGCCTTTGCCGCATCCAAATCATCTTGAGTGATCTTGAGAGTCACCACAGTGGAGCCACCGGTCATGGGTGCGGTACTTCGGGCATAAAGCTCACGTTGGCTTTCTTCTCGAAGGCCGGGAAGTACGAAAGAGCCGGGTTCAATATTCCCACGTGAACCCATCACACGATTGTACGCATCAACTTCATCCGCCACCACATAAACATCCACAGTCCCGGCTCCCGCCTCAGTGGCACGAGGAACCGTCACTGCTTCTTGCGTCCGATAAAGCAAACCGTCCTCTGTTTGGAAACGGGTGAAAGCCACCAGTTGCCACGGGGTATTGCGTTCATTGATAACCGTAATTGTGCCGGCCGCATTCGTGCCATCAAAAATCTGTCCCGTTGAGGTATAGGTGATGGTTTGATCAATGGGAGTTTCAATCGGAAAGTAAGCCAAAACATGACCGGGAGTTCCAAGGGAGGGGCGCGTTCCATACCGTGACGCATCCGCAAGCGTAATGTTGACGCTTTGCTCCACCACATTAGAGCGGGGCACAATGGTCACCGTGGCTCCGGGAAGCGCAATGTAGCTAATAATGAGCAACACACACACACTTGCCACAACCAGTGTCCCCATGGTTTTGGCACTGGGCGCGCCCAATGCAAAGCGAGAAGGTTGCTTGGTGAGTTGACGATTTTTGCGGAACGCATCGAGTCGTTCACGGAAAGATTGGAAAGAAAATGATTTAGACTGTTTAGATTGTTTGACCACTTCAAAAATAGACACCTTTTTTTCACGAAGTCGCTGGGGGCGCTCTGCTTCAACTTCATTACTGGCTGCAGACATGGGCGCGATCAAAGGTTTTGGAGATTCTTCTTCGATTGACTTAGTGGGGATACGATCTAAATGACGTGATTCAAGTTGGTCAAATACTGAAATACCGGCTTGATGGGATAATTTCATGCCAACCAAATCCGCGGTAATGATAGAAAGTTTTTTCCCAATGTCTTCAATTTTTTTCTTTAAAATACTCAGATTCACCACACTCTGAAACACCACCGCTCGTTCGGGTATGATCAAATAAACATCTTCATAATTCAACCGTTCAATGCGTTCAAAAATCGAAGTGATTTCTTCATCCAGCTCAACATAAACGACCTTGCGTTTAGAAATCTGTTTGATGGGTTGTTCGTCTTGCATAAACTTTTAACTTTTAACTTTTAACTTTTAACTTTTAACTTTTAACTTTTAACTTTTAACTTTTAACTTTTAACTTTTAACTTTTAACTTTTAACTTTTAACTTTTAACTTTTAACTTATCTTCATACTTGCATGAGGCGCACTACTTTACGCAAAATAGTACTCAAATCTTTTTCTTCGCTGGAAAGTTCAACTCCCAAACTGGCCAATGCCATGGACGTAATATCCTGAGGATCATGAAGCAAATTGGTTTTATCTTCAATCTTGGGAAGATCATGTGGGTGCGCAAAACTCACATGAGGTTTACGCGAAAAGGACAGATCTTTCCACCAATCTTGCTCCGAAAGAACCGTTTTTAAATCCGGAAGATGAGAACCTCCGCCGCACAACAAAATTTTTGGAGGAAGCATGTCAATATTGGTCAGCTCGGAAAGCGTCAATTTAACCCCTGTCAGCCAAACTTCAGAATCAGCTTTCAAGCCTTGTTGAACGATTTTATGAGACTGCTTTTCCAGGCGGTTGCCTGAGTAGGCGAGTTTGATTTCTTCAGCTTCGGAAAAAGAAACATTCAAATTTTGAGACAAACGTTTGGTAAAACTTCGACCCCCAATGGTAAACATTTTGGTCCCTGCCAACGTGCCATCTTTAATCACGGCAATGTCAGTGGTTCCTCCTCCAATATCCATTAAAATCACATTGGAATGTTCTTGCTTTTCAGATCCGAATGACCGTGCCAGCGCATAAGGCTCAGCCGTAATGGCAAGAAGGCTAATATTAAGTTCAGCTGCAATGGTTTGAAGCACTCCATAATGAACCAAAGGAGAAAACGCATTAAAAACGCTCACCACCACATCATTCCCTTGGAAACCAATGGGATTTGTTACCCGATAATCATCCACTTTAATGTCCATGATTGCGGCACTGACCAACTTGACATCGATTTCATTATAGCCGGTTTCATAGGCCATTTCCGCACGCATTTGTTCAAACGCTTTCCACTGAATTTTATGAATGATATTTTTGAGTTCTTCAAAGTGAATTTTATTATGAGGCTCGTGGCGACGGTACCGAATGGTTCGAGTCGCGCCCTTTACCAACTCTCCGGCAATTCCCATCACAAGTTGGCCGGGGGAGATGGAAGAAAGACGTTCCGCTTCTGCAATGGCTTCTTTGCAATTACGAATGACTGAAGCAATGTCCGTCACAGAACCACTCTGCATTTCCCCAACGTTTTGGCGTGTTTTGCCCACCCCCAAAATACGACCCTTATCGCCATCCACTTGAACAACAAGTGCCTTAACGAATTCAGTGCCGATATCAAGGGCCAGCAAGGTATTGCCCGTGTGTTTTAACTTGGAACGCAAAAAATGAAACATGGTAGAACTACTCTAACTCAAACCTGTTGCCCGGGCAACGGGAAACCACTAACAATTGTTAATGGAGGGAGAGTCAAAATTTTGGCATCAAATAGACATTTTTTCAGAGAAGACTATTGACTTAGACAAATTTATATTTTATAATGATCTAATCGCGCACTACATAAAAATGCCCGATTGATGAAAAACTTAGACAATTTAACCTGTTTTCAGTTATGTAATTAATTCCTCATCAAAACATCTAGCAATGGATGATCATACTTTTTATTTCTTAATTTTTTATTTCTAACACATATAAACATGCAAAAACTAAAAGAATACCTTGCTGTTCGTGCCGTACGCTTAGGTGTATTGGCTGTTTTGGTAGCCACTTTTGTTGGGCTCCCAAGTCTTAAATACTATAATGGTACTCATGCATTCGACAAATTAGATGTCGTTAGCATGGCAACCAATGTTTTTTTAGCGCAGGACATGCAACCTTCGGATGGTAGCTATCCGCCCCCTTCGGATGGTAGCTATCCGCCCCCTTCGGATGGTAGCTATCCGCCCCCTTCGGATGGTAGCTATCCGCCCCCTTCGGATGGTAGCTATCCGCCCCCTTCGGATGGTAGCTATCCGCCCCCTTCGGATGGAATGAACTACAGCAATACGAATATGAACACAACCTGTATGTGGCGCGATGATGCCGGTGGCTGTGTGGCCGACGGAGTCTGGGCCTACACCACTCAATACGATGGTGGACAACCTCGATGGTGTCGCGCTTTGGGATCTGGATGGTCATGTCAAGCCACGGATCCAGGTGGTTCAACCGGAACAACCCCAACCACAACACCAACGAACGGTGGAACCACCAGTTCTACCACTCCAAGTTGTATGTGGCTTGATGACAGTAACAACTGTGTAGCTGATGGAGTGTGGGCTTATACCACAAAATATGATGGTGGACAGCCTCGATGGTGTCGCGCTTTGGGATCTGGATGGTCATGTCAAGCCACGGATCCAGGTGGTTCAACCGGAACAACCCCAACCACACCCGGTACCAATGGACAAACAACCAATCAAAACTTTCAATATGTTGACGCTGCCAACACACAACCGGTTGCGGTGGGAGCAGTCGACGACCTTAGTGTGGGAGATGTAACCGTCAACAACGGTTCAGGAAAAGTCACAGTAAACGTTTGTAGCTCGAGTGATAGTGTCAATAACATTGGCTACTACATTGTTCGTGCCGAGCTTGCTGGTGATTCACGAATTGGAGCAACTCAATACGTTCAAAATCAATCTCTCAGCCCGGGAGCTTGTGCTGACATTGAAATCTCACTCAGTGGTTTAAAAAACACACGTCCGGGACAACATTACAATCTACAAGTTCGTCTTCGAAATGATGACGCTAAATTGAAGGACATGAATCGTGGAAACGATGAAGCCTTTGTGAGCGATATTTGTTTCAAAGATTCAAAATTCGCAGCATGTGAATCCCAATCAAATACAAGCACAATGCCTGCGGGTACCATGGGCCAAATGGGGCCAATGCCTTATGGCGCTGCGAGCGACATGGGTCAAATGGGGCCAATGCCTTATGGCGACATGTACAATTCTGGGGATAACATTGTTATGCCAAATGAATTTAGCCAACAATATCAAACGGGACCAATGCCATACGGCGCTGCGAGCGACATGGGTCAAATGGGACAATTTGGAAATCAGCCACAATTCGGATTCCAATTTGGAGGTCAAGAAGTTAAGTCTCAATATGACTTTGCCTCTGATTTTGGAGATCAATTCAATACAGAATATGCTGATTTTCAAGGAGGATTCGGTGAATACAACTTTGGTGATGATTCCCAATTTCAAACAATGAATGCCGGAGACATCAATCGTGATAAACGTGATCTTGCTCAACAGTTAAAAAACCAAGAGGACATGACACGTGAATTTGCACGCATGGCCAAACGTATTGATCGTTTTGTTCAAGAAATTGAGCGCGAAAAAAGTCGTGTGACCAAAGACAAAGAACGTGCCACAAAACAAGGTGGAGACGTGTCTGAATTTGAAGGTGCCACTAAAACATACGACACACTTTTGAGTTTGGTAAAAGAACAAATTTCTGAGTTGGAAGTTTTGAAAAATCTCCATGCTTCTGATTTGGCCGGAGTAAAAGCCAAAATCGAAGCACTTGGAGATAGTTCAAGTTTCCAAGATGTTGAAATCGCTCGTGCAGATGCACGCAAGTTGGAGACATACTGGACTGTCCGTGATGCCATGGACAATCGAGTATCAACGCTCGAACAACTTCGTATGCCTTATGACTTTTTGGCAGAATTGGGTCGTCTTCGTGGAGAATATAGCCGCGCGGGAACAACCATGAATTCAGAAGTAGCCGGTGGATTGGCAAAATTCGAAGCCTCAGCTAAAAACTTGCTTGGATACCAAGAACAAGCCAAAGCACTCTATAATAAAATCAAGAGTGAAGCCGGTAGCATTCGAAGCATCACTGACACTCAAGCCATCAATGAGGCGGTTCAAGACCTCATGGATAGTAATTGGGACATCAATGATCTTAGACAAGAGTTTCAAGACGCCATGATGGACTTCAATGGGAATGGAGGTGGTTTTGGCCCAATGCCTATGGGTTCTGAATTCGGTGGTCAAAATGGTCCTCAAGGTGGCTTCGGTCCTCAAAATGGTCCTCAAGGTGGTCCTCAAGGTGGTCATCAAGGTGGCAACTTTGGCAACGGTCCTTTTGATTTGATGGGACGTGCATGGGAAGGTCTTCATAGCCTCAAATTCGCAGGTGAAATGAAGGACGAATTGACCATGATCAGTCAAGAACTTCAAGAGGCTAAAAAAATGATCACCATTCTTAATGGGCTTAACATTCAAAATTCAAAAGTCCAACGTGCCATTCAAGAACTCAGTTCTTTGGCTGAAGAAGGTGTAAAAGTTATGGGTAAAATGAAAGCTTTCTTGGATTCGGGAAAAGCAGCGGAACAGACCGGTCAAATGGATCAGTTCTGGCAAATCATGGAAAAGATTGGAATGTCTGCTGATCGTAGCATGCAAACCCTTCGTGACTACTTCAATAGTAATCCGTCCGCGGTAACAGCACTGGGATCTGACGCTGATTTCGTTCTTGACTTTGTAAATGACATGGAAGGCCCGGGTGGACATAATGGTCCTCAGTTCAATGACGGTCAATTCCAAGAATTCGGTCTTCAAAGTTATGATCAAAATGATTTTGGGAAATTCCAACAATATGGGGAATTTGACGATGTGGATCAATTCAATAACGCTCGTCTCCAATTTGCCTCAGCTTACGATGGATTGGTTGGGAATGAAGGATTTGATATGGATGCATTGGTGGCTCAAATTCGTGCGGATGTTATTCAAGAAGTGACTCGCAAAGTGACGGCTGAGGTTATGTTTGAAGTGTCAAAACACGTTGGTGATGACATTGCAGGAAAAATCTTGAACAATGTGATGAACAATCTTGGTAACTTTGGTGATCGAGGAGAAAAACTTCTTGAAAACACCAGTAAAGTGCTTAATGTGGTTGCCAGCATTGAAATCGAAGATTCAAGAGAAGATTTGATTGAGGCCAATCCTGAACTTGAGGATGAATTGGATGATGTCGAAGCACTGATCGACATGACCAAAGGAACCGCCATTGCTGAATCCACTCAAGTTGAATTGGGCGGCATTTTGGATGAAGTTAGAGTCCTCGTCGAAACCGGCGGTGATGAAAAGGAATTCCAAGATAAGATCAAAGAAGCTCGCAAAGTCCTTGAAGATAATGAAGACGCTCTCGTATTTGAGGAAGGCGTTAAATTTAAGGACACCGGACTTGGAGAAAACTGGTTTGACGGTTATGTTACCGGTGCTCGTCAAGATGGAATCGTAAGCGGGTACAAAGACGCAAAAGGGAACCTTACAGGTGAGTACGGTCCCGGTAACAATGTAACCAAAGCCGAAGCCTTGAAGATGGCACTCGAAGCGGCCGGAAAAGGTGTCGCTTCCGGAGCCCCTCAAGACGGATCTGCACAAGGCCAATGGTATGAGGGCTATGTTAAAAAAGCGGAAGAGCTTGGGTTCGAAATTATCCAGGAAGGTGGATGGAACGAACCTGCTGACCGTGAAACCGTAGCTGTGTTAGTTTCTCAAGCCTTTGATCTTGGTGGAGAAAGCTATGAGGTTGATAATACAAACTTCTTCCCTGATGTCTCTGCCAATGACTCTCACGCAGGTTACTTGCAGGCAGTTAAGGATAGAGAAATTTTCACAGGAGACAGTGGTAGTGGAAAATTCCGCGGAGAAGACGGTATCAATCGTGCTGAAGTTGCCAAAGTAATGAATGTTGCCATGCAAAATGCAGGTAATATTTCAAATGAACTCAGCGATTTCAATCTTGATATTGATGCTTCCAATGAAGAACTCTTCAATGCGTCGGAAGATGGATTCTTCCAAGATGGACAAGAAAGTGTTTTCCAGAAGAAGACGTCATTCTGGGATTTCTTACAAGCCATGATTCCTCTTCTCTGGTAATTTGAGAAAAGGACGACGATGATCAAAAGATCATTTAAGGGGGCGCGCCAAAAGGCGCGCCCCCTTTCGACGTTCATGAAATGGTCATGAATAGATCAACTTTCCGATCTCCAAGTTTTGCACCGTAGCTTTCATTTGACATGACATGAAAAACGAATCTGGAAATGTGGCTTAAAAAAAATGCTTTGCTACAGTTAAAAAATAATACTAATGATCTTGGCTAAGATTGGCTCCTCAAACCTGAATTTCGTCTTGCAATTTCTTTCTTTTTCCGTATTCTCTATGCACAAACATTAATTCAATGAAATGGCCAAACATCCAGTACCCAAGAAAAAACATTCCAAAACACGTAGTAAAACGCGCTACAACACTTACAAAGTAGCCGCTCAGAAACGTCTGACAAATGCAGTTCAACTTGTGGCTTGTTCCAATTGTGCCCAGCCTCGTCGAGTGCATCACGCATGTGCCGCTTGTGGCATGTACCGAGGACGACAAGTGCTTGATATGCAGAAAAAAATGACCAAAGTCACCAAGATTCAAGCTTAAATCTTTGGGAAACCTCCTTAATTGCTCTTTTAAACCACAATAAATGGCCAGTAATCGCCATCTATCCCGAGTCGCTGTCGTGCAAGCCCTGTTTGCTTGGGAGTTTCGTGGGGGCGAACCTGCGGCTATTTTTTCATTTGTAGTGGAACAATTTTATCCCAAATTATCCAATCCGGAATTTGGCTTAAAAAACTTGGAAGGAATTTTAAAAGAGCGGGACCAAATTCAAACCATCATTGCCGAACACGCACCGCAATGGGCATTTGACAAAATCGCTCCTATTGATAGGGTAATATTAGAGCAAGGCATTTACGAAATCATTAATTCCGATGAAATTCCGCCCGTGGTTGCCATCAACGAAGCCATTGAAATCGCTAAAGAATTTGGCACAGATAAATCATCTAAATTCATCAATGGCGTTCTCAGCAATGTGATGAAACAATACAAGCCAAATCAACCTGTT
>Ga0210006_1002627_pt1 | contig 11577 bp, 15 predicted proteins | sample CryGey02umfilter_2_FD_185452 | JGI IMG/M metagenome (GOLD analysis project Ga0210006, IMG submission 185452) | Groundwater microbial communities from aquifer in Utah, USA - Crystal Geyser 4/10/14 0.2 um filter (SPAdes) (version 3) | ecosystem: Environmental > Aquatic > Deep subsurface >... | reverse complement strand
ATGTCATTTGAACCACTCGATGCGTATAAAAAAGTGGAACCACTTGCACTCACTGGATTTGAACGAAAAGGATTTACGGTTGTTGAGTGGGGAGGAGTGTTGGAAAAGAAATAATCTTGTCCACAACAGAATTTGGATAGCCAAACGACAGGTGCTACAATGCATCTGTTGTTCTTTTTAGTAGATATCTCTTTGTGGAAGTAGGGTTCCCCCTTCGTCAAGACTTCGGTCTGACAAGGTTCATCCCCTCACTGTGCCGCAACGGTAAACTCCCGATGTAATAGGGAGGAGTCCGATCTTCAAAGATGATATCTAAGTCACAGAAAACTCCCGAGCAGGAGTGGTGAGGTGATAGAGATGTGCAGTGCATTCTGACTATCTTTGTGTATTCAGCAGGCATGGCACATTTCTTCAACCAACCCGCCAACTCGGCGGGTTTTGCTTTCTTGGAGGGAAGCGGATGAACAGACGAAGTTTTCTGAAGATTCTGGGGGGGAGTACCCTCCTCATAAGCACAGGAGTGATCTGTACCGGGTGCACGTACATCGGACGGCTCGGACAGACGCTGGGCGAGGTGCTCAATGAGAATGGGTTCAAGATCGTCTCCTACACCTCCGGCTGGCAGAGCAGCAGGCTCGGGGGGAATCCCAAGATTTGCATCCCGGCAGGGAGTGATGCAAGCTTCATGGATAGGGATCAGCATGTCTACCCGATCGTCAACTGGAACGGTGAGACACCAAAACATGCGCCCTGGGATGACGTCCTGGAGGATGGTGACAGCGTCAGTATCTCCTGGGTCACCTACGATCCGACGAAGAACGCGGACGACGCACTTCGAAGCCGTAAATTTGCTTCCTGATCTTCCGGTCTGAACATCCGACGCAGTGGCCGACAAGGCGCGTTCTCACGCGACTTGCTCGGCCGCTGCTGTCAAGAAGATACCCTATGAAAGGTGTTTTTTTTGTTGTATGATGGAGATGCGCATTTTCTAATGCCACAGTTGCCACAAGAGCAATATACTCTGTCAGAGATATCCTGATCCCGAATGAATCGGGACTGGATGACAGTCAGCTTCAGGTCTAAAGACCTGAGCTACATGTTATTCTATTATGCTCATCGATACTCACTGTCACATACAATTCAAAGCATTTTACGATGATGTTGAAGACGTTATTTCACGTTGCCATGAAAAAGATATGATTCTCAATCTTGTGGGAACACAGGCTGAAACAAGTAAAAAAGCAGTCGAGTGGGCAGAAAAGTATGATTGGATGTATGCTACCGTTGGATTGCATCCTATTCAGGAATATAAAACGTACGTGGAAGAAGAAGCTGATACATTCATTACTCGCGGAGAACAATTTGATTACGACTATTATAAAAAGCTTGCACTCCATCAAAAAACTATTGCGATAGGGGAGACAGGGCTTGATAGATTTCATATTCCAAAAAATATCGATCCTGAGATTGTCATGACTAAACAAAAAGAAACATTTTTGCAACATGCGAGACTTGCCCGTGAAGTCAATAAACCAATGAGTATTCACATTCGTGATGCTCATGAAGATATGATGCCCTTATTGTCACAGGTGAAAGAAAATAGTGGTGTGATTCATTGCTACACAGGAAACTGGGAGTATGCCCAAGAATATCTAAAAGCAGGATTTTTTCTTGGATTTACTGGTGTCATCACGTATCCACCAAAGAAAACAGATCCACAACCACAGGAATGGCTCAATGAAGTGGTTGAAAAAGTCCCACTTGATCGTATTGTAGTCGAAACTGATTCTCCATATCTCGCGCCACATATTGTCCGTGGACAGAGAAATGAACCGTGGCGAGTCGAGGAAGTTGTAAAAAGAATTGCCAGTGTGAGAGTATTGTCAATGGAAGAATTGGAAGCGCAGCTTGAAAAAAATTCTCATGCGTTGTTCCCAAATATGATATAACAGTGACATATTGCTTCATTTTTTTTCTGTACGTAGCCAAAAAATAAAAAAGTATATTGACGAATTCGTATGTTTTGTGTATACTATTTGCTTTTTTAAAATTTTGGCTAGTTTTAGCCAAAATTGTCCACATTTTGAAGCAAAAAATAGATTGACAATCATATGAGAGTCCTCTATACTATCGACGCTTCAAAAATAGTATGGATTCCCTTGATATAGAGCAAGAACAATTGAGACATAAAACATTTTTATCGATGTTTCGTATTTTACTTATTTTTGGTATTCCTGCTCTCGTGGCATATTTCCTCGGAGGATGGATCGATACGACGTATCACATGAAGCCCTATGGCACTCTTGCTGTGCTCGGTGTTGCTTTCGTTCTTTCCTGGACACTCACAATACGCATGTATTTTAAGATAGATAAAGCATTTCGTGAGTTGCGACAAAAACAGGAAATGCAGGAAAAAGAAGAAAAGGCTACGAAAAAAAATGAACAACAATAATTTTATGTTTTTTCAAGTACAGTCTGAACAACCAGGAGTGCAACCAGAAATTATTTTTTCTGTTGGTTCACTTCCTGTTACCAATGCCATGTTCATGGGGATGTTCATGACTGTTATTTTTTGCTTGTTTGCTTTGTATACACGAAAGTCATTGCGACTTGTCCCTTCAAAATTTCAAACGATCATAGAAATGGCATTTACTGGATTCGCCAATCTTATTGAACAAATTACAGGAAATAGAAAAGCGGCTGTAGAACTTTTGCCACTTATTGGAGCCTTGTTCTTGTTTTTGGGATTTGGGAATCTTTTTGCATTATTGCCAGGATTGACGTCTATTACATACAAAGGTATCTCGCTTTTCCGTACTCCTACCAATGATTTTAACATGACCTTTAGTATTGCACTCGCTATGGTGTTGTTGACACAACTTGCGAGTATGCGAGCATGGGGTTTCTTTGGCCATCTTGGAAAATACTTCAAGTTCAAAGATTTGTATTATGGATTCAAAAAAGGTATTGGTGCAGGATTTCTTTCCATCATCGATTTTTTGATTGGATTGCTTGATATTGTTTCGGAAGTCGCAAAAGTAGTTTCTCTGTCCCTTCGTTTGTTTGGAAATATGTATGCAGGGGATGTGCTTGCTGCTATTTTGCTTGGGGCATTTGCAGCCATTGTCCCAGTACCATGGCTTGCAATGAATCTGTTGGTGGGTATACTTCAAGCAATGGTCTTTGGATCATTGACTGCAGCATATTACACACTTGCTATCGAAAAACCAGAAGAAGCAGCTACCGCGTAACGTCACTATGTTGACTTCGCTCTCTAAGTAGTATGTCACTTGGAAAGCAGAGCTAACTTAGTAAGTAAAGTTAACCTATACACATATGGACGCAGAATCAGCTCGTCTTATTGCAAAAGGACTTTGCACCATTACCATGGGAGGATCTGGTATCGGTGAAGGGTATCTTATTGGAAAAGCGCTCGAGGCAATCGGTCGTAATCCAAAGATGGAAGGAAGCATCTTTTCAAAGATGATCATCGGTGTTGCTCTTGCAGAATCGACTGCAATTTACGCATTCGTTGCATTCTTTATCGTATAAGATATACGCGGATCTAGAGCGCAGAGAAGATGCTCTGCGTTCACATTCACGTATATCACATGAATTAATTTGTATGGAGTATATATTAGGTATTCTTGGAAAAATTGGGTTTGATTGGCGAATGGGATTGTTTAATCTTATCAATTTTCTTGTTGTATTTTGGTTGTTGAAACGATTTGCATTTGGTCCGGTGATGAAGATGGTCGACGAACGTCAGCAAAAGGCAAAAGATGCTATCGATAATTTTACACAAGCAAAAACAGAATTACAGATGGCAGAGCGAAAAGCACAAGATCTTATCGATGCATCAAAAGTAGAAGCAAATAAGAATATTGAACAATCTCATCAAAAAGCAAAAGAAGCAGGAGAACAAATGAAAGAAAAAGCAAAAAAAGAAATAGAACTTCTCATTGTTCAAGCAAAACGAAATATTGATATAGATAAAAAGGAAATGAAAGAGTCCCTCCGAAAAGATACGGTAGAATTGATTGTCCTCGCTGTTGAAAAAATTATGACAGAACGATTGGATGAGAAAAAAGATCTCAAAATGATCCAAGAGATTCTTGCTACATTGAAATAATTGTATGGCAACATTGTTACCAAAACAATACGCAAAGATTCTGTATGAGCTTACGAATGGAAAGTCGGGAAGTGATCTTGAAAAAACAGTGGAAGCATTTGTGACATTTCTTGTACAGGAACGTGTTATTACCAAAAAAGAATATATTTTGACTGCCTTCAAAGAGTATGCAAAAACGCAGGAAGGTATTCAGAAAATTCTCATTACAAGTGCAAGAACTATGTCGGATAGTCTCATAGAAAAGATTGCACATATATTTGGAAAAAAAGTAGAAGTCGACACCGCAATTGATGCGTCACTGATCGGTGGTATTGTCGTACGAAGTGGAGATACTATTCTCGATGCAAGTGTGAAAACACAGTTAGAACAATTACAAAGACAACTTTCATAATATTACTGTATGTCATACACAGATAACGTCATTCAGACGCTCAAGAAAAACATCGAACAATTTGAAAAACATGTACAGACCGAAGAAGTCGGTACTGTGATTGAAGTAAAGGATGGTATTACCCGCATGACAGGATTGACCAATTGTCAATCACAAGAAATGCTAGAATTTCCAGGTGGAACATACGGTATTGCCCTCAACCTCGAAGAAGAGACCGTAGGTGCCGTTATTCTCGGAGACTACACGCATATTAAAGAAGGGGACGAAGTTAAGCGTACCGGACGTATTATTTCTGTTCCTGTTGGAGATGCGATGATTGGCCGAGTGGTCAATGCTATTGGTGTCGCTATTGATGGTCATGGAGATATCAACACAAAAGAATTTTATCCAGTAGAGCGAGTAGCTCCGGGTGTCATGACACGTGAACCAGTCAACACGCCGATGCAAACAGGTATCAAAGCTATTGATGCATTGATTCCTGTTGGACGTGGACAGCGTGAACTTATTATTGGGGATCGTCAGACAGGAAAAACGGCGATTGCTATTGATACTATTTTGAATCAAAAAGGACAGGACATAATTTGTGTCTATGTTGCTATAGGACAAAAAGAATCAAAAGTCGCACGTATTGTCAGCAAGTTGCAAGAAGCGGGTGCCATGGAATATACTGTTGTGGTTTCCTCTGGTGCGAGTGAACCTGCCCCAATGTCATATCTGGCTCCATATAGTGGCTGTGCCATTGCGGAATATTTTGCTGACAAAGGAAAAGATGTTCTTATTATTTACGATGATTTGACGAAGCACGCATGGGCATATCGCGAAATGTCACTGCTCTTGCGTCGTCCACCAGGACGAGAAGCATATCCTGGAGATGTCTTTTATCTCCACTCACGACTTCTCGAACGTGCATGCAATTTGAACGAAAAGTACGGTGGTGGATCTATCACTGCACTTCCTATTATCGAAACACAAGGTGGAGATATTTCTGCGTACGTTCCTACCAATGTTATTTCTATCACTGATGGACAGATCTTCTTGGAAACCGATTTGTTTTACCGTGGTATCAGACCAGCGTTGAATGTAGGGTTGTCTGTATCTCGTGTTGGAGGAGCTGCACAGACAAAGCCAATGAAAAAAGTTGCAGGAAGTTTGAAACTTGGTCTTGCACAGTTTCGAGAACTCGAAGCATTTGCGCAGTTTAGTTCTGATGTAGATCCTGAAACAAAAAAACAGATTGATCGTGGTCGACGTATGACCGAGCTTTTGAAGCAACCTCAGTTTTCTCCGATGCCAGTAGAAGAACAAGTCGTTTCCCTCTTTGCGATGGGAGAAGGATACTTCGATGATTTTCCTGTAGATAAGATGAAGGAAACAGAAGAAACATTCCTCACATTTTTCCGTTCAGCGAAGTCATCACTGCTCGAAGATATTCTCAAAGGAGATTGGAGTGATGAAACAAAGAAGGCTGTACAAAGTGCTTGTGATGAATGGAAAAAAAGTTTGTAATATAGTGCATTCACCAATAGAACGATAAAGGTATGGCAGTCAATGCAAAAGCAGTAAAACGACGCATCAAATCGGTCACCAATACAAAAAAGATGACCAAGGCAATGGAGATGATCTCTGCTGTCAAAATGCGCAAAGCCGTAGAAACAGTGCAGCATACGCGACTGTATGCTCGTCTTGGGCGAGAATTGATGGAACATCTTGCTCATCTTGATGAACCAAATGTACCACTACTCGAGCAACGTCCCGTACAAAAAGTACTGGCTATTGTTATTAGTTCCAATCGTGGGCAATGTGGAAGTTTTAATGCTAATTTATTCAAGAAAACAAAACTTCTTTTTGAGGACAAAGAAAATCTTGGTGCATATCGAAATGAATTAGGTGTGGATGAAAAAAGTAATGGTCAATTTGATATAGACATAATCGCTGTTGGGAAAAAAAGTGTATTGTTCGGGAAAAAATATGGCTATAATGTCATTGCTGCGTTTGACGAACTATCAGAACGACCTTCCTATGAAGACATTCGACCGATCGCAAACATGGCAATAGAAGGATTTTCTGCAAAAACGTATGACAAAGTTGTAATCGCGTTTACAGAATTTCAATCAAGTTTGGTTCAAGAAGCAAAAGTACGACAGCTGTTGCCATTTTCTGCGAAAGAATTGGAAAAGATGACACAAAAGCTTCCAACAGAAGAAACCAACACGAAAGAAGGGGCATATCCCATTGAAGGATATCTTTTTGAGCCAGATATTGATGTGATTGTGGAAGAAGTTTTGCCAAGACTTGTTGAAATCCAACTGTATCAAGGTATTCTCGAATCATCCGCAAGTGAACATAGCGCGCGTATGGTTGCGATGAAAAATGCAAGTGAGAATGCGGGAGAAATGATTGATGAGTTGAATCTTACCTACAATAAAGCACGACAAGCAGCTATTACACAGGAAATCGCGGAGATTGCCGGTGGAGCTGCTGCGTTGGAATAATTTAGTATAGTGGTATTATTACATTTGTATGAAACACAATATTGGAACAATTACACAGATCATCGGAGTCGTCGTTGACGTTCATTTTGATGATACGATTCCTGCAATCTACAATGCACTTGAGATTCAGATTGATGGAGGAAAAGGAAGACTTGTCCTCGAAGTACAGCAACATGTTGGATCACACACGGTCCGTGCGGTTGCCATGGGAGCAACCGATGGTATTGGGAGAGGTACAGAAGTCATCGATACGGGAGCACCAATTTCTGTTCCTGTTGGTCCAGAGACGCTTGGTCGCATGTACAATGTGATCGGAGACCCAATCGACGAAAAACCAGTTGTAAAAACTGCCAAAAAATATCCTATTCACAGAGAAGCCCCAAGTTTTGAAAGTCAATCACAAAAGACGGAGGTATTTGAAACAGGTATCAAAGTTATTGACTTACTTTGTCCTTTCTTGAAAGGTGGAAAAGTAGGATTGTTTGGAGGAGCTGGGGTAGGGAAAACGGTTATTATTCAAGAATTGATTCACAACATTGCACAGGCACATGGTGGATATTCTATGTTTGCCGGAGTAGGGGAACGTACCCGTGAGGGAAATGACCTCTATCGAGAAATGGAAGAATCTGGGGTATTAGAAAAGACAGCACTCGTCTTCGGACAAATGAACGAACCGCCAGGAGCACGTGCACGTGTTGCCTTGACTGCGCTTGCCATGGCAGAATATTTTCGTGATGAAGAAAATCGTGATCTTCTGTTGTTTATTGACAACATTTTCCGTTTCACTCAAGCAGGATCTGAAATGTCTGCGCTCCTTGGACGTATGCCTTCTGCTGTAGGATATCAGCCAACACTTGCAACAGAAATGGGAGCACTTCAAGAACGTATCACCTCTACAGACAAAGGTTCTATTACTTCGGTACAGGCTGTCTACGTACCTGCTGACGATCTTACCGATCCAGCACCTGCAACAACCTTTGCGCATCTTGATTCTACTGTTGTATTGAATCGTTCACTTGCTGAGCTTGGTATTTATCCAGCTGTTGACCCTCTCGATTCTACTTCGACAGTACTTGATCCTCAAGTCGTCGGATTAGAGCATTACAATGTTGCTCGTGAAGTACAACAAGTGTTGCAACGATACAAAGATTTGCAAGATATTATTGCTATTCTCGGTATGGAAGAACTTTCTGATGAAGACAAGCTTGCTGTGACCCGTGCTCGAAAAATTCAGAAATTTTTGTCACAACCATTCTTTGTTGCAGAACAGTTTACTGGTATGCAAGGAAATTATGTCAAAGTAGAAGATACGGTTCGTTCATTTCGAGAGATTCTCGACGGAAAGCATGATGACAAACCAGAACAAGCATTTTATATGAAAGGTGGCATCGATGATGTAGTTGCTGCTGCTCTGGAACAAACGAAGTAAGAGAATATATATATGAAGTATATTTTTCTTGTAGGATTTGTATTTTTTGCTGGCGTCGGGTGCTCACAGGTCTCAGAACCAACATCAGAACCTCAGAAATCTGAGGTAGAACAAACTGTTGTAGTGCCGCCTTCAGATTTAGAAATATCATCCACTACACCGCAGGAAGCCATAGCGCCGCCATCGATAGAGGAAAGTACTTCTACACACATAACACCATCTATGCAAACATCATACAGCACATTGCCAGGACAAACAGATCTCGCATTTCAGTTTAATGCTGTTGTGTTGCACACCAATAAGGGAGACATCACCGTATCGTTGTTTGCAGACAAATCACCAAAAACAGTCAATAATTTTTTGAATCTTGCACAAGCAGGGGAGTACACTGGTACAAAATTTCATCGAGTCATAAAAGATTTTATGATTCAGGGTGGTGATCCATTGTCAAAAGATGATAGTAAAAAATCTTCGTGGGGTACAGGTGGTCCAAACTATCGTTTTGAAGATGAGTTTAACGATGTCCCACTTGTTCGAGGGAGTCTCGCCATGGCAAATGCTGGTCCAAATACAAATGGATCACAGTTTTTCATTGTAACGGCTCCTGAAACTTCATGGTTGAATGGCAAGCACACAAATTTTGGTGTTGTCACAACTGGCATGGATGTGGTGCAAAATATCGAACAGTCTCCTACTGGATCACAAGATCAACCTATCAGTCCTATTGTCGTAGAACGTGTTGACCTTGTTTCTCTCTAATGTTTAATTTACAGGTATGATTACCTTCAAGATTGTTACTCCAAATGGAGTTACATACGAAGACGATATAGAAAAAGTCACTATCCCTACAGGAGATGGCGAAATTACGGTTCTCGAAGGTCATGTTCCATTGGTATCGACGCTGAGTGCAGGAGAAATACTTGTACACAAAAATGGTCAAATTGTCCATCTCGCTGTGTCTACAGGGATACTCGAAATCAGACCAAATTCAGAAGTGTATCTTTTGGCAGACACATCTGAGCGTGCAGAAGATATTGATGTCGGACGTGCAGAAGCAGCAAAAGCTCGTGCAGAAGAATTAATGAAACAAAAAGATGCACTTGCAGATGTTGATTTTGCTCGTATACAGGCTATGATAGAACGAGAAACCGCACGTATAGGTGTATCAAAGCGATATCGTGATGTGAAATAATCATCCACATGTCGTTGTTGACTGATAGTGTCTTCTCTTCGTATACTTTTTATACTAATAGTTTTTAGGAAACAATTATGACGGACGCAATGTGTCCTACGTGTGAGTCAGCACTTTGCCTGATCTGTGGTGGGTGTGATCTCTGCGGCACATGTGAATGTGTCGACGGCATCGATGACATCGACATCGATGAACAAGTAGAAAAAGATGAAGAAATGGAGTAATACTACTCCATTTCTTTTTTTGGTAGGTTTGGTATATACTCCATAGAGACCTTTCCCTCGTTTATTCACCTATTACTTCTTCTATGTCACAAGAACATGACACCGGAGCAAAGGATTTTTTCCTTCACCTCCTCAGCAGTATTACACTCTACTTGAGTGCAATTGCATTCCTCATGGTCACCTTTCAGCTGATCAACTATCTCTTTCCAGAGGTGAGTGCTGATATCTGGCGCTATGATTATTCTAGTGGTGTCCTCCGCACAGGACTGTCTATGCTCATTATTACTCTGCCAGTATTCCTAGGTAGTAGAATCTTTCTTGGCAAGATGTATACAAAAGAGCCAGAGAGAAAAGCATTCAAAATGCGAAAGTGGCTCATGTACCTGACGCTTTTTGTCGCAGCAATCATCGTTATCGTGACGCTCATCATGATTGTCAATACATTTTTGTCTGGTGAAATTTCGAGCCGATTTATGTTGAAAGCGCTCGCTACTATTGCTGTTGCAGCTCTTGTCTTTTCATACTATCTTCTCGATATAAAAGACGGACTCAACAAGCTAACACGAAGTATCTATCTTTGGTCGACGAGCGTGGTAAGTGTTGCATTGATTGTAGGAACATTCTTTGTAGTCGGTACACCAGGAGAAGCTCGTCTGCAGCGTCTCGATAGTGAACGTGTTTCAGCATTGCAGTCTATTCAGTATCAAATCGAAAACTATTACACCACAAATAAAGAACTTCCTGAATCTCTCGATCAACTTGATACAATTGCAATGACTGATTCAAATGTGACTGATCCTGTCACAGGTGAACAGTATGGATATAAGATAAATCAAGGAGACAACTACATGCTTTGTGCAACATTTGACACCAATACGAAAGATACATCACGAAGAGATGGTAGTATGATGTCAAGTAATGATTGGCAACATCCTGCAGGTGAATATTGCTTTGCAAAGAGTGCACCCTTGTTAGGAAATGATTTTCCACCAGAAAAAACAATGGTGCGGTAACAAAAAAAACCTCTATAAACAAGAAGACCCGACCGCATGATGCGCCGGGTCTTCTTGTCGAAGCGGGCGGGCGCGGCGGTCGGGTTGTAGCCGACTAAGCGGCGCGGTCTCCTTGTTTCTTCGCTAAACCTAGCGTATACTGAACACAGTTTTGTTAGTTGTTTATTGTTCATTGACCATGGCTTCTACCGCAAAAAATACTCTCTTCATGACCATGGCTTCTGTCTTTCAGAAAGTCATTGCCTTCGCGTACTTCACTCTCATCGCCCGAAAGATCGGCGCATCTGGAACGGGGACGTACTTTTTTGCATTGTCATTTACCACAGTCTTCGTCGTCTTCGTCGATCTCGGTCTGACAAATGTCTTTATCCGAGAATCAGCAAAGGCAAAAGAAAAATTGGGAGAATACCTCAGTACTATTTTGTCTATCAAAATAGGGCTCGGACTGCTCAGCTATCTTGCCGCTATTATTGTCATCAATCTGATGGGCTACGATATAGAGACGCGACATCTGGTCTATCTATCCGCCGTGACCATGCTCCTGGATTCACTCCACCTGACCCTCTACGGCTCACTGAGAGCTCTAGGAGAGCTCAAATACGAAGCAATGAGTATTGTTGGGAGTCAACTCCTTACGCTCGTTCTAGGGACGTTTTTCTTGTATGCAGGGTTTCCTCTCATATACCTGATTCTTGCCTTTACTA
>Ga0210006_1002624_pt1 | contig 11582 bp, 10 predicted proteins | sample CryGey02umfilter_2_FD_185452 | JGI IMG/M metagenome (GOLD analysis project Ga0210006, IMG submission 185452) | Groundwater microbial communities from aquifer in Utah, USA - Crystal Geyser 4/10/14 0.2 um filter (SPAdes) (version 3) | ecosystem: Environmental > Aquatic > Deep subsurface >... | reverse complement strand
AATAACTAATCCTGGCAAGGTTGTTACAAATCTTAGAAAAGGTGATATAATTATAGCTATAAATAATAGTAGTATTGATCCACACAATCTTTGGAAGACTGTACTTACCAATACAGGGGATTTTAATCTGACTGTTTGGAGAAATGGTATGGAAGTAGATTTGAAAATCAAGTTAATTAATAATTCCTAATTTTTAATAAAATTCTAAAATAAATATGGAGGGGAAAAAAGTTTATGATTTGGAAGAAAGAACGGCAAAATTTGCAGAAAACGTAATAGATTGGTTGCGTTCTTTACCAAAAGATGAAATTACTAAGAGATTAATAAGTCAACTTTCTGGATCGTCTAGCTCTGTTGGCGCTAATTATAATGAAGCGGATTGTGCTGAAAGTAATAAAGATTTTATTCATAAAATGTCAATAGCTAATAAAGAAATTAAAGAATCCAAACATTTTATCAGGCTATTGGCAAAAGCTTGTCCTGAAAGTAAATCTATAGCTAGGGTGCTTTGGAAAGAAGCACATGAATTGAATCTTATATTTATAACAATAATCAAGAAATCACAAGAAACAGAAGAAAAAAAGAAAATTAGTTAATTTGGTATTTTATTAGAAATTAGTAATTAGGTGAATTAGAAATTTTAAACTTATAATATAAATAAATTATTTTAATTTATAAATAACTTTTTAGTATAAAACACTATGTTCAATATTCACAATCCTCTAGAACGTCTTCATCGTCGTTTCAAATTAATCTTTTTGGTAGGTATTTTGGTAGCTCTTTTGTCCGTTGGCTTCACTTTTATTTTTCCATTAGAATATAGAGCCGATGCCCAAGTTTTGATTATTTCCAAATCCAATTCCGGAATAGATCCTTATACTTTGGTTCGTTCGGCTGAACGGGTTGGTGACAATGTCATTCAAGTTATGAAGACTGATGATTTTTACCAAAAAGTAAAAGCTCAAAAAAATTACGACATAGATTGGACTGCTTTTGAAAGTAAAGGTGAAAGAGAAAAACGTAAACTTTGGCAAAAAACTTTGGTTCCTTCGGTAGTCTACGGTACTGGGGTTTTGAATATTTCTACTTTTAGTACCAATTCAGACACCGCTGTAAAATTGGCAGCGGCTTGCGCTGACGCTTTGGTTAGTCAAGGTTGGCAATATGTGGGTGGGGATGTTACGATGAAAGTAGTCAATAATCCAATAGCAACAAGATGGCCAGTGCGACCAAATTTAGTTTTGAATGCCTTACTTGGTTTTGTAGTTGGTACATTGCTTATGGGTTTGTTGGTGGTGAGGAAATGATTGTAAGTTATGTTATTAATGTGAACAAAACCCATTTGTTTTCACTTTTACAGTGATTGGAACCCTCTTGACCTTCTTTAAAAAAGAGTTTACAGTGATTGGAACCACTCTAACTCCCCTTAAAAAGGGGAGAACCTGAAAAAGTAGTTTATTTTCTAGAAAAGTTCCTCCCTTTTTAAGGGAGGGCAGGTGGGTTTATGGGTATTGTAAAAAGATTATGCTTTTTTATATACAACAACTCCAAGAAATAAAAACAAGAGCTAGGAGATTGAGGAATAATCAGACAGAAGCAGAAAAAATATTATGGGAAAAAATTAGAAAAAGGCAGATAAAAAATTTGAGATTTTTGCGACAGTATCCTATAATATTCAATATAAGTGGTAAAGTAAATTACTTTATAGCAGATTTCTATTGTCATGAAAAGAAGACTATTTTAGAAATAGATGGTAAAATACATTTGAGACAAAAAGATTATGATGAAATGCGAGAAGAGACGTTGAAGGAAATGGGATTTGAAATATTAAGATTTAAAAATGAAGATGTTTTGAATAACTTAGACAAGGTTTTGGAAAAATTAAATAATTTATGAACTCACCTGCCCCTCCCAAGGTGTGCAAGCCTCCCTTAAAAAGGGAGGAACCCAATAAAGTTAATTTTAACTTATAGAAAAGTTCCTCCCTTTTTCCCGCCATAGGACGGGTCAGTCCTGGGGCTGATAAGGGAGGTCAGGAGGGTTTTTACACCTACGTACTTACCTTCTTAATTGAGGGTCTTCACAATCTGGGAAGAACATAAGGTTTTTTATTAACTATCAAAAAATTATGAACAACAACGAACAAAAAGCAACAGATCTTGGCAAAAAATTTGCCGTAATTTTGGCACAATTAAATATTACCGACGAAACTAGACAGGCTATTTTGGATTTAGCATCTACCTTGAGTATGGCTCAGATTGAAGAACTGGTAGATTTGTTTGAACGCAAATATTTGGAAGCAGCGACTGGTGAGTTGGACGACAAGTTGAAAGCAGATTTGGAAAAAATAAAAATGGATATGGATAAAAAAAATAAAGAAATTGATAGCAATACAATGGCTGCTCTTGGGGATTTGGAAAAGGAAATTGATAATTTACATTAATTTTTTATGCCTAAAAAAATAGTTAACAAAAAAGAATTGAGTCCTGCCAAGCAACAGGAAATTTTGGCTCTGCTGGAAAGAATTGAAACTATGTTTGGTAAAATTTCTTCTACCTTAAATACTATTGATAGTGATACTCGTAGAATTCTGAAAAAAGAAGAAATAAAAAATATTTTAGAAAACATTCATAATATTAAAAATTAAAATATATGACTGAAGTAAATAGAGATAGTGAAAAACAATTTCTTTCTCCAGAGACAAAGAAAGAAATCAAAAAATTTTTCAACTTCGCAAAGGAGAAGTTACAAAGTCTGACCATACAAGGTGAAAAAATCGAAGACAAATTTAATAACTTTTTTTCTTTGTTAGAAAATTTACAAGAATCTGATATAGGTAAATTTGAGAATGTCGATAATTTGCTGAAAGATTTACAAAGATTAACTACAGAAATTGAGAATATAATTATTTTAATCGAAAAAGATGGAGATAACTTGAATGTTATGGATTTGGAGCAAAAGATCTCAGGATTAGAAAATGAATTAAATAAGTTAATTGAAAAACATAAAGTTGTAGAAATTACTGAAGATGAAGAGAAGGTTATTATGTTACCACCTCCATCACCTGAAAATATTAGAAGAGATGATGCAGAAAGAGAAGAAAGTGGACAAAATGAAAAAGGATTTTTTAGCAGGATAAAAAGAAAATTATTTACCAAGGAGGGTCGACAAGAAACAAAGGAAAACGTCAAAGAGGTTGGTAGAGGTTTGTTGAAAGCTTTGCCTGGTATGGCTTATAAGACATCCACCTCTGTTTTTGGCGTGAAATTGGTTACGGATGCTATAGGTTTGTTTGTAGACAAAGTCTCCAAAGGAGAAAAAGGTTGGGGTGATTATGCCAAGATAAAAAAAAATAAAAAAGAACGCGAAGAGATTGCACAAACTTTCAAAGAAGTTTTTGAAGAAATTTTGGCAAAAAATTCACTTAATACAGATAATGCAACTACACCCGAACAAATGACTGAAGTCCGAGGTAAAATAGAAGCTAAAGTAGCCAAATTAAATGCTAAGATCGATGCTTCCCAAGCGTCTTCAGAAGATAAAGCAAAATTGAAACAAAAAATACATGAGATAATAAGTCAGGATGAATTGCTTAAGGCAGAAAACAGACAGGAAACCACAGAAAAAGTCGCCAAAATTATCGAGACTTATACAGACAACAAATTGTCTCTTATTACTGTTTTGAAAGATATTTTAAATTTTGCTGGTGTCGCTGCTGGTGCTTTTGCTTTGCGTGGTGTGGCTTATCTTGGTACTTCTGTAGCCGAGAGAGTGAGAACAAACAGAGTAGAAAACAAAAAGAAAGAATTGGAAGATAGAGAAACAGAAAAAGTAAATGTGATGAGAGATTTGTTATTAAATTCTGCTATTGAAACTTTGCGTGGTCTTGGATTTCAAGGTATCAAAAAAGATAGAACTACTTTTGAAAAAGGTACTGATTTTATCAAATCAGTCGGTACTATACTTCGTGGTTTAGGTATTTACGGTGTAGCTTTTGGAGACACAGATGTTGTTGGTGCTTTTGAAAGATTTAAAGAAAATATAGAAGAACATGGTCTAGGTGGAGCTGTGGTACATAATTTTGTAGATAATTTTGAAAGAGTATTTCATATCTCCAATGATGAAGAATTTCAAAAAGCTTTTGCGATACAGAGTGAAGAAGCTAAAAAATTAGCTGAAAATATGGGCTTGTCTAGTGCTACCTCTATAGCAGAACACCAAAAAAACTTGGCAAATTTTGCAGGTGGCATAGGTTCTAAAACTATTGGTTCTATAGGTGAACATGTGGGCTCAGGTGTTGATACTAGTCATCTTGAACATGTTGGGCAGTCAGAAGAAGTAGAAGTAGAACAAAAACCACAAATATTTGATCTTAAAGTTGAAAAAGGTGGTAGTGTCTGGGGAACTTTGGATAAGGCTTTGTTGAGTGATAGTGCCCCACAAGAATTCAAAGATTTGTTTGCTGGTGATAAACATGCTTTTGCAGAGTGGCGTGAAAAGCAATTGGAGGATATGGGCTTTGTAAAAGTCAAAGGTCATTGGGGTTCACCTTTTACTGTTCACGCTGGAGCGGAGATGAAAGTGTATTTAGGTGAAGATGGAGAGTGGCATGCGAGATTTGATAAGGATCTAAAAGTTCTCAATGAAAATACTCACAAAGAATATCGTACAATCAATGTACATAAGACTTTGCATTTTCAAGAAGCTGAACAAAAATTAGAACATCAGGCTCCAGAAGTTGTACCTGAAAAAACAGTCCAACCTATAGAGAATGATATCTCCAAATTGAAAGTTTCTCATTATGATGGAAAGACTCACCCTAATGATGGTATACCACTAAACAAAATGAATAAATTGATTGATCGTGGCGATAAAGGATCATCTCTTCCAGATACTAATAAATATGCTACAGTTGACAATGGCAATTTTCCTGTCAACTCTTTGGATCATGATATTCCGGGTCGTGGTGTAGCTGATATTGTAGAAGTAAGTAGCTCACCAGAACAAGAAGTATTAGAAAATAATGATGGTAAATGGACATCAAGTGATATATCAGCTAAGCCTACTTTCTTTGATGAAAAAGAAGTTGCTAATCGTCAGATACAAACCAAGGTTGAAGTAAATAGTGGTGGTACTGATACAGAAGTAGGTGGTAATAAGTCACAAGCTAGTGGCGCGGAAAAAAGTACTGGTATAAAATTGGCAGATCATGCTGGTAAAACTGGTAATGTAAAAGATTTAGATATCGGTAATGCATCAGAAAATACAAGATTGGCGGAAGAAGAGCTAAAGCCTAATAAAGAAACAGAAGATTCTAGCACAGGCGAAGTTGATAAAGATCGTGTTATTTCATTATTAAATAGTAGATTAGAAAAAATTTCGTTGGCTTTCGGAGATGCTAAGGCTACGGAATGGGATGAAATTGGTGTTTCTAAAGGTATTTTTGAAGCAGTCAAAGAACGTATTACTGGACAGCCGGAGTTATTGTCGGATGAAGCTCTGAAAATACTGGTAGATGATTCACTAGATTCTGTAGAAAAGACCCGTCAATTGGCTGGTATCTTTGTACAAGAAGGTAGTTTGGCAGGATTATCCCCAGAAAATAAATTGTTTATTGGAGGTGACCCTGTCTTCAATAATCCTCGTGAGTTTGCTAGTGTGGACAGAGTAGACCAAGCTGGCAATGTCACTGCCAAAGTTTATTTACCAATAGGGGAGACTGGTTCAACTGGTAGTCACTATCTTGGCATGAAGACAAATCCTGGTGGTCAATATATATTTATATCTAACAAAGATATTGTCTATGATATTGCTGTTGACGAGAATGGAAAGCAATTTGTTAGAGAGACAAATACTTCTGGAGTAGAGAAGACGGCTAGTTTGTAAATTGTTTTTATATTTTGTAGGGACAGGTCTAGACCTGTCCCTACGTTTTTGAAATAAGGATTCCGTTATATGCCCGTCAAACATAAACGTAAACGTAATCGTTTATATAATTTTGATTATAGTAATAATGGTTTGTATTTTGTAACCATTTGTACTGAAAATCGTGATCATTTGTTTGGTGGTGTGTATAATGATTTTATGTGTGTCAACAAATTGGGTACAATATTGTATCAGCAATGGCAATGGTTGTTTGAACAATATAAATATATAAAAAATCATGGTTTTATTGTCATGCCCAATCATGTGCATGGGATTGTGGAGATTGATAGGTGGATGGTGGGGGATGAATCAGATAAAAATGTTATCGGTGGATTGGATGATATGTTAGACAGTCACGGTAGGGACAGGTCGCGACCTGTCCCTACGGACGTTGGAAACAATCCGAACATTTTAATTCAAAATAAATCTGATAAAAAAACCAAAATAAAATCAATTTCCGAATTAATCGGCGCATTCAAAACCACCTCATCCAAAATAATCCACCAACAATATTTGCCACGTTTCGCTTGGCAAAGGTCGTTTCATGATCACATAATACGCAATGAAAAAGAATATGCTCAAATATACAAATATGTGCAGATGAATCCAGTGTTGTGGAATCGTGATCGTAATAATATATAGATAATATAATCAAATAATAATTTTGTTATTCCTAATTGATTTAGGATTTTTTTGTTGTGTGTGGATGGTTATATTTTTATGGATCTGACCTGCCTGTCCGCCTTGGGCGGATCCCTACGGACGTGATAAATAATTTGGACATCCCAACCAAAACAAAACCATCAATATCTCTAAAATATAGGGTACAAACCCTATTTTTTTATGCACAGCCAAAATTGGTAGCTGGTCTTGACAAAACGTCAAAAATGTGTTATATTATTTTGTTAATTTGAGAATTGTTTAGGTACAATTTCAATCTTTATTCTCTATCGTCTGGTTAGGTTTTGTACAATGTAAATCTAGCCAGCACCGGTAGGGACAAGTCGCGACTTGTCCCTACGCGAACATATTTGAAAACTGGTCAAAGGTCTTGACAAAACCATCAAAATATGCTATACTAGCTTGTTCATTAAAATGAAATATTAAACTAATTATTGTCTTCTGAGAGATAAGCCTCAACATAATGATACTTTTCTCTCAGCTGACAAGCTGAAAATATTCCCGATATGGCATATAATGTGCTGTAAAGGGATATAATCTTTACAATTTACCAGTGTGGCAACACTACAAAACAAGCAACGAAGAGAAGAAAGGGCTTCCTACACGGTCAAGACTTAACTATAATAAATATATATAGCTAGGTGCTGACCGTGTGGGAACCCCGTGTGGGGTTTGAGGACTGTCCGTCCATTCGGACGGCGATCATTCCTTACACGGTGTTCCTGGTGTTCTTCTTCTTTCTTCGGAGGTTAAGTTCGTGAGAACCACCATCAATAGCAACGTCACGATCCCTCAACAGGAGATCAGCCTGCCGATGACCTTGGTCATCGGCAACGACAGCAACAACGACAACACGACCACACGCGTCAACGACGGCAATCGACGTTCCTGGATCTTCGGGCTCGTCTGGACCCTCGTCGGCCTCGGCATTCTCGCGATTCTCGTCGCCCTCATCTGGGGTGCATGGCGTTCGATGCCCGAGCCGGCGACCATGGTCGACTACAGCTCGAACTTCACCAAGATCAACGAGAAGCTCGACAAGATCAACACCGCCGCCACCGACGCCGCGACCGCCGCGACCGCCGCCCAGAACGCGTCCGAGACCAACGGCCGCATCCTCATCCCTGTCGCCCGACGTGTCAACGCGAGCGGGAAAGTTCTTGATCGAGCTTTCTCCGTTCGTTACGACGTCGACGGCAACGTGGTTGGTGCGACCAGCCTCGACGATGTCCTGGCTGCAGCGAACCGCGCGGTCACGGCGGCTGAGGCTCGCCCGCGCGTCATCGTTCGACGAGTCGAGGCGAAGGTCGACATGACCGAGACGAACAGCCGTTTGAGTGCGATCGAACGGGCCCTCGCCGATCAGACGAAGCCCGTCCTCGAGCGAGTGGAGTAAGTGCCACACTGGTGACCCGAGGGTCGTACGAAGGTCGAACGAAGCAGAAATGCTTCTTCGACTGGACACGACCCCCGGGAACCCAGTGCATTACACTGATGAAAAATAATATCTGAATAATATTTGTTTCATATTTGATAAATATTTTACAAATACTAGACGAATATTGAACAGATATAAGACAAATATTAAACGAATATTAAAATAGTTAGATATCAAATACCTCTTGTTATAAAAAAACGATGACAGGAAGTATGTGCTATCCAGCACAAAAAATGTTCATTACAATTCACTAATTTTTTGAGACTAAATATAGAATAAGAATAGATAGGAATAAGAAGAGAATATATTCCTCCTTTGGTTTTTGAGAAATCCAGTGTGGTGAGGACAATTATTTACGTATTTTGTAATTTCGTATGTAGTTGTCCTTGCCGCAACGAGCCGCCCCGCTCGGGGCTAAAAACCCGCGTGGCGGGGTGGCAAGGGTTTCTTCAACCATGTGGAGGTGAACAATGAGAGCGCTCGTGCGCTTCGTTGTGGGGCTGTGTCTGTGCCTCACGACCGTCCTTGTCTTCGGACAGGACGCGAAAGCAGACCAGTGGGTCGAGACCTACCGGGTGTCATGCCCGGACGGGTCAAAGACCCTCGACGTCGCCTGCACCTCGCAAGGGGAGCAGGTGACACTCCGGTTCGGCTGCGGGAGCCGGATCGCGACGTACACGTACACTTGTCACACCCCCGATGTGGCACCGTCGCTTCAACCTCGGGTGGAGAAGCTGGAAAGCCAGCCGATCCACCCCGAGAGTCCCGACATCGGCTGGTTCAACTACCAGCTGTCCCTCCACACCAGTGGCCTGATGGTCGCCGGTGAGCTCCCGCAGACGTTCTACGTCGGCGGCGAGTTCTCCGCCCAGCTCCGGCTGGGTGGCAAGTGGTGGATCGACGGTTCGCTCGGCCTGGGTTATGCCCGGGTCGGCCACAGCGACAACATCGCCCTCTCTGACTCGTTCGGAATTCAGTACCGCTTCAACGCGGACTGGAACTTCGGATTCGTCGCGCGCCATTACGTGGTGCTCGACAACGAGGGCGACGTACTCCAGGCGGTCCTGCCCGTTCTGGAGATCACTTACAACATTTCTGAAGACCTCCAGGTCGCTATCAACGGCGGCGCGGGCTGGGGGCACTACCGGGTGAGCGAGCGAGTCTCGGCTGAGTCCTCTGTGGCTCCAGCCGAGTACCGGAACACCACCCGTGACAGCCTCACCGGAACGTTGGGACTGAGCCTTCGGGCACGGTTCTAGCTTTTGGTGAGGCGAGGTGAAGGCTAACACCTCGTTAAAAAAAATCGGTCAACGTTCGATTCCAGCGTTCTTTCGTCTTTTCTTCAGATGGTGGCGCCCCAGCCTTAAATGGAGCTTGTTCAACTCATGAAGAACAGTTCGTTCAATCTCGTGGTCGTGGCGCTCTTCGCCATGACCTTCTCGGCTGTCGGTGCTTGCACTGATGGCCAAGGTATCAACCAGGCGGTCGGTCAGAAGACCGTCGGCCTAAACGCTGATGGCACTGGCCCCGCAGACAACTGCGAGGCCAAGTTCAACCCGCCCTCGGTCGATCTCGGCCTCTCGTGCAACGACGTCGTTGACTGTTTCGAAGTCGCTCCGACGCTCAAGTCGGGGGCTCCGGCTCCCGTGTTCTGTGTCACGCAGGACGAAGTCAATGATTTCGGCTGGTCGCAGGCTCTCGTGAACAAGTGCACTGCTCAGCTCGACACGGATGGCGACGGCGCGGGAGACGCGTGCGACGACGACATCGATGGTGACAAAATCGCCAACGACGTCGACAACTGTCCACTCATCCCCAACGCCAACCAGCTCGACAACGACCACGACGGCATGGGCGACGTCTGCGACCCCGACGATGACAACGACGGGATCCTCGACGGCGTCGACAACTGCCCGCTGGTGGTCAACACCAACCAGCTCGACACGAACCACGACGGTACCGGCGACGCGTGCGAGGATGACTCGGACGGCGACGGCATCGACGACGTGGACGACAACTGCCCGACGGTCGCCAACACCGACCAGGCGGACCTCGATCAGGACGGCACAGGCGACGCCTGCGACTCCGACATTGACGGCGACACCGTGCTCAACGGCGTCGACAACTGCCCCATGGTGGCCAACACCGACCAGCTTGACACCGACAACGACGGACTCGGCGACGTCTGCGACCCCGACATCGACAACGATGGCGTGCTCAACGGCGTCGATAACTGCCCGCTCGTGGCGAATCACGCCCAGCTCGACAAAGACCAGGACGGCACAGGCGACGCCTGCGACTCCGACATTGACGGCGACGGCGTGCTCAACGGCGTCGACAACTGCCCGCTGGTGGTCAACACCAACCAGGCTGACCTCGATCACGATGGAATTGGCGACGTCTGCGACGACGATTGTGACGGCGACGGCGTGGTTGCACCCTGCAACTACGACGCCGACAACGACGGCTTCATTCCTCCGGCTGACTGCATGGAGGGTGAGGCCAGCGTGCACCCGGGCGCGACCGAGATCTGCAACGGCGTCGACGACAACTGCGACGGTCATACTGATGAGGGTGGTGACAATCTCTGCACGACCGGCAAGGTCTGTGCAGGGGTGCAAGGATGTGTCGTGACTCCGCCGGTGGCATGCGAAGCCGCCGTTGACTGCAACGACAACAACGTCAACACTACGGATACTTGCGTCGCTGGCGTTTGCATTCACACAGCCGTCCCCCCGACGGGAACGTGCACGGTGAACGCCGACTGCCTGACGACCCAGGCGTGCATCGCCGGAACCTGCCGACTCAAGGCGGTTCCTGGTCAGTGCTCGCCCTTCGCCATCACGGTGAAGGGAATCGCGCCGGCCAAGGCGTACATTGAGTGGTACAACTCCACCAGCCCCGCGCCGACGAGGAACGGGGTGGTCGTGGATGGGACGTACCAGTCCGTGCTGGGTGAGTGCTCCGCCATCGCGTTTGATTTCGCGGTCGGCGAGTGCAACTGCCACACGGTCCTCGGGGATTCTCCTTGCCAGGAGCTTCCCGCGTCCCCCGGCACTTTCGGGTGTCGGCACAACCAGCAGTAGCTGGTGTACCCACCTCTCTTTGATCATTAGCGATGGTCAAGGGGAGTAGTCCAATACATCGCTGAGTGGGGATCGTCAAAACCCCTCTCGTCCATTCTGGACAAAAGCCACTTCCGGTGGTAGAACAAAGACAAAAAGCCTGTTGGGAAGCGCGGACATTCGTTCGCACTTCCCGACGGCCTCAACACCGGCTCTCTTTACCTAACCAGTATCGAGAGCCATTCACCTTTCTTCTTTAACACTGATTACACTGATTTTTAAAAGATTATACTGATGTGATTGAGTGGTTAGAGGGTAGAGGTGATTATATTAGACAGATAAAAATTATAATGGTCTGGTAAAACTAGACACAAAATATGGTAAAATGAGATGGTAAAAATAACCCCAATCATATGACCAAATCACCTCGGATATTCAGTCCGACAGAAAAAGCGCAAATAGCCTTAGTGGCT
>Ga0210006_1002620_pt1 | contig 11600 bp, 9 predicted proteins | sample CryGey02umfilter_2_FD_185452 | JGI IMG/M metagenome (GOLD analysis project Ga0210006, IMG submission 185452) | Groundwater microbial communities from aquifer in Utah, USA - Crystal Geyser 4/10/14 0.2 um filter (SPAdes) (version 3) | ecosystem: Environmental > Aquatic > Deep subsurface >... | reverse complement strand
AGGAAAGACATATAACCCGATTCAGGTATATGCTAACACATAAATTTATCAAAGAACGCTCTTTGGAAATTTAAAACTTGACTTTATAGGATAATCTTTAAAATTTAATTTCTGTGCGTTTAATTTCTATAATTCTGGCATCCGGTCCTAAAAGTGACCTGATGACTTCATCGGGCCTGGCACTGAATTCATTGGTAATTTTGAGGGAAATTTCAAATGTGATAGAATTATTATTAGCAGGACTAAAGTCCTGCGTTACACATTCAAAGTCCTGCGTTACACATTCAAAGTCCTGCGTTACACATTCAATATTCTCAATCAATGGGCGGATGTTTAACGCTTTGTCAACCTTTGGAGTTTTGCGGTGAACGATGATTTCATCCTGGTTGAGAAATTCTTCAATTTTTTTAGAAAGGCAGGACATAAAGTCCTGCACTACGGGCAGAGTAAACTCTGCACTTCCTCTTACAGAGCCTACTTCGGCAGAGTGCCTACTTTCGGCCACTACAAGCAGAGTAAACTCTGCCACTACATTATATTTTACTCCATTGATGATGTTTGGCAGAGCCGGAGCAGAAAGAAAAATTTCCTCAAATTCTTTCAGTGTAAATCCAGCGGGCAACTGAGTGGATAACCTTCTTATGAACTCATCCAGTTCCATTCTTTCACTTAAGAAAATATCACAAAGTTCACAATCACTTATCATCCCCACTGAAAGAGGTAATCCTAATATAACTTCAGGATGTGGGTGAAAACTTTTGGAGAAAGCAACAGGTATATTTGCGCGACGCAATGCTCTCTTAAGCAGACGGTGCAAATCAAGATGGGAAATATATTTTAGTTCCTCACCTTTGCTAAAAGTTATGCGGACCCTCTGTCTTACTTTAGTTGATGGTTGTAAAATGGGGACAGTCCCCATTTTATCATCGGGGTCAGGGACGGTCCCCTTTTTGTCCGGTTTTTTATCACAGACGCCGCATTCCTGGCATTCATCAAATACACAATTTGGAGTGGTAAGGGATTCTTTTGATTTTTTGTTTTCCTTGATTAGAAATTCTTTTGTCAGACCCGTATCAATGTGGTCCCAGGGCAAGACCTCATTATATTCTCTTTTGCGATATAAATAAAATGATGGGTCTATTCTAAATTCTTGAAATGCCTTTTCCCATATGGAAAATTTAAAAGTTTCTTCCCATGCATCAAACCTGGCACCGTTTTTCCATGCGCACAAAAGCACTTCGTTCAGCCGCCTGTCTCCGCGTGCAAATACACCCTCCAGGAAACTCATTTCAGGCCTGTTCCACCTGACCTCTATTCTCCTCAAACCACTTAGAATTTTCTTCTGTTTATCTCTTAAAGATTCAATTCTCTCCTGCGGCTCCCATTGAAATGGTGTATGGGATTTAGGGACAAAAGGGGAAATGCTTGGACGGATACTTGCTTTTGGATTTATCTTCTGTCCTATTTTTTTTAACTCTTTTACAAGTGTAACAATTCCTTTTATGTCCTCTTCAGTCTCTTGGGGCAAACCAATCATAAAATACAATTTACAGGAATCCCATCCTGCACGATAGGCATTTCCAATACTCTTCATCAGTTCATCCTGATTGATATTCTTATTGATTATATTTCTTAACCTCTGTGTCCCAGCCTCAGGAGCAAAAGTAAGGGTTGGCTTAACACGAGCACCCATCGAGATAAGTTGAGCTAAGTGCAGGGAGAAGTTGTCAGGACGAAGTGATGGGAGAGAAATATTTACACCCTTCTCCCTGTATTTCTTTGCAATGTCCGATACTGTTTCCTCAATGTCAGGATAATCACAAATATTTAATGCCAGCAAAGAGACTTCTTCCCACCCCGTATTTTCCATCAATGGCGTGATAAGTTCGCGCAGACGATTGAGAGAGTGCATCCGGACAGGACGCGAAATCATACCTGCCTGACAGAACCGGCAGCCCTGGGTACAACCGCGGAAAACTTCAACTACTGCACGGTCATGGACAATTGATTGAAATGGAACAATTGGTTTTACAGGACAAAACATCGAATCCAAATCCCAAACGATTCTTTTCCTTACCATGGATGGAACATCATCATATCTGGGTTTAATGCAATTCACAGTACTGTCAGAATTATACTTTACTTCATAAAGTGAAGGAACATAAACTCCTTCAATCTTAGCCATCTCTCTTAATATTTCTTGTCTTTTGAATCTTTGAATCTTCAAATCCTTAAATCTTTTCATTATATCAAGTATTGATTCTTCGGTTTCACCAATTACGAATAAATCAATAAATTCAGAAACAGGTTCGGGATTGAATACGCAGGCTCCACCTGCAATAATTAAAGGATGTACTTCGTTGCGGTCACGGGCAAGAACAGGAATACCTGTTAAATCAAGAATTGTCAGGACATTTGTATAGCACATTTCATACTGGAGACTGAAACCAATTATATCAAATTCTTTAAGGGGTGTGTGCGTCTCAAGACTGAATAAAGGAATTTTATTATGACGCAATCTCTCTTCCATGTCAATCCAGGGTGCGTAAACCCTCTCCGCAATTACATCTTCTTGCTGGTTAAGTAAATGATAAAGTATATTCATTCCGAGATGGGACATTCCAATTTCATAAAGGTCCGGGAATGCCAGAGCGACACGAACAATTCGCATGTCATCCATCGTGCATCGTTTATGGACGGAATTCCATTCGTTGCCAATATACCTTGTTGGCTTTGAAACTTGCCCAAGAATTTCTTCAATTGTGGTTTTCATACCTATGAAAAATAGGGGCACATCCTGTTTTTATAACTGAGTTGTTGGATGTTGAGGTCTGACCCCCTTAGAACATAAAGTGGCGCATACGGACATTGAGGATAATTCCTATACCAATAAGTGTAAAGATAAGAGAAGACCCTCCATAGCTCAACAAGGGGAGAGGTAAACCAGTAACCGGTGCAAATCCTATTGCCATTCCAATATTAACTAAAATTTGAAATGTAATCCCGCAAATTATTCCTGTGACGAGGAGTCTTCCAAACATATCCCTGGTAGAAGCAAATTTCATTGCTCTGTAGATTAGAAGAAAATAAAGGAGAAATAATATAGAAACTCCTACGAATCCGAACTCTTCTCCAATTACAGAAAGTATGAAATCCGTATGTTGTTTAGGAAGGAATCGCAACTGAGTCTGAGTTCCGCTCAAGAAGCCCTTTCCGAGAAATCTTCCAGAACCAATTGCGATTTTAGATTGAATAATATGATACCCTGAAGATAAAGAATCGCGGCTTGGCTCAAAAAATATCAATATCCTTGCCTTTTGATAATCCCTTAATAAAAACCAGGCAAGGGGGGAAATTCCCAGACCAATTAACAAAAGTGTAACAAGGTGTTTAATTCTCACGCCGGCGAAATATAGCATGCCGAAGAAGATGAAAATGAAAACAAAAGCTGTGCCGAGGTCAGGCTGCCTCATTATGAGGAAGAAGGGAATGCCTAAAAGAATAATCGGGATAAATAAGTCAGTAAACCTGGTCATTTTTCTCTCTATTCCTTCAGGAGATAAATACCTGGCAAGCAAAATTATGAACGCTAATTTAGCAAATTCAGAAGGTTGAAATGAAAATGAACCAATTTTAAACCATCTCTGCGCCCCGAGGATTTGCCTGCCAAAAACCAGAACACCTATCAGAAGAATTATGGCAAAAATATATATAAGCCATCCCCATTCCCGTAGTAAGCGATAATTAAAAAAAGTTAAGCAAATCATTATTATTACGCCTACCCCTAACCATATTGCCTGACGCAGGTATATCTCAGTCTCCCCGGTGAAATGCGTAGCACTGTAAATACTAATTATTCCTATAAAACCGAGGGTTAAACACAGAATCATCAAACCAAAATCAAAATTTTTTATTAATCTACGGTCAAATATCATCATGGTCCATAGAATATTGAGCGTAAAACTTGGGCAGCAATCGGAGATGCTACCGTTGAACCGCTTCCACCATTTTCCACAAACACCACAATTGTAACAGGAGTAGCCCGCGAATCTACCGCGTGCGGGATTGACATATTTGGCTGGGCGAAACAGACAAACCATGCATGGTCCTCCCCGCCGGGGTTCTGAGCTGTTCCAGTTTTGCCCATAACCTCTGCCTCTAAAATATTGGCAAGTGTACCAGTTCCCTTTGTAACCACCAACCGCAATGCCATTTTCATCAGATTTACTGTTGCAGGATTCAGATTGATTTCACTGATTAATTGAGGAACGAATTTTTTCCCACCCCGATGCAACATCGTGGTATCCGCTCCCCGAAATAATATTTCTTGAATAAGTCTGGGCTTATAAAGTTTTCCACCATTAAATATGACATTTACAACATTTGCCATTTGTAAAGGTGTAGCAAGAAGGTACCCCTGACCGATGGAAAAATTAAATGTATCCCCGAGAAACCAGCGCTCTTTCTTTACCTTTTTCTTCCAGTCAGGACCAGGAACAACACCGCTCCTCTCCCCTGGTATATCAATCCCAGAACGAACTCCAAGACCAAATAACCTGGCATATTTTTCTATAATCTCCGGTCCCAATCTTACTCCTAAATGATAAAAATATATGTCACAGGATTCTGCTACCCCGCGAGTAAAATTGACCAATCCATGCCCTGTTCGGTTCCAGCACCTGTAAACCCTTGTACCTGCCCTGTGCACTCCCTCACAATTAAAAACTTCTTGGGGGTCTATCTTCCCTTCCTCAAGTGCAGCCACAGCAACAACAATCTTAAAAACAGAGCCTGGTGGATAAGTAGCTTGCACAGTCCTGTTCAGCATTGGGTGGCCTGGACTATTTACTATTTTCTGCCACTTCCTTGAAGGAATAGGGTGGGTGAACATATTTGGATCAAAATCAGGACTACTCGCCATTCCCAGGATATCGCCGTTGAAAGGATCTGTAACCACTATTGCACCACGCTTTCCAAGGAGAGCGAATTCACAGGCCTCCTGGATTTTCTTATCGATTGTAAGAAGGACATCAGCGCCAATAATTGGTTCTCTCTCGCCCAGGATACGTGGAGGATGTGCTGGTCTTCCACGAACATCTATTTCAATCTTCGTACCTCCATCTATACCCTTCAAGAAAGGTTCACAAAACCTCTCTATTCCAACCTGACCAATTTGGTCACCATATTCATATCCCTCATCTTTCAATTTCTCTCGTAGATCTTTTTCACTAATTTCCTGAACATATCCAAGCAGATGTGCACAAAGGGAATGATTTGGATAACATCGCGATGGTATAGTTTCAATGATGATACCCGGAAATTCATTTCCGGATTCAAGTATTCTCGAAACAACTACAGGAGGAAGGTCCTGAGCAAGGGGAATCGGTTGGAATGGACGGAACCTCTGTCTTTTCACCCTCCTCTTGATTTCTTGCACATCAATTTTATATATTCTCTCGAAGTGCTCTACCGCTTCATCAATTTTGTTTCTAGCCAACCACGGAACGAGGTACGCACAAAAAGAAGGACGGTTATCAACTAATAATTCTCCTTTGCAATCATAAATTCTACCGCGGGGAGCAATATTCTTGATTAACTGGATTCTGTTATTCTCGGATTTTCTGTAGTAAAAATCACCACGGATAATTTGCAAGAAGAATAATCTTGCAAGGAATATTGAAAAAACACACACAACAAATAACAGAAAAAACCATCGCCGTATCACGATTAATCTCCATCCAGGATTACTCCTTCTTTTCTTTTTTCTTCAGTTAACCGCAGGATAAATGTACCTAAAAGGGTGGTGTAAAGACTGCAAAATAAAAGGCGCAAGAAAAATGAAGAAGGTGAAGGAGTAAAAGGTGAAATATAAAGAGGTATAAAGAAAAACATTCCCTGAAGGAAAGTGCATAAGAATAAGAGCAGAGGTTGGACTACCGGGTTTTCCCTGTTGATGGGGCCAATAACTAACCCGAGGAGAAAACCAACCAGGACCCAGGAGAAAACATCCGCCCAGAATAACCGGGAATTAATTCCCTGGCTCAATCCAGCAAAAAACCCTAAAAAAATCCCGCGAAATACATTTTCAAAATAAGCAGAGCTTGTTGCTCGTAAAATAAACGTCGTGGGCTGGTCGCAATACCTCTCTCCTGATTTGTATCTTGAGGGTCGTGCGAGGCTGAAAAATATAAGGGGAATTACAAGGAGGTTTGGAACCACAGAAGCAATCTGTATAAACTGGGCTATACTTATTTGCACAATCATCGTTATGACAATTGAAATAATCACTAATATATAATATGTCATTTAAGTAGTATAAAAACTTCCTCTAATTTATTGAAATCAACTGCTGGTTCTATGTCTGCCTTTGGTACAAGTCCTCCCTTTTTCACCTGTGTTATTTTCCCCAGGATTAAACCTTTTGGGAATGTTCCACCCAGACCCGAGGTCAAAACTGTATCCCCGGGTTTTACTTGAATATCCCTGTTAAAGAAACTCATCTGAATGAAACTCTCCATTCCTTCAACAACCCCAAATTCCCGTGTCTCTCTGACAATTGCCGCTATTTTACTTCCACGGTCAACCGCAAGAAGGACAGTTGAACATTTTGGGCTTACTTCTATTATCCTGCCAACCACTCCATCCGGGAGCAGCGCCACCATATTAAGGGTAACTCCGGATTCTTCTCCCTTATCAATAAAGAGAGTCTTAAACCAATTGCCTGGATCTCTGGCTATTACTTTTGAGAGGAAAAGGTTAGAAGACAATGATTCATATTTCCTTAACCTTTCCAGTTCAGATATCTTAGCTCTATAAAGGGAATTTTGTGTTTCAACTTCATTAAGTTGTTCTTTTAAAAATCTATTTTCTTCCTCCACCTGCTTTGCATGATATAAGAAGGAGAAAAAACCACCGAGCCCATTCAGGGTTCCCTGAATAACCTTCGAAGGGAACAGGAAAGCTGTCCTGGTTGCATTCCTGATCCCCGGCAATTGAAGAAAAAATCCCACAAATACTAAAATCGAGCTCAGTATTAAATACCTGCGCATTTACCCCTCATTCTGTATTTTAGATTTAAGTAATGCCTGATTCCCACTCTGAGGTCGGCCTTTCTTTGAGGACTTCTTTTAGAGTTTTCAATTCCTCCAACACCTTACCTGTGCCAAGCACCACACAGGTAACCGGATCTTCCACTAAATGAATCGGGAGTCCTGTTTCCTGCCCTAACAGTTTATCTAAACCCTGCAACAGCCCTCCTCCACCGCACAGGACCAATCCCTTTTCCACAATATCCGCTGATAGTTCCGGGGGAGTCTGTTCTAAATTCATCTTTATAGTATCAACGATTATTTTTACTGTTTCTGTAAGTGCCTCGCGCACCTCCTGGGAAGTAATTTTTAATGTGCGCGGTAAACCCGTAATCAAATCTCTCCCCTTTACTTCCATTTCCTCTTCGTTTTCCAATGGAAAAGCTGAACCAATCTGGATTTTCACCTCTTCAGCGGTACGCTCTCCAATCATCAAATTATATTCATTTTTAATATAGGTGACAATCGTCTCATCCATTTCATTCCCGGCGACCCTGACAGATTTACTGACCACAATTCCACCCAGGGAAATTACAGCCACCTCGGTTGTCCCTCCTCCTATATCGACAATTATGTTTCCACCTGCATCCTGCACTGGTAATCCCGCTCCTATTGCAGCGGCCATTGGTTCTTCAATTAAATATATCTCCCGTGCGCCCGCCCTCTCTGCAGATTCCTTCACCGCTCTCCTCTCAACCTCAGTAATCCCGGACGGAACTCCCACCACAACTCTGGGACGGACTAACTTACGCCGCCTGTGTGCCTTCCCAATAAAATAACGCAACATCTCTTCTGTAACTGCGAAATCGGAAATGACACCATCTTTCAGAGGTCTGATTGCAATTATATTTGCCGGGGTACGCCCCACCATCCTTTTAGCCTCTTCACCAACTGCAAGAACCCTGTTCGTATCCTTGTTTATTGCTACAACTGATGGTTCAGTGCTCACAATTCCTTCTCCTTTAACATATACCAGAGTGCTTGAAGTTCCCAGGTCAATACCAATGTCATTTGAAAATAAATCCTTGAAATTCCTGAATAAATCCATGTCTCCTCCTTGTTAAAAATTGTGCATTGTGTGGTGTAATATTATATCAGATTTTTGGAATTTTGGCAAGTTTTTTTATATTTTGTTGCTTTTTATGAAATTTTTAGTATAATAGAAAGTAGGTTCGATCTGTATATAACCGAGCGAAATAAGGTGTGAGGAGGAGAAAATGCTTGAGGTATTGCGCAAAAATATGAAGCTGGTCATCTGGATAATTCTTTTTTCCTTTTTAGCCACTATATTTATTGCATGGGGAATGCACTTTACAGGAGGAAGAGGTGAAAAGAATTATGTAGCAAAGATAAACGGAAAAAAAATCACCAATGAAGAGTTTTATTCTCTTTACAGAGATTGGATAAATCGGTACAGGGAAATCTATGGGGAGGCACTGGATGATGAAATGGCTGAGAACCTGCGCCGCCTATTGCTCAGCAATATAATAGCAGGTGAACTCTTATACAAAGAGGCGCTCAAGGAAGGTATAAAGGTCACAAAAGATGAAATTGAAGAGGTGGTTAAAATGTCCCCCATCTTCAAAAATGACAAAGGCGAATTCGACCCCGGAAGATATGCACAGGGGAAAAAAGTGTTACCTAAAACCTGGTGGAAAGCACAGGAAAAAGAAACTAAAAAAACATTGATGGCAAGGAAACTGGAAGCACAAATTAAAATGGCAGTAAAGGTAACTGATGAAGAAGTTCGCCAGTATTTTAAAGAAAAAAATATGAGTTTCAAAATAAGTTATTTACTTATACCCCGTTCCTCCTTTGGTTCTGTCTCTGTTTCACAGGATGAACTCAAGAAATTTTATGAAATACGTAAAGAGGAATATCGCAGGGCTGACCAGGTTAAGGTTGAATATCTGTCTGCGCGCAAACCCGGCGAGGAAGACATTCCGGATAGTTCGACAAGAGAAACAATAATCAAAAACATCGGAATAACCATGGAAAACGCTTTAAAGGAGCTGGATAAAGGTCAGGATTTGAAGTCTATTGGTAAAAAATATAGTTTAGAGGTCGATGAGACTCCCTTTTTTGAGAAAAGACAGTTCATTCAAGACCTGGATTTTCAAGTCTTTACCCGTGCCGCGTTCACCCTGTCTGATCCTGGCGAAATTACAGACATCGTCCAATCACCTAATTATTATTACATAATCAAGTTAATCAAGAGAGTGGATGCGCATATTCCGGGGCTTGATGAAATAAAAGATGCAGTTGAAAAGGAAATAAAAACTGACAGGCAGGATACGCTTGCAAAAGCAAGGGCTGAAGAAATCTTGAAAAAATTGAAAACCGGGAAAATAAAATCCGCCACTGCTGATTGGCAGGCCAGTATTAAAACAACGCCATTTTTCAGTGCTAAAGGCGAAATTCCTGGTTTATCCGGAGAAAAGGAATTGAAGAAAGTGATATTTGAATTGAGCAAGGATGAGTGGAGCGAGCCTGTAAAAACAAGTAATGGTTATTGTCTGCTCAAACTTGATGCTAGGATTATTCCCACTGTTGTGGATGCGACTCAATTAGGTACACTCAGTGAAGAATTATTACAGATTCGCCAGTACCAGACCGCTCAGGAGTGGTTTGCGAATATACGCAAAAATGCCAAAATTGAAAATGTCCTCTACCCTGAGCAAAAAGCAGGGGAGCAAACAGAAGAAACCGCTGAAAAATAAGATTGAAAAAATAACAAAAAAGTGTGGGAACGCTTGACTAAACAATAAATATGTGTTATACTTATAGTAGGAAAGGAGGTATAACTAATATGAGCAAAGTAAAAACTGCAATCTCAATACAGGATTATCTTTTTCAGGAAATGGATGCTCTTGCCCACAAAACACATATACCGAGAAGTAATTTATTTGAAAAAGCAGTAGGAGATTTTCTGGAAAGGCAAAAAAATCAGCAGATTCTTAAGGAACTTAACGCCGTCTATAGTACTGCGCCAAGCACGGAAGAAAAAAGGTGGCAACGTGGAACAAGACTATCACACAAGAAAATTTTGGAGAAAAACAATGGTTATTAACCAGGGAGATATTTTCTGGGTCCAGCTGGGTAAACCAACCGGGTCTGAACCTGGATATCGACATCCACACCTCGTTATACAGAACAATCTCTTTAATCGCAGTCGTATTAACACGGTTATTGTTTGTGCCTTAACATCAAATCTGGAACGAGCAAGAGTACCTGGCAATATTTTGCTTTTTAAGGGTGAAGCAAATTTGCCAAAACGTAGTGTAGCAAATGTCTCTCAGATTGTTACTGTAGATAAATCAGATCTGGTCAAAAAAATAGGAACACTGTCATGCCAAAGGTTAAGCGAAATTCTTAAAGGGGTTCATTTAGTAATAGACCCCCGCGAGATAGAATAAGTAAGAACACAGGTTCAGAATTATGAATCCACATAATTTAAATTAATGACTTAGCATTTTTTTCAGGAATTGACCTGTGTATGACTTTCCATTATTAGCTACTTCCTCTGGCATTCCTGCAACCACAACCCTTCCACCAGCATCTCCGCCTTCAGGGCCCAGGTCAATGATATAATCTGCTGTTTTAATCACTTCAAGATTGTGCTCAATTACAATAACGGTATTACCCGCATCAGTAAGTCTGTGCAGGACATTCAACAATTTTTCTACATCTGCAAAATGAAGGCCTGTTGTTGGCTCGTCTAAAATATAAATGGTCTTTCCTGTGCCAATCTTACTAAGTTCAGTAGCAAGTTTTACTCTCTGCGCTTCCCCGCCTGAAAGAGTAGTTGCAAATTGACCCACTTTTATATAACCAAGCCCTACAGCGTTAAGCATCTGTAATTTTCTTCGGACGCGTGGAATGTTCTTGAAAAATTCCAGCGCTTCTTCCACAATCATATCTAAAACTTCACTGATATTTTTTCCTTTATATCTAATTTCAAGTGTCTCGTGATTATACCGTGCTCCATTGCATACTTCGCAGGTAACATAGACATCTGGCAAAAAGTGCATTTCTACTTTTTTAACACCCTCTCCCTGGCAGGCTTCACACCTTCCACCCTTGACATTAAAGGAAAACCTGCCAGGCAAATATCCACGAGCCCGTGATTCCTGCAACATTGCAAAAACATCTCTTATCGGCGAAAATGCTCCTGTATAGGTTGCTGGGTTTGAACGGGGAGTACGACCTATGGGTGACTGGTCAATTATAATGACTTTGTCAATATTTTCAGTACCTAACATTTTTTTAAATTGTCCCGGTTTTTCTTTTGAGTTATAGATTTTCTTTGCAAGTGCCTTGTAGAGAATTTCATTAACCAGTGTACTTTTGCCCGAACCTGATACGCCGGTAACGCAGGTTAAAATTCCTAATGGAATTTTAACTGTGATATCTTTTAGGTTAAACTGGCTTGCGCCGACGACCGTAAGAAAACCTTTTGGCTTGCGTCTAATCTCAGGGACAGGAATTTCGAGTTCTCCCTTCAGATATTTT
>Ga0210006_1002614_pt1 | contig 11612 bp, 9 predicted proteins | sample CryGey02umfilter_2_FD_185452 | JGI IMG/M metagenome (GOLD analysis project Ga0210006, IMG submission 185452) | Groundwater microbial communities from aquifer in Utah, USA - Crystal Geyser 4/10/14 0.2 um filter (SPAdes) (version 3) | ecosystem: Environmental > Aquatic > Deep subsurface >... | reverse complement strand
AATCCCATCATACCAAACCAAGTTGTCTTTTTTTTTGGTCTTCTCATCATCCTCGCTTTTTATTGTTTGATTTTCAGCTATCAAAACTTTATCTCTAAACAACAGATCCTTCGACATTTTGAACTTGTCCAGATTTTTGTCCATGAAACTTTTCAATTCCAAACTTAATGATCCCTCATCATATTTCTGATTTTGCCTGGTCATCTCCTGAACCATTTTTAGAACCTCGTTACGATCAACTTTACTTAGATCGGCTGGATACTCTATATCACCATTCTCTTTGGTATCCGGCTGTACTCCAAAAACACAGACCTCAAACCCCTGACGAATCAACTTCCTCATCACTGCCAACCTAAACTCGTTACTGAAACCTTGTTCTCCTTCATTGATTCTATAGCTGCTACCTCCAACTTCCCCAGTTAAGTCACCAAGTATTATCAACCAATATGATGGGTCAACATATTCATCGTTTTTGTGTTTATCAATTTCTTCTTTTTTTATCACCACCAACCCACCTTGCATTACTTCTTTGATCTCGATCTTTTCCTTTTTATCCCCTTCCTCCGCGACCACAACAACCAGTGGTTTGTCAACACCGTTCTTATCTATCTTCAATCCGTTTCTTAAGAAGTTCAATGCCGCAGCTTCACTTCCCCAACGATTGCCATCCCTCCGACCTACTTTTAACACTTTGCTCGCCCAATACAGTTCGAGTCTATATTCATTTACGGCTTCATCTATCTGAGGAAGCCTCTTTCTTAATTCCTCTAAGGCTAGTATTCTTTTTTGTCGATACTCGTCATTATTTTCGTCCCTTCTAATATCTCTCGTAGCGTCATTCAAGTTTATTCCTAGGTTTGGATACCAAACATATCTTTCATCTTTTCTTCCCTCATCTGCCTTTATTTCAGTCACCCTAGGAATATATTCCCCCGTTTTTTTATCGGCCTCTGCTTGTACAAGAACGTCCAACATCTCGGTTTTTTTATTCCTTTCTGTTCTCCTCACTTTTTCACTTTCATCATCAGCATCCGCCACAACACCACCATCTCCATTTATTCCATTTGGATCGCCCCGACCTTTCTTATCAGCTTCAGCTCTTTTTTTACCCCTAGCCTCACGTCTATTCCCATTTACCTCAGCATCTTCTTCAGCGCGCTCTAACTCCTCAGCAAGTTCTCCTATTGGTAGTGGCATATCACTTTCATCTTAGCATTTACGATCGACAAAGTTAATTTCCAAATGTCTTCGGACTACCCAATTCTTTTTTGACCTTTTCACTCAAATACATCTTCATCAAAGATTGATAGGGTACATCTTTGGCGTTCGCCAATTGTTTTATCCTGGCTAGGAGTGAAGAAGGAAGCCTCAGGGAAATTGACTCAGTGGTGTTTTTGAGATTGGAAAAGACAACCTCTTCGGCCTTTGACCAATCTACATATTCAGTCGAGTCATGACTAGCCCAGAACTTTTGTTCCTCAACTTCATTTTTAAAAGAAGGGGTTTTTTTAGTGTGTTTCATATATTTTTGTTTCTTTTCTATTTATATCTCTAATTGATATTATTCTGATTTTGTCTTTTCTTATTGTGAACGAAAGGAAGAGTTTCCTGTCTTTATTTGTTCTTCCCAATGCCAAAAAACGTTGTTCAGAAGTAGAGTGTTTTTCATCCGTAGCAATAATCAGCGGTTGGTTGGTAAACACCTCTTCTGATTCTTGGACCGTTACAATATGCTTTACCAGATTTTTATTTGAATTACCCTCATCCCAATCAAAAGTAAGTATGTCTGGGATAATTTTCATTCTGGATATAGTATATTACAGCAATATACAAATCAGCATAATCTTTCCACTTACTTCGCCGCCCCATCGCGTAAGCTTTCATCGCACCAATAGTCAAATCGTCAGGCATGGTAATAACTTTGTCAAGCTCAATTGTGTGAACAACTGGAAAATCAAAATATAGAAACATTATTTTGACACTATCAACCAATAGGGTTATTTCTCCTACTGCTTCAAGTCTAACGTTGGTAATCTTGTTATCTTGGTTTATCATTCGTCGGATATCGTAATTATCAAACGCTTTCTGAGAAAACAAATCAAAGTCCGTTGACCTCCGGTGGCCATATTGCAAAGCCAAAGCCGTGCCGCCAACCAAGTAAAATTCCTGGGAAAATTTTTGAATCAGGGATAACAAGTGTGTCTGTTCAGTGGTAAGAATATTTTGGTGCATAGCGAGCAAAGTAATACGAATAATAGTTGAGGGCCAATGGATGAAGGTTGGGACGTGGATGCGATTTATGCCAAGCAAATAACTCCGCTGTTTTATCAATACCCAAAATTGAAATTAATTTTTGAGTTTGCTCCCAAGAACCATAATTAAGAACTGCTTCCACCACCAAACGGATGTCAAGATCATCATACGTTTTTGTACACCAAATGAGAGAGGGGTCCATACGAACTATATCTCTAGCCGCTGTCATTTGATCTTCGCTCATACCTAAATTATACCAAATTAGGCAACCTAGTCAGGTCAGTTTTCCCAAATTCCACCGAACACGATATACTTAATTAGACTCACCGAACCAGTAACTAATAACTACGCACTTCGCACCAAGCCATGGCCATTCAACAACATCCACTACCACAGGACATCAGCTCCTACCGCTTCCGCTTAATCGGTGACATGACCATCAAGCAGTTCGCTTCACTTGGAGTATCCATCGTTTTGGCTATCGTCGTTTATAGTCTGCCTTTACCTTTTTTCTTCAAATACCCCCTTTCCTTTATTTTTATTGTTCTGGGAGTGGGTATGGCTTTCATCCCCGTTCAGGGTCGCTCTCTCGATGTCTGGATCATCGCCTTTATCCGCTCCATTTACTCACCCACTCAATACGTCTGGAAAAAATCCAAGGAAGTGTCTGAAGATATGTCTCTCTCCACCGGTCCCCTTATAGGCACTCAAGCTGTCTCCAACGCCCGTATTGAGCTCTCTACCGGCACCACCGCTACACCTCCTGAACCAATAACCAATAACCCTGAACCAATCACTCCCCCCGTTTCCATTACTCCTGTCATCATCACCCCAAATGCTCCTCTACCGGAATCCGTTATGACCACTCCAGCATCCGTCATTTTGACCGACCTATCTGCAGACTCTACCCCAGCCTCCACTCCAATGCCAGCCACACAAGAACCAACAACCAACAACCCTGAACTAATCACTCCCCAAATAGCCCAACTCCCCATCCCCTTCACCCCCACCACCCCCAATACTCTCGTCGGTTTGACACTTACGCCCGAAGGTAAAATTCTTGATGGAGTTTTGGTGGAAATCCAACACAACGGTCTTACTTCTCGAGCCACCAAGAGTAACAAACTTGGTCAATTTATGTTTGCCCGTCCTCTGGAAAATGGCCTCTATCAAATCCTCGCCGAAAAGGAAGGCTTTTCTTTCTCTCCCTACTCTCTCGATCTTTCTGGAGCCATAATTCGACCTCTTAAAATTCAAGCAATCTAATAACCCAGCACTATAATCACTTCGCACTAATATGTCTGAAAACATCAAATCCTCGACACAGGAAAGTCTCGACATTTATACAATCAAGAATCACCTCGTATTTTTGAAAGATGGTTCTTGTTCTCTAGTTCTCAAAACCACCGCTATCAACTTCAATCTACTTTCCGAAGAAGAACAAGACGCCACCATCTATGGTTATGCCGGTCTACTGAACTCACTCTCCTTCTCAATTCAAATACTTATCCGATCACAACGAAAAAATATTTCCGATTATATTAATCTATTGGACAATCGTATTCAGATTACTCCCTCCCAAAAAGTCAAAGAACAGCTCCTTTCCTACCGTCAGTTTGTCAAATCTCTCGTTAAAGAAAACCGTGTTCTGGAGAAAAAGTTTTATGTCATTGTTTCTTTTTCTGCTATTGAATTGGGTGTCACCAAATCCACTTTCAGTCCATTGTCTAAATCCTCTCAAAAACCTCCTTTCGACTTAGCTTATATTGAAGAAAAAGCTTCCATGGCTCTCTACCCCAGACGCGACCACATTATTCGCCAGTTCGCTAGGATTGGCCTCAAGGCAAGTCAGCTTACAACGAGCGAATTAGTAACTCTGTTTTACACTATCTACAATCAAGGCAGTGTCACTCAAGCCATCACCCCGGGCAGATCCAACGCCTCCTAAAACCTATTATGTCGGTTATACTTAAATCATGGCTTTGAACCTTTTTTCTCTTGGCAAAAAAAACAGCACTTCTTCTGCTCCAGACTCTGTTTCTATACCCTCAAATCCAATAACTAATAACCAACAACCAACAACTCCCTCAGATGGAAAATCCGCCACTTCTAGCCAATCGATCCAAGACATTATTGCACCATCTGCTATTGAAGTAGATTTTTCTCATATCAAAATAGACGACGTCTACATTCGTACTCTTTTTGTTACCGGCTATCCCCGCTACGTCTCTGCCAACTGGCTTTCTCCACTGATCAACTTCAACCACTCTCTAGATATTTCTATGTTTGTTTACCCAAGTGACTCCAAAGATACCCTCGATAGTCTCCGTCGGCGCATCGCCGAAATGGAAGCCGAAATAAACACCGATATTGAGCGTGGTCGTATTCCCAGAGCCGCTACCGAAGCAGGTCTTGAAGATGCTAAAGTTCTTCAGTCACAGCTTGTCAAAGGAGCCGAAAAATTTTTCCAATTCTCACTCTACATAAGTATTTCGGCAGAATCGGAAAAAGAGCTCGATACCTCTACTGCCCAAATCCAATCCATGCTGGCTTCCCTATTGATCATCAGCAAGATTGCTTCTCTCTCTATGGAAGATGCTTTCAAAAGTACCCTCCCTTACTGCAAGGACAAACTCATGCTCACAAGGAATATGGATACCACAGCCTTATCCACCACCTTCCCTTTTACTTCATCCGAACTCTCCGACAACCAAGGCATTCTTTATGGCGTCAATGCTCACAATGACTCCCTTGTCATTTTTGACCGATTTTCATTAGAGAACGCCAACATGCTAATCCTCGCTACTTCAGGCGCGGGAAAAAGCGTAGCTTATAACGAAACCGTTCTCATAAAAAATTCCGCCAACGAGGTCAAAAGAACCAAAATTGGTCCTCTTGTCGAAAAAATCATTCAGCAAAAAGGCTCTACCAAACTTAACAACGAAATGATTGGTACTATCAATCCGGGTATTAAAGTCTATTCTTTTAATCCCCGCACCCTGAAAGGGGGCTGGTCTGTTGTCACTGTTGCGGCCAAAAAAGACGCCCCTCCTCACCTTTACAGGTTCACAACCAAGTCAGGCAGAATGATCACAACCACAGCAGACCACAATATGCTGACTTTAAATAATGCTCAGATTCAGGTGGTTAAAGGAGACACTATTAAAACAGGTGACTATATTCCACTTCCCCGTCTCATACAAGAATCAACTTCTAGCACCACCAAACACCCGTCCTTCTATTACGAACTAATTGGCTATTACATTGCCGAAGGTTGCAGTACTGAATACTCAGTTTATATTAACAATATGGAACGGGAGGTAATTGACCGCGTCAATTTTCTCTGTGATAAACTCAATTTCAAAACTGTTCCACTAAACAATCATCATATTGTCAAAGGGGTCTCCATTAATTCAAAGCCTCTGATTAGAAAACTCAAACTTGATAAATGCTTTGGAAAGTCCAGCACCAAAAAAATCCCCAGCACACTTTTTTCTCAACCAAATCAATCCAAAGCCGCTTTCCTACGGTCATACTACGACGGTGATGGTTGCGTTGAAAATCATGAGGTTACCTGTACTACGAAATCAAAACAATTAGTTTCAGATATTGCCTACTTACTCTTTAACTTCGGCATCATTGCTAGAATCACACCAAAATTCAAAAGAGCTACTAATACAAATCCTCTTGGAGGTACATACTACCAACTCACCGTTTCTGGACAAAAGGATCTATCCCTTTTTGCCCAACACATTAATTTTAACCTCACACGCAAAAAAGACAAATTAAATTCAATCTTAAACAAAAAGGCCAATCCTAACGATGATATTATCCCCAATCTTAAACAACCACTCTCAGAAATATATCAACTACTCTCTCCCGGTAAAGTCGGGGCACCACAAAAACTGATTGATATCAAAAACGGAGCCTTTAGACCAACACCGACCGAGTTACAAAAGCTCATAGATACAATAAAAATCCGTATTCAGACCATCAATAATCAAGAGAAATATGTCTTTGAACTAATTAGTCTTCCTCATTGGCAAGATTTGGCAAATAAGGGAACTAAAGGTAAAAAAGGTAGTCAACATTTACTAAAAAAATATCTTGAGATTCAGGATAACGTTAAAAAAGCTGAAATCATTCTCCATCGTCTAGCAACACTCGCACAGTCAGAACTATACTGGGATCCTATTGTCAAAATCACTAAATTAAAAAGCAAACATTCCTTTGTCTATGATTTGACGGTCAATAACGAAGTTTTCCTTGCCGGCTTTGGAGGCATGTTTGTTCACAACTCTTACGCCGTCAAGCTCGAGATTCTCCGTTCGCTCATGTTTGATTGTCAAGTTATCATTCTTGATCCTGAAAATGAATACGAGATGGTTACCAAATCCGTCGGAGGCAACTATCTCTCCTTCTCGGCCAGTGCCTCGCATAAAATTAATCCATTTCAAATTGCCCGCCCTAAGGAAAGTACCGAAGATGAAATGGGCTACAAATACCTTTTTCTCATGTCTCTTCTGAAAATTATGATTGGTCAAATGGATCCCATCGAAGAAGCTACCATGAACCGGGCTCTCGTCCTCACTTATCGCCAAAAAGGCATTACCGAAGATCCCACCACTCACACTCTGGAACCCCCCCGAATGGAAGATCTCTATCGCTCTCTTATCGGCATGGAAGAAGCCGTCAGTAAAACATTGTCAGCTAGACTCGAGCGTTTTGTCATGGGCGCCGTCAAGGGTATTTTTGATCAGCAAAGCAATATCGATATCAATGCTCCCATTACCGTCTTTACTCTTCGTGATACGGCAGACGAGATTCGTCCTATCGTCATGTTTATGATTTTGGACTTTGTCTGGAATGAGGTTAGGAAAAATTTGCGGAAAAGAATCCTTGTTGTTGATGAGGCCTGGTATCTTATGCGCTATGAAGATTCTGCCAAAATACTCCAAGGTTTTGTTAAACGCGCACGTAAGTATTACTTCGGTGTGTCCATCATTTCACAAAATGTTGACGACTTTCTTGGTTCGGCCTATGGCAAAGCCATCATTACCAACTCGGCTCTTAAACTTTTACTCAAACAATCCTCCGCCGCCATCAATCAGATCTCCGAAACCTTTTATCTTTCTCAGGGTGAGAAACAGTTGCTTCTTTCCGCCGGAGTCGGTGAAGGAATTTTCTTTGCCGGTATGAATCACGTGGCCATCAAAATTATTTCCTCAGCCGACGAACACGCTCTAGCTACCAGCAAACCGGCCGAAATTCTTGAGCGCAAAAAACAGGCTGAACTCCAAGCCGCCGCCGAGGCCGCCTCCCAAGACCACCCTCAAGAAATCACTGAGCCAACTAACCCCTAACCATGGCCAATCACGAGACAGAAATCTACGAACTTGGACAAATTCAACTGTATTTCCCAAAGAAAATAGAGGATCTCTCTGACAGTGATAGGTCCGAGGCACTTCGACTGTTTAGTATCGGCGCTGGATACTACAACCAGTTTTTTCGAAAAGACGCTGGTCATAAAGTCACTGCCAGCAGTTTTCAAAAAGAAGTCTCCCCTGGAGAGATTCAACAGATTATCGATTATTTATCTAAACCAGAACCTGAGGAACCGCAAGTAAAAAAAACAAAGACTCCCGAGAAAGAAGACTCCACCGTCCCCACCGAAACGATTGCAGCTCTCATTAAGGAACTCGAAGCCGACAAACTTAAGGCTGACAAACTCGAAGCCGACACTACCCACACCGTCGCCGACGCCGTCAAACGCGCCCGAAAAACTTGGAAAACAAGGCATCGTGCCGAAATTATTAGGGAAAATCGTCTAGCCCTCATTACCGACGAAACAGAAAGAAAAAGACAGACTGAAATTGAAAACCTCAAAAATGACCAATTCTTTGTCGAATCAATAGACTCCAAAGCCGAATCAGCCGCCATCATTTATAAAAATACTTACAGACTTGCTCAGCAAGCGATCATTGCACAAGCTGCCAATCTAGGCATAGGTTTAACTCCATCACAAATTCATCGCGCTGTAGAGGATCTCACATATTTGGGAGTTACAGGTGCTGTCGACTTTACCAACTTCCATGATCTAAATATTGTTTCCCAGCTCGCTTTTGTCAACCAGGGTATTACCATCACTTCTCCACTCAACCAGGTAGATATTGTTGTTCAAGCCTGGCAAAAAGCTGAAGAGATCGAACCATTCTCCGATAAAGCTGAAGAACTTGAAAAACAAATTATCTTCGCCGATCAAGAAGCAGAGGCAAAACTTCGAGAATCAGTCAGTAAATTTGAAGAAGAATTAAAGAAAAAATATCTCGACCCTAAAGATTTATACGAAGACTCCACCAAAGCTCAAGCCGAGCTACAGTCAATCCATGCCAAGCTTCTCAAGGCTATTCCCAACGCCAAACTCCCCCCACCACCATTCACACCACTACAGCTACACGAAAACGAACTCGAGTCTATCCTTCGTAAAGAAGACCCCACCAAGCTATCTCTATCAATAAGTCCTGAGGGGCTCGGTGCCCGAACAGTTGCTACCTTAGAAACTACCAATAGTGGTAACCGAAACATTAGTCCCGAGGCTGTCCGCCTTCTTAGTCTTGGCCTTACTCCGGAAAAACTTGAATCTCTCCGAAACGATCCAAATTCACAACTCAATAAGTTTATTGCCGGAAATCAGTATGGTCTCAGTGTCTATCAACAAGTTCATTTCCAGCTTAATAAGATTGTCGGTCCCAATTCTGACTCCAAACTTGGCCAAGATATTTCCGCCAACATAAAGGCATTGTCTCCCGACGTAATCTCCCAAACGACCAAAATTATTCCTGAACCAGTTAGAAAACTTGGCCAAGATATTACAAACAAAGTCATCACCAAACCATTTGGTGGAATTTCCAAAAGTATTACCAATTTTTACAACCGACAATCTCCACTGGTTCAATCTGCCACCAAATTTATTCTTAACCCCAAAGGCACTCTCTACGCTTGGGTCAATAAAAAGATTGGCCAACATGCCGGAAATATCATTCTCAAATATGCCGGTAGCGCCACCAGCAAAAAACTAGGTAACTTTATTCTCAAAGAAGGATTGAAAGAAGGGGCCAAAAAATTTATTGACGCTGTTGCTAAAAAGCTCATTGTTGAAATAGCAAAACAAGCTGGTGTACAAGGCGCCAAGATGGCCGGTATGGTTGCCGCCGAATCTGCTATCGCCGCTGCCGCGGCAGCCCTTGGAATCTCGACCTTTGGGTTAAGTCTAATTGTCGGTGCCGTCCTTATGGTTGTAACTGCAGTCGTCGATGCCACCATTGGATTAGCCAAAAAAGGTTTGGATAAAGTATGGCAGTCAATGGGCTGGGGTGAAAAATTTCGATCGAGAGATCTTATTCTTCCGGTCGCCGCCGGAGGAGCAGTTGCCATCACAGCAGGTATAGCCTTTGTACGCGGATTAATTATTATCAGAAGATCTGTTCAGATAGCCGTCGTCTCTGCCCTAGGCATCATTATCGGAGCTGGCATCGTCGTAGGGCTTTACATTGCCATAGCCTTTTTAATCGCCCCTATCCTCTCCACCTTAGTCCAGTTCGACAGTCTCAGTAAGGTTGAATACTCCGAATATGGCGGAGGAGGAGGGCCGGGTGGCGGTCCAGGGCCGGGAACAGAACCAGGAGGAGGTGTCTACAATCTCGATTGTGGCAATGACGCCGGAGCCGAAATAATGATACAAGCCGGGTCTTATCCCGTAGTCAAAAAATTATTAACAGGTCCGGGCCGAACAGGATATTGCATATTTCCTACAAAAATTGTCATCCATTGGAGCGGTGGTTGGACCAATAATGATGTCACTTACAACGTCCTTGTGGAAAGAGGTTTGTCTTGTCAAATAGGTACTGACCAAGACGGCTCAGTTCAGCAATGGCAACAGATGTGGGAAAAGAAAGCCGAGCTCGCTTACTGTGTCGGTGGCAATGAAAACAATTACTCTCTAAACAATGAAATGGTTGGATCATATTTTATTCCACCCGGAGCGTTTTCCCTCAAACCGGAAGAGAAAGCACCAAGCTCGGATGAGATAAAATCGTCCGTAAACTCTACTTGTTTCATGATGCAACAGTACAACATTCCCTACACTCAAATATTTGGTCACTATCAATTACATCCTGGAAAGACAGATCCTGGTGTAGAGTTTTTAAATTATTTTATAAATGAAGTAAAAAAACAATGTCCATAAAAAATATCCTTAATAAAAAGTCCATATTATTTATCATAATTGGTATTACTCTCTCCATACTTATTTTTGTCTCTCTATATTCCTTTACCAAACTCCCCAAACCATTTTCATCGCCACCACAGGTTCAAAAACCTACAAAAACGCCATCTGCCATCCAAACAACCACACAAACTGAATCTGATTTTCAAAAATTCATTAAGCAATATCAATTTATGTTTTGGAATTTACCCAATTCTGCAAAAAGTATTTCAATGGGGTGGATGGGTGATACTCCTATTGTTATTAAGGACCAACAAATTTTTAATCCCTACAAAAACACCACAATAAGGAAACTCACAAGCACGGAAATCGCTATTTTAGACAACAACGGTGAGGCTCTAATTATCTCACCGGAAAAACAAAAAAATTTAAACCTGGGTACACTAGTCGAAAAAGACATCACCCAAAAAGAGAGAGAATACTTTAGCTATATTTGGTATGAAAAACCAAATTCGATTATTGCTCTGTCAGAGGACAAAAAATCACTGTACATAGTCAACCTTCTCACCAACCAAAAATCAGAGATAGCCAAATCACTCACTGAGTTCAACCCTGTATCCATCACTTCAAATAATAAGGCAGTTGCAGCTACAGACAGAGAATACTTGTATTTATATATCGACGGGCTAAATAAAATCAAACTTGATGATACCACCAAAGAATCTATCACTTTTTGGGTCAAAAACGAATTGTATCTCGTCGAAAAAGTCACAAAACCAAGAATTCTCGACTTCATTATGCTGGTAGATATAGAAAAACAACAATTCAAACAAATTATAACCAGCTCCTCACAAATCAATCGGCTAAATCTAAAGATAAGACCGTCAGTGAATCAAAAAAACGATATGGTACTTTTCTCAGAAAACAACGGTTTGGTTTGGATACTTTCAAAAGATCAAGCCATCACTAGGATCTACCCCGAGTTAAAGTTGCCACCGGAAGCGTGGTCTAATTCTGCACCCTGACCGGCATCACTACTTGTATCCAACCATTATCATCTTCTCGTCTAAAAACACTGGGCTTAAGTTCTCCTTCTGTTTCCCATACTACTCTCTCAGCATTGTTCACTCCTAGA
>Ga0210006_1002604_pt1 | contig 11642 bp, 9 predicted proteins | sample CryGey02umfilter_2_FD_185452 | JGI IMG/M metagenome (GOLD analysis project Ga0210006, IMG submission 185452) | Groundwater microbial communities from aquifer in Utah, USA - Crystal Geyser 4/10/14 0.2 um filter (SPAdes) (version 3) | ecosystem: Environmental > Aquatic > Deep subsurface >... | reverse complement strand
AGATGGTCAGTGGGGAAGAAATAGGAAATGGCACTGTTCATACAACGTTTGAAATTAGATTTCCAATTTTAAAAAAAATATAACATGAAAATTTCAACAGATACATCTAAAATTCAAGAACTTCTTGCTCGAGGTGTCGAAGAAATAATTGACAGAGATCATCTAAAAAAACAACTTGAGTCCGGGAAACAGCTTCGGATAAAACTTGGTATTGATCCGACTAGCCCAAATTTACATCTTGGTCGTTCAGTTCCACTTTTGAAATTACGTGATTTTCAAGAGCTTGGTCATCAGATTGTTTTTATTGTTGGAGATGCCACCGGTGTTATTGGCGACACATCAGACAAAGATGCCGAAAGGCCGATGTTAAGTGGAGATATTATTTCAACCAATTTGGCATCTTACAAAAAACAAGTTGGCATGCTTCTTGATCTGGATAAAATAGAATTTCGGCACAATTCTGAATGGTTGAACAAACTTGGATATGGCGAGATAGGCGAACACGCCAATGTGTTTTCCCTTGCTGAGTTCATTGCTCGCGAAAATATCAAAAAGCGTCTGGAAGCCGGCAAGAGGATTTCCCTTCGAGAATTGTTATATCCTTTGATGCAAGGTTATGATTCTGTGGCTATCAAAGCTGACGTCGAACTTGGTGGCACAGATCAACGTTTCAATTTACTTGCTGGCAGAGCCTTACAAGAAAAATTTGGTCAAGAACCACAAAATATTATTATGAATCCCATTGTTGTTGGCACAGACGGACGCAAAATGAGTTCTAGCTGGGGTAATACAATCAATTTTTCAGATATTCCAAATGAGATGTTTGGAAAAATTATGTCTATTCCAGATGATCTCATTATTATTTATTTTGAATATTTCACTAGATTCCCAATGGCAGAAGTTAATTCTTTTGAAAAGAAAATCAAAGAAGGCGTCAACCCTCGTGATTTCAAGGTAACGTTGGCTAGTGAAATTGTACGCATGTATCATGGAGAAAAATCAGCCCAAGAGGCAATACAGTATTTTGAAAGTACTTTTTCTAAAAAAGAAATACCAGATGACATCAAAAAATTAAAACCAACTGCCAGTGACATTGTGACTGTGTTGAAAGAGGCTGGATTTTGTTCTGGTAGTGGAGACGCCAGAAGAAATATTGATAGCGGTGGTGTGAAGGTCAATGGTGAAAGAGCAGAAAGTTATGATACAGCAGTAAAGTCTGGTGATGTGATCCAGAAGGGGAAGCGGTATTTTGTGAGGATCGTATGATAAAAAATATTAAAGAACAAATTATTAATTCTCTTAAAAACATTGGTTTAGAAGGAGAATTTGAATTATCTCAACCTCCCAAGGCAGACATGGGAGATCTTGCTTTTCCTTGTTTTCAGTTTGCCAAAAGAGAGGGCAAAAATCCAACAGAAGTAGCCAAAGATTTGGCTCAAAAACTCAATGATTTGTTCACCAAAGAAGATATGCGCCAATCTTCGTTGATTTTTGAAGTCAAAGCTTTTGGTCCTTATGTCAACTTTTTTTTGGATAGTAATGAATTAGCTAGTTATGTTTTGGATGGTATTGAGAGTGCCGGAGAGAAATATGGTGAATTAAAGATCGGTAAAGGCAAAAAAGTTTTGATTGAATTTGGTTGTCCTAACCCTCTCAAAGTTTTTCATTTGGGACATTTGAAAAATTTGATTACTGGTGAAAGCGTGGTTCGTGTGTTTGCCAATGCTGGTTATGAGGTTATCCGAATCAATTATCAAGGGGATGTGGGGATGCATATTGCTAAAGCTTTGTTTGGATTACAGACTACAGACAACGGACCGCAGTCTTTTGATGCGGTATTACAGATTATGAAAGATATGGAGTCAAAGTTTTTGGCTGAGCGAGTAGCTTTTTTAGGCGAGGCTTATGCTCGTGGTGCCAAACATTTTGATTCTGGTGATGAGGCTAAGGGCGAAGTGGCGGAATTTAATAAAAAAGTATATGCCAAAGATCCAGAAATTGAAGAAGTTTATCAGTTGGCCAGACAGTGGAGCTTAGATTATTTTGATACTATTTACAAAAAACTTGGTACACATTTTGATCAATTTTATTTTGAATCACAAGTCTTTGAACGAGGCACAGAGTTGGTAAGAGAAGGCGTCAAAAATGGAATTTTTAAAGAAAGCGATGGCGCTGTTATCTTTGAAGGAAGTAAATATGGGTTTCATGATCGAGTGTTCATCAGTAGCCAGGGTTATCCTACTTATGAAGGTAAGGATATTGGCTTGGCAGAAAGACATTTTCAAGAACATCATCCAGACATGGTCATCCACGTGGTAGGTAAAGAACAGACTGGATATTTTCAAGTAGTTTTCAAGGCTCTCGAACAGGTTTTTCCAGCAACTATGGGTAAAGAATACCACCTTCCCGGAGGATATTTACAACTTAAAGGTGAAAAAAAAATGAGTTCTCGGACTGGCAATGTCATATCCGGTGAAGATCTTATTGCTCAAGTAGAGAAGAGCGTGAGAGAAATAATGAAAGAAAATGATCTTGATAATAAGGACGAAATAATCAAAAAAGTTTCCCAAGCAGTATTAAAGTATGCTATGCTTAAGTCTGATATCTTGCAAGACGTATCTTTTGATATGCAAGAGTCGATTAGTTTTTCTGGTGATAGCGGGCCGTATTTATTGTATATCGTTGCCAGGATAAAAAGTATTTTGAAAAAATCAAAAATCAAAAGTCAAAAGTCAAAAGTCATTTTTGATATTGATATTAAAACTGAGGAAAAGCGACTTTTATTAATGTTGTCTAGGTATCCAGAAGCCACCAGAGAGGCGGTGGAGAGCTATGATCCGTCGAAGGTTGCTAAATATATTTTTGATTTGGCTCAGGTATTCAATTCATTTTATCAAGCCTGCCCTATTCTCCAAGCCACTACAGAAGAAGCCCAACTTTTCCGTCTCCGAATCATCAAGAACGTTGAGACTGTGATGGAAAGTGGGTTAAATTTGTTGGGGATTGAGGTGGTGGAAGAGATGTGAGAGTGTATTTACACTTTAAAAGTACGTAGTTTTCTTGTATAAATATATGTTTTTAGAGTTAGAGAAATTTTTTAAAAAAAAACCTAAAAAAATTATCCATTGGAAGGACAGTCATAGCGTTGCTGAGGGGTGGTTGGTAATAAACTCTTTATACAATGGTGCCGCTGGTGGTGGTACTCGTATGAGTTCTTCATGTAATCGAGCAGAAGTCGAGCAGCTCGCAAAGACAATGGAGATAAAGTTCACTGTTTCTGGTCCGGAGATTGGTGGTGCAAAGTCTGGTATCCGATATGATTTCAAAAACGAAGATGAAAAAAGAGATGTTTTATCACGTTGGTTTGCTTTTATTAAAAAAGAATTAAGTACTTGCTATGGTACTGGTGGAGATCAAAATGTAGATTTCAAAAATGATGTAAGTGTGCTTTTGTCTAAGATTGGTATTAATCACCCACAAGAAGGAATAGTCAACGGACTTTATACAGATTTAGATGATAACCAAAGATTGAAGATAATTAACAATCTCAAATTGGGAGTTTTGACTCCAGTTACTTCTAATAAATTTTTACAAAATCTTGGTCTGGTTTTATCAGATGTGGCCACTGGATATGGTGTAGCATCATCATTACAAGCTTTTTACGATTTAACTGACAGGCAATTGATTGGACAAAGGGTCGTTCTAGAAGGTTTTGGTAACGTAGGAAGTGCTTCAGCTTATTTTGCTAAGGAGAAGGGGGCAAAAATTATTGGTATATTAGATAAAGATTGGTATATCTTTGATGATCACGGTATTGACATAAATTTGTTGTTGCAGGCTCGTAATCGAGGTGTCTTAAATGTTTTTTCTAATTTGGTTACTCCTTACAGAGATGAGTTGAAAGAGATTTTGTCAGCTGATATTTTTATCCCAGCGGCTACTTCTCACACTGTTGGCACTAGGCATATGCAATTTATCAAATCGGCTGGAGTAAGTGTAATTGCACCAGGTGCCAACAACCCTTTTTTTGATGGAGAAATAGAGAAGGAAGCAGACATAAATTTTAGTGTCATTCCAGAATTTATTGTAAATTGTGGTATGGCCAGGTGCTTTAATTATCTTATGAAACTAGGATGTCTATTGTCAGAAACTGCTATTCTTGATGACATTGAAAAATGTATTAGGAAATCCGTAGATGAAATTTTACATAATCATACTAATTTACAAGATCTAACCAAGGCTGGTTACGAAGTGGCGCTGAGGAAAATCAATAGTCGTTGATTTGTATGCTTAATAATGCTAAAAAAATTAGACAGATAAACAGGGCAGATTTTTTTAATTTGGGGAATTTTACTGAAAAAATAAAGTTTTTGTTACGGTATGCAATTTTGGCGCCATCAACACATAATATTCAGCCATGGAAGTTTTCTATTAAAGAAAAATCTTGCCTGTGTTTTGTAGACAAAAAATTGTATCTGCCTTATGGAGACCCAAAAACTCAGAATTCTTATATTAGTCTAGGTGGCACAATAGAAAATTTAATTTTGGTTGCTAAATATTACAATTTTTTTGATCATCTCGATTATAATTATGACAAATCTGGAACTTTTTTTGTAGAAGTTTTTTTTAAAGAGGGTGTTGGTATGGATGAAAATTTTACCTCTTTTGAAGAAACTATTAAAAATCGAGTAAATGTGAGGGGCGTGTTTGAAGAAAAAGATATTGGATTGTCAGTACTAGACGAATTACTAGACGAATTGACTAAAGCTAAAAGTGTCTTTGGCGTGGACGCTTATTTAATAACTGATAAAAATAAGATTAAAGAGATTGCCAAACTAACCGCCAAAGGAATGCAAACTGCTCACTCCAACAAGGATTTTCGCAAGGAGATGTCATTGTATATAAATAACAATTTGTCTAGTCGCAAGTATGGTATCCATGGTTTTTCTATGAAAGCCCCATTACTTTTTTCCTTCATTTTGCCAAGTGTGATAAAGTGGTTTGATATGGGCAAGATCTTGGGAAAATTAAATTTCAAAAGTATTTCTTCAGCACCGCTTATCTGTGTATTGTCGGGCGGAGATGATACTCCTGTGGCATGGACAAAAGTCGGTCGCTTGGCTCAACACTTGACTTTAATATCTCAGAACCATAATTTGAGGACATCTATATATGTCGCTGCAATTGAGATGGGCTATGAAAACGAATTGATGAAAATCATTGGGGCTGACAAAAAACCACATTTTTTATTTTGTGTTGGTTATATGAAATCTAAGGCAAGAATCACACCTCGTTTGGAAGTGGAAAACAAACTTACAAGATAGCTATGTTAGGAGAGATTATTCTGCCAAAATTTAGAAAGCACTATAAGAGTGGCAATCATCCTATTATTTTTGATTTAAAAAAATCAACTGATGTTAAAAAAATAAAGAAACTTTTGTCTGAATACAATGGTATCAGGGTGGTAGACGAATTTTCTAATCAAGTTCAAGAGTTAAGGGAAGTAAATGATCCAGGAAGTATTTTGAAAGATATTCTTGAAATGTCTTCTCCAAAAATATCAGACGCAGACGGTGTTTGGGTATTTTATCCGTGGAATCTTGCCTTAGTTCACGTTTTGTCTAAAAGTGATTTTCTTAATCTAAAACATTCCCGTAATAATAATTTGATCTCAAAAGAAGAGCAAAAACAGACAGGAATGTTGACCGTTGGTTTTGCAGGAATGAACGTGGGCAATTCTGGGGCGATTTGTATGGCTTTAGAGGGCGTTGGTTTCAAGATGAAATTCGCAGATTTTGATACTCTATCTCTTTCTAATTTGAATAGATTCAGAGCCAGTTTGACTGACTTAGGTACAAATAAAACTACACTTTCTGCACGTCAGGTTTATGAGATCAATCCTTTTTTGAAAATTGAACAGTTTGATAAAGGGATCAGCGAAAAAAATATTGATAAATTTTTATTGAATTCTAAAATAGATATTTTAGTAGAGGAAGTTGACAACTTGCCTCTAAAACTAGAATTAAGAAAAAGAGCAAGAAAACATAAAATTCCAGTAGTGATGGTGACTGGAAATGGTTCTAATCTTATTTTGGACATCGAGCGTTTTGACAAAGATGCTAAAACGCCGATTTTGAACGGTAAATTAACAAAGACAGTACAAAGAAAAGTAAGTAATGTCAAACATTTATCGAAAAAAGAAATTATCTACCTTCTTCGAGATTTTATTGGTAAAGAATTTTTGACCGAACGCCTATGTCAGTCGTTTGATAGGATTGGTGTTGATTTGGCAGGCATCCCACAGTTAGCCGAGGCAACTTTTTTGCGTGGAGCGGTGTTAACTTATGTAGTTAGAAAAATATTTACAGACGGCAATATTTCTTCTGGCAGGTATAATTTTTGTTTAGATGGTATAATAAAAATGTAATGAAATTTTATGTCTAAAGGGTTTAAAAAGGCACTCAAAACTTTTTATTGGACAGCTGAGAATGTGCCAGCTTATGCCAGTTTCTTGTTGGACAAAAAAATCAAATATGAATCTATCAAAACAGAGGATGATTTTGTTAATGTGCCTTGCATGAATAAGAAAAATTATTTAAGAAAATATCGTTTTGAGGATTTATCTCCAGAAGGTGCGAGTGTTTCACCGATGATTTCAGTAAGCTCTGGTTCATCTGGCGTGCCTTTTTTCTGGCCTAGGGGGGAAGAACAAGAAAAAGAAGGTGGAATTATTCACGAGCGGATTTTTAGAGATATTTTTAATTTGAAAAAAGATGAAAAAACTTTGGTAGTCATTTGTTTTTCTATGGGTTCGTGGATAGCGGGTACTTATACAGTCGCTTGCTGTAGATACGTTTCTAGAGAAGGTTATAATTTGTCGATAGTCACCCCAGGCATCAATCAGGAAGACACTATCAGCGTATTTCAAAATTTTGCAAAAAACTTTGATAGAGTTATTTTGGCTGGTTACCCACCATTTATAATGGACATATTATATGAGATGAAGCACCAAAAAATAAACATAAAGAAGATGAGGCTAAACCTACTATTTGCTGGGGAAAGCTTTTCAGAAAAGTGGCGAGATTTTTCGCATAAAATGGCTGAAATAAAGGATGAGTTATCAGGGTCTGTCAATATTTATGGCACTGCAGATGCCGCTGTTTTAGGGCATGAATCACCACTGACAGTATTTTTGAGGAGAATTTCCACAAAAGATAAAGCTGTTGCCACCAAAATATTTGGCTCTAGTGGACATCCGTCAAGTTGTGTACATTATTACCCAGAGTACAAATTTTTTCAAGAAGATAATGAAGATTTGATCTTTACCACCAAGTCTGGCATACCTTTGGTAAAGTACAAGATAGGAGATAAAGGAAGAATCCTAACCAATTCTGAACTCAATGATCTCACTAAGGAATTCAGTTTTGCAAAGTCGAGCTTGTTCCAGGATCTTTTGAAAAAGTGGCCAGACCCAATTATAATATTAAAAAATCGTGACGATGTTTCGGTCACGTTCTATGCCTTAAATATTTATCCAGAAAATATCAAAACAGCTTTAGAAGATTCCAAGCTACGTAGATTTTTTTCTGGTAAGTTTGTGGCGACAGTCAGAGTTCTTAATCATGGCAAAAATCAAAAATTGTGTTTGACATTGGAATTAGGAAAAGAAGTTAAAGACTCACAGGAGTTGAGAAATCTAGCACAAGTGACAATACTAAAGTACATGGCTAATTTGAATGCTGAGTATAGGAGATTGTTGAAATCTGTTGGTAAAAAAGCCTACCCATTTATTGTTTTGTTGCCCTATAGTTCAGAAAATTTTATTATAAAAAATAATAAACATCGTTGGGTCAAAAAATAATCTATGTTTGTTGAAAATATTGAATTGGGGTCTCTCTTTATAGTGGTGTTGAGCACCGTATTTTTGGGAAGTGTAGTTTTTTACCGCAATAGAAAGAATGCTAGCAATATACTTTTCTTGTTGTTTAGTTTCAGCTTTTCTTTTTGGTCAATAATTAACTATTTTTCTTTGCACCCGCCTGTAGGGTATGATCTATTTTGGATTAGATTGGTACTTTTTAGTGCTGCCCCCCAAGCTTTCTTTTTTGCATTGTTGATGCATACCTTTCCAAAGGATCACATTCAATTATCTCGCAGAGTTTTTTGGGCGATGATGACAGTTCTACTATCTCAAATGGTTGCTTCTATCACACCTTTTGTTTTTGTTGGAGTCAGTCACAGTGCTAATGGTATTGTGCCGATTCCTGGCATAGGTATGCCATTTTATGCTTTGTCACTAATCTTTTTCTTTAGTTTTGGAATATATTTTCTCATAAGAAAATTTTTGGATGCAAAAGCAGAGGAGAGAAAAGCTTTAATTATTATGGGAGTTGGTTTTTTGATTACTATAGCCTTAGTCCTTTCATTCTTGTTGATTGCTGTTGTTGTCTTTCAAAATGCAAGTTTTGTACCAATCAGCCCAGCGTTTGTTCTGCCTCTGATTATGGCTATTGGCTATGCAGTTACTAGACAGAAATTTTTAAATATAAAGTTGATTGCCACTGAGTTTTTGGTGGGTTTGTTAACCATTGTATTATCAACAGAGGCACTCCTGTCTGGTTCTTGGATAACTATAATATGGAAATTAATATTTGCTTCTTTTGTTGCCATACTTGGTTCATTGCTCATAAGAAGTGTACAACGTGAAATTGCTCAGCGTGAGGAGCTTTCCAAGCTAGCCAAATCCCTCGAAAAAGCAAACCTCCGTCTCAAAGAAATAGACCAACAAAAAACAGAATTCCTCTCTATTGCCTCACACCAGCTCCGCACACCATTATCAATTTTAAAGGGGTACATTGAGCTGATCGGAGATGGAGCCTATGGCAAACCTAGCAAAGAAATGGTCAAAGTTTTGGGTGACATGGACGAGAGTAATGAGAGGCTGGTAAAATTAGTAGATGAGTTTCTAGACATTACCAGGATTGAACAAGGCCGTACCAAGTTTGTTTTTGAACACTCAGATATGAATAAACTGATCGAGGGAGTGGTCGAAGAACTGCACGAGAGAGCCGAGGCCAAAGGTTTGAAGATTATTTGGAAACCAAACAAAAGTATCGCTACCGTCTTTATGGATGAAGAAAAAGTTCGCCATGTTATATTCAATTATATTGACAATGCCATAAAGTACAGCGAAACAGGGACAATCAAAGTTGATTTTCTAGAAGAGCGAGGTGGAATAGTAACAAAGGTAAAAGATCAGGGATTGGGATTCAACCCTGTTGATAAAGCCAACTTTTTTCAAAAATTTTATCGTGGTGAAAATATCAAAGGTACCAATGTCAATGGTACAGGACTTGGAATATATGTCTGCCGTAAATTTATTGAAATACATGGAGGTCATGTTTTTACAAATAGCGCAGGTTTGGGAAAAGGCAGTGTCTTTGGGTTTTGGATCCCTAAAAAAGATAAATCCACCAAAAAGAAAGAAATCAATTCTTAACCAGTAGTTTGCACCGTTTTTTTTCCCAGGAAATTGGTTAATTGCTTTTTTCCTAAAATTCTTGTATTATTGTAGTATCATTTTTACAAGCATAATTATCATAAAATATGTTCCAAAAATCATCTCCAGACATCACTTTATCTCAATACGACACAGTTGACCACTCTCAAGAAGTGGAGACCGTGGTTGGCCCATCTGTTCACGTAGAAGGAGATTTTTCTTCAGAAGGAAATATTTTAGTTAAAGGGACTGTATCTGGTAGCGTCAAGACTAGTCGTCTGCTTACTGTAGAAAAAGGAGCAAGAATTTTTGCCAATGTTCGTGCTGGTAGTGCTTTCATTTCTGGAGAGATAAAAGGCAATGTCAAAGCCACTGACAAATTAGAACTTACTTCTTCTGCTCGTATCATGGGTGACATTTCTTGTACTATTCTGGCTGTTGAGGCAGGGGCACTTCTCCAGGGTAAAGTGTCCATGAAAGGGATCACAATTGATTCTAGTGGCGTTGAGAAAAAAAGAGTGGCTCGTCTGAAGGAAAAAGAAGATGTTGATTTTGTAGAAACTGAATAATTGGTTTTTTTTTATATTGTTATGTCACGGCCGTATTTGGTGAATCCGTGACTTTTTTTACCTAGTATGTACGTCTATCTTTACGATAATTTTTTGAGACAAAAGAAGTACGAGTCTGTCATAAAAGAGATCGAGACACGGTTGACAGACTTTGGTATCGCTGGTAAAATTATTCGACTTCAGGGATTTACCAATGCCGAAGGGATCGTAGAGGATGAGATAAAAAAAGGAGCCAAGACCATTGTTATAGTTGGTGATGATGAGACATTTGGTCATGTTTTGTCGAGAGCTGCGGTGTGTAAAATTCCTTTTGGGTTTTTACCAATTGGCATCAATAACACTATTTCTAGCGTGCTTGGTATACCTGTTGGTATAGAATCATGTGACGTTCTTTCTCGTCGCAGAAAAGTGTTGCTTGATGTCGGTTGGTTCAACAACCGTTACTTTATATCCAGATTGCACATTCCGCCAAGTAATATCACTGTTGAATATGATGAAAAGTTCAAAGTATCAGCCAGATATGGCAAAGTGGAGTTGGTAGTTTGTAATCTCCAGCCATTTCACTGGAAAGAAAGAGGTAGAAAATCTGATGTAATCGTTCATCCCCAAGATGGAAAATTAGAAGCTTTTCTTCGGCCAGTTATGGGAAGGGGAATTATCAAAGATAAATACGACGAACCTAGTATTTTTCCTTTTGAAGAAATGGTGGTTAGTAGTTCTAAGCCTTTTCCTGTTGAAGCAGACGGTCGGATTTCCAAAGAATTAAAAATAAAAATAAAATTGGCTAAGTCGAGGATTGATATGATCGTGGGAAAAACTAGGAAATTTTAGATAAGATACAAGATACATGGATTAAGATACAAAAAATAAGTAAACAAAAATTGTATTTATTATGTGTATTTTGTATCATGTAATAAAGCGCGAGTGGTGAAATGGTATACACGCTACCTTGAGGTGGTAGTGCCGAAAGGTGTGGAGGTTCGACTCCTCTCTCGCGCACCATGTGACAATTTACAATTGACAAATTGTCTTGATTTTAAAAAACACCACGATATACATCGTGGTGTTTCTTATTGTCTTATCCATTAAATAAGCCGAATTTTGTGTCCCTTGCGGGTGATGATCATTTCTCTAGATCTATTGTTGCCAATAGACTCAAACGAGCTAACTTTTCGAATCCCGACTTAGTCGGGAGACGCTACTCTTTCTCCAGGTAGGGTTTACCACACACTCTTGTCACCAAGAGGCGAAAACAGTAGCTTTTGTCTATAGAACAAAAACATCCATTTACTTTTCACGTTTCTCCCGATGGTCATCGGGATAGTATAGTCTCTGTGGCACTGTCCCGTCCCGATGTTCATCGGGGGGTGGGCGTTACCCATTACCATTTTTGATGGAGTTCGGACTTTCCTCCCCAATGGTTATCGGGGCGATCATCTATAATGAACAAGACAACGCTAAATATAGCAGATTTTAGTTACTTTGTCAATATAGGTCTGGTTGACTTTGAGCAGTTTTTTCGCTAAAATTAAGTATATATAATTGTAATCAACTGAGCCTTTCAGGCTTATTCA
>Ga0210006_1002601_pt1 | contig 11657 bp, 3 predicted proteins | sample CryGey02umfilter_2_FD_185452 | JGI IMG/M metagenome (GOLD analysis project Ga0210006, IMG submission 185452) | Groundwater microbial communities from aquifer in Utah, USA - Crystal Geyser 4/10/14 0.2 um filter (SPAdes) (version 3) | ecosystem: Environmental > Aquatic > Deep subsurface >... | reverse complement strand
AATATAATTGTCGGAGGCGGTGTTTCTGAAATTTACATTGGTGAAGAAAATTTAGCCCAGAAAAAAATTACTGTCAAGGCGGAATATATTGGATTAGTTTCATCCGCAGAACAAATACAAGATATTTACACAATTATTGATTTAAGTTTATTGGATTTGGAATTCAGTTAAAATGAATATAAAAAATAAAAATATTTACGGAATTTTCTTAGCAGCAATAATTTTATTTTTAATTGTAATTCCTTTGACTTTTTCAGAGGTAAATGAAGCAGAATTAGTTGAAGATGTAACACAGGAAATGGAAATTGCTGCAGCAGATGAAAGTTCTTCAGTTGAATTAACAACAACAGATGTGCAACTTCCAGATTCGAGCGTTGAACTGACTGATACACAGGTTGAGATTCCTGCTTTCGATTATTATGGTGAAGATTCCAAATATTATTATCCAGCTATGTCCATAACTCAAGATCAACAAGATGAATTCTGTAAACAAAACCAGGATTTTATAATTCAAGTTCCTGTTACAGGATGCACTCCTGCTGTTGTAAGAAGTGATTTACTGGAAGAACAAAATGTTCCTGTTTTCTGTAAATTAGTCGGAATGAAGGTAAATCCTTTAATTGAAGTTCCTTACATAAAAGATGTCAATGTTAATAATTACAACCAATCTCCTTATATAATAGCACAGACATTCCATCCTCCAAGAAGTGCCTTGAAATTTTCTTTTGCAGAAATTGTCGGCAGAGAACCGCAACAAACAGTTGAAGCTATACAAAATGCTGTAATAAAAAATGAAGAAAGCAAGATTGGAATTGAAGGTGTTCCAATGCTGAATGATTTGGGTTATGTTGTTTTAATTTTGAAAAAACAGCCTGTTGAAGCACAAATGCCTGATAACATAACTATGCATCTTGAGGCAAATATTAAATATTCAATAACCAGAAATTATGGAATTAATACAAACAAGATGCCGTTGAAAATTTTAACTGATGAGGAATGGAGAGAGCAACATGGTAAATACAGTTTCTGGAACGGACAAGGTTATTTAAGATTAATAGACTTAAAAGAGGATGAGGCAACAATAGAAGTTTATGCTAAAGATCCATTTTCAAAAGTTGGCAAGGTTAAATTAAAAGTTGGTAAAAAAAATGAAAAATTATTTAATCTGGGTGATGACCCCTGCGCTATGGATATTAAACTTCGATTAGATAATATAGATTTCCCGTCAACAAAGGCAAGATTAATTGTAAATGGTGATGAACTGGTTTTAGGAAAAGATGATAAAATACTAGATTCAAATTGTGAGGTTTCAAGTGTGAATCCATCTGAAACAGATTATGGTGGGGAAGTTATTATAAACTGTGGTAAAAAAAGTTACGTTCTAGCAAAAAGAGAAAGTGGTGTTGAGATTAGTTTTAAAAAAGATGGTGAAGTTGTGAAGGGAATTTATTCACGGGGGGAGGAATTAGATGATTCTAAAATTTATTTTGTTGCATCGGGATATTATGATGACGGACAAAAATTCGCTGTTTTTGTATGGAAAGAAACAAAAGAAAGTGGAAAAGAAAGTCAGGAAGTGAGTCAGAAAACAGAAGAGAATAGAGAAAAGATAGATGAAACTCAGGACATAGTTTACACAGTTGAAGAAATAATAAGAACTTTTGGAACAATAAATAAGGATTTATTAGATGGAAAAGTTAAAGATAAGATTGATAAGACTTATGAAGGTTTAGATAAAAATTATCATTTTGAGATTGTGGATGAAAGTGAACATCCTAATTTTGCCGGAATAGAATATGTTACGATAAGAGAAGCTGGTTTGGAAAATCTTCTATTAAAAGCAGAAATAAAAAAATATTATGAGTTAACAATAAAGAATTATGAAGATGTTGTTCTTTCTTATAAAAATATAAAGAAAAATGACGAAGGAAGTGTTTATAGTGAACAAGATAAAGAATTTGGACTCGAGAATGATGAAGAAAATGCGAATGATAAATATTTTGGAGTAGAAGCTTTAATGAAATCTGCAGAGTTGGCTGAAAAGTTAGCACAATACAGAGATGAAGAGGAATTTTTGCAGTCTGTAATTGATAATTACAAAGATTCAAATTCAGATAGTGTAAAAAGCATTCTTAATGATGCTTCAGTCAGATTAAAAAATTTAAGAGAAGATGACGCTTCTCAATTATCAATAGTTATTAATGACGGCAAGTTCGATTATTATGTTTATTTAAATGATATAGTAAAACCTTCTATTTATGAACAATACGCAAGAGCTTACGTTAATGGTGAATTAAAAATGATTGCTGTTGGAGAGCAATTTGGAGATTGGATATTAAAAAAAATATCTGAAAAAGAGATTATGTTTAGAAACATAAATGCTGGAAGCGAGGATTATGACGATGAAATATATGCCCAGACAAATGGTAAAACTTTAATGCTCGGAGAATATACAATAAGATTAGTTGAAACACATATTACAAAAGAAGCCTATGTAAGTATCATACCCTTCTCTAAAGATGGTGAAACCAAAACAAATTTTACAATTAATATTGGGATAGAAAAAAGAGCTATTAAAATTTCCCCTGAAAAAACAAAAGAGATGATTGATAAACTAAATAAAACAACAAAAGATTTACAGAACATTGTAGATAAATTAAACAAAACAGTTATCATGTGGAAAAAAGCTTGTGTAACTGGTTCTGCTGTTATATGGGCAAAAAATTTTGCAACAAATTTGAATGGAAAAGCAAGAGCAAGAAAATTAGTTATGAGGGGATTGGATGGAAACAGCGGTTGGACTGCAAAATGTGAATCATCAGATTTCCAAAAAAGTATAGGAGTAAAGACAGTTTCTGGATGTTACCAGCATTTTGAATCGCAAATTAATAATGAAGTAAATAAAGTTCAGGAAAAACTTCAGAAGGCAAATGAATTGGTAAAAACAGCAAAGGCAAAAGAGGGTGTTATTACAAGTAAAGGTATTTTTAATAAGATAACAGACGAAAGAAAATATTTTGATGAACTGGGGAATGAATACTCTTCCGGATTAAATTATGAAGATATAGAATACGGGGAGTTAAAAGTTGGAAAAGATGAAATTAAAGATGTTTTTGATAATCTGGAATCATTATATGATAAAAATTTAATAACACAGGAAGAAGCAACAGAAATGTCTTTGATTATAGAACTTGTCCAAGATTGTAGCTGTAAACCAGGACAGCAGGTGGCTTCTGAAGATATTTTATGTCACGAAGCATGTAGCAAAGTTGTGACAAGATTCAGCAAATACAGTGAATATATTGATGGATTAAAGGAAATTAATGATTTAACAAGCAACTTAAAAATACAATTGGGTGAAGATATTTTAGTTATTCCAACATTAAGCGAGGAGAAATATAATGATAGACTTCCAGTTTATAATATAAGAATGCATTTGTTGGAACAGCAGTTTTTCGGTGGAAAAGAACAAAATTGCAATGTTGATGGTGGTTTATACTGCTATGTTACATTTTTTATCAACAATGCTGATGAAAATGATAAATCCGGATTAAAAGATTACGGGAGTTATATGGCTTTCTTGCAAAAAAAGAATGATGGTTCTTATACTGTTGTCGGTGGAAGTGTTTATGAATTACAGTATACCGGTAATGTGTTAAATAGTGTTATAAAAGTTGATGAAGCTAATTACAAAAAAATAATAAAAAAATATGGACTGAATAATATTAAACCAATAGAAATAAAAAATTGTGAAAATCCCTTCCTAAAAGAAAATTTAGAAGTTAAATTTTATGAATCCGGTCCTTATAAAGGATTAGTAGCTTTTATGCCTGTAGACCAAAATAAAGGATGGTATGCAGCAACGTTGGCATATAATGCTGGTAGCAGCCAAGAGTCTTACCAAGATTCAGGTGCAATTAACTCATTTTATTTATGCAATATAGGACCAAATCAAAAACCAGAGTTCAATGTTGCTGGAACCGACGATAATTGCATGGAAATTCCTTTGGCTACAAGTTCAATCAAAGGTATTTCATTATGCAGTTTAACAGAACTTGAATCAAAAAAATTAATTGAAAATGCAATTACGTGCATGAATGATGCAGCAAAAGCTTACCAAAGAGGAGACAGAATAATAAGAACAACTCCGTGCGGAAATTTCAATATCGGAAAGCCTCCGGTCCAGACGACTTCAGTTCAATGCGAAGATTTGATGTCACCTACAGACTGCAAGATAATGTATAATTTATGCGACCCTGTGATATGTCCGTCATCAAGATGTGATTGGGGTGGTCGTTATCCTGTAAATGATGTTGTGCAGAGCGGAGTTATCGGAAGTTTGGTTTTATGCAGTCAGAATTTTGAAAATGGTCAAGGAGTTTTAGTTCCTGTATGTATGTCCGGAGTTTATGCTGGTTTGGATGCATTTACAAGTGTTTTGAAAGCATCGCAAGATTGTCTAAAAGAAAGTTTGGAAACAGGACAGACAGTTGGTATTTGTGACGAGATAAGAAGCGTTTATATTTGTCAGTTATTCTGGAGTGAGTTAACTCCATTGCTAAAAGCCGGAATTCCAGCGATAACAGATAAATTTGTAAATAATGGCGGAGGCGAGTATGCATTTTTAAGCGACTCTATCAAAAGTTTAGAACAATCAGTCAATTATTTCACAGATTATTATGGAGAAAATTCATTTAAAGCATTTAAGGTAAGGTCAACAGCAGAAACTGGGAGTTATTTATGTGATAAATTTATTTCAGTTAGATATCCCGATGCTGTATCATTACTAAATGATTTATCGCAACCAGAAGTTCCATTGCAATATTCTGCATGGTTTGATGAAAGAGCATACCAGTCAATAACTGTGCCTGCAACATCTTCATACCATGTTACCTACTGGATTTATGCTGGAAGAGAAGAAGATAGAATATATTATGATATTTATTTGAAAGCTGATTCTGACAAAGGTTATTATATACAACAAGAAAAAATAAAAGTTGACTCTGGATATTTGGATAACAATGGTTATAAATTTGAGAAAAAAGATTTGATAGCTCCGTCTGGATACAAAAAATTATGTATAAGGATAAATGCTGGCGAGGAAAATTGTGATTTTGGAAAGGTCTCAACAAGTTTCGCTGTAAATGAATTATCAGATTATTATGTTTATTTAGAATTAAATAAGAGTATTGATAGTTCCAGTGAATGCCGTTCAGGAACACCGTCGTTAATACCAACAATAAGTTTGAACCTGCAAACTCAAATTGAAAATGCTTTAAATCCAGAATTATGGAGAACTGGAATTAACAGAAGATGTTCAACTGACAATCCTAGTGGAAGTGTCGATCGAGACAGATGGAAAAAAGTTGGTTATTGTGATGTAAAGGAAATCGGATGCTGGATTGACACTGAAAGTATAAAAGATGCTATAAATGATGTGGGATTGGAAGAAGCTGCTTATGAAGAAGCAAAAAGTAAAGATCTTTATTTTTTGGAACAAGAAGGTTTCTGGAGTAAAGAGTATAGTTTAGTTAATCTAACATCTGTTGATGCAAAAAGAAAAGAATTTGAAGAAGAAGTCGAGAAAGGAGATTTGACTCTAAAAGAAATGAAAATTAAAGCTTCAGACATAGTTGCTTTATATGAAGAAATTATTAAAAAGAGTTTATATCCTTATTTCCAAGCCAGCTCTCAAATAGGAATTGCAGAGACTTATGAAATTGTAGCGAGATATCTATATTTAAATTTCAAAGGAAAATGTTCTGAAGCTGGGGGTGATTGGGTTGATTTTACTCCTGTGAACAGATGTAAAGCCGGTGGTATTTTAGGTTATCCTAAAAATTTCGAGGATGGTGAAAATAAAGAAGGACAAGTTTGCTGTAAAACTGATTATGAAATGAATTTGGAGGAAGCTGGCAAATTAGAGGGAGGAACAGTTGAAACTGATTTAAGCGCTTTATGTACAAATAATAATGGAGAATGGTTGCCTTATGCTTTATGCGAAGAGAACAATATAATTAAGATTAATAATGTTGTTTTGGATGAAAATTACAATAATTTTCAGAAATATCCTTATGAGATAATACAGACAGCTTCTACTTTTGTTGGAACAGATGAATGGAGGGACATGCCTAAAGTTTGCTGTAAAAAAACATCTGAGTTATTTGACCAGTGGATAACTGAAGTTCCTGCTAAAATTGAATGGAATGACGGAAATTATTATGTTAATAAAGGAATAAAAGTTTTGGAAGTTCCTGCAAATAATGAAGGAAAAAGAGTTGTTTATTCTCCAGCAGATGGAACAATAATAAAAATTGGAGTAGATGCTTTTGAATTTGAATCAGACAGTTCTGAAAAGATTACTCGGGCAATTTCATATATTGTGATAGAACATAAAAATGATGTGAAAAATAAAGGAAATGGTATTTATTCAGTTTATATTGGAAATTTTGATGGTTTATCAATATCCAATTATGCCGAATTTCGTAAAGGTGTTGGATATGTTGGAGATGCTATAGTTAGTTTGCCAAATGTTAAAGTCGGACAAACAGTCAAAGAAAAAGATATTATCAGTGAGATTAACAAAAATTTATTTTATTATACCTATAACAAAAATCCAGTTGCTGTTGATATGGGTAAAATTCAAAAAGCTGCCGGAACTGCCGATAAGATAAATGAAAAAGCTTCGATTAAAATTAAAAAAGGAGAGAGATTAATTCTTGCAACTTCTTATGGAGAAAAGGAAGAAAGTAAAGGGATTGTAATAATCGAAAATAGTCCAGACAGAAAGTATACTATTTATGTTGGGAAATTTTATGATTTAAATGCTAAATACGAAACAGCAACAGAGGATTACACATTATCAACTAATGCTGTTTATGATAAATATATTATGTCAGACAATCCAATAAAAAAGACGGAATATTATACTTTTTTAGAGGCTGTGCAAATAAACTGGGCTTTAAGAAAACCGGATTATAGAAAAAATCCATTATGTTATTTCACTACGAGAGTTCTTGAAAATGATATTACTGGAGGGGAGGATAAAAAAAGGGAATGTAAACAATACGCCAAGGATGTTACAACATACACAATAGATATAAGAGAAACGTATGTTGACGAAGATAATTTTTTGCATATAAAGATAAATAAGGATGATGTCAAAGTTGGAGAAAGAATTAAAATAATGATTTACGAGTGGGATGAAAATAAAAACGAAGTTGGAGATTGTATTATTGGTTGTGGTGGTCAAAGCAATAAAATATTATACGAAGTTACAGGAAAGGATGAAGAAACATTTAATTTGGAAAAAGTACAAAGTAGATTTGCCGGGGAAGAGTTTGATAATGAAAAAAGTGAAATTCAAATAGCATTAAGTGGTAGGGGTCTTAATGAAGGGAAATATGTTTATGTTAAAATCGGTGTTCTTCCAAAAGGAGCAAGATTAGAAAAAAGTTTCAAAAAATCTGCAAATGGAAAGATACAATATAAAGCTGATTCAGAAATAGAATTATTCACTAGAGAAGTTATTTTACCTTTAAATTTTGAGGGTTATTTTGAAGTTTGGCCATTTATGGATTTGTCAAAAGTTAATAAAATAAATGAGAATATTTACTCCTGTAATGAAAAAAGTATAGCATTAAACTATGACAATTATTTTGATTCTGGGAGCGATATCAAAGCTCCAGCAGAAGGATATATAATTTATTCTGATTATTTTTGGGGTTATGATGTTCTTATGACTACACTTCCAAAAAATTTCGGCAGGTTAGTTATAAAACACAGTGATAATTTATACACTGTTTATCGGGGAGGTTTCAAACCATTTGGTTGGCCTTACAATAAAGGAACTGTCAAGGCAGTTAAAGCTGGAGATATCATAGCCAATATGATAAGTAAAGACAGAGATGTTATTATGTTTACAACAACAGAAGACCCTGTTAAATATGATACGAATGGAATTCCTGTTAATATTAAGGATATAACTACAGAAAATCCAATTCCTCATTTTTCTGAAAAAATATATAATCAATTTTTAGATAAATATGTGGTGGATAGTCCAATATATGCTCCATGTTTACAAAAAATAAAAGAGATGAGAAAATCTGTTGATTTTGAAGGAATAACTTCAACTCCGACACAAATTCAACAAATTGAGGATAAATCCTTAGATTTAAAAAATACCTATGTAAATACAAATAATTTTTTGATAATACCTGTAAAAGAAGAAGATTATGATATAGGGGATTTTATAAGATGTGAGATTTTTGATATAGAGAAAGATAAATTAAATAATCAGTTAAAAGAAGGTTTGGTATATATTGAAAATAACGACGGTTTTAATTTAAAAAGAGATAAAGGAGTTTTTTATCCTTATAAAGATTCTAAAGGAAATTTGTTTTTAACTGCTAAAATAGAAGATAGTTTAAGCAATAAAAATGAATTATTGATAGTTATTCAATCATTCAATTCGAGAAAAGAACAGAGAGAAGAAGAAGCTAAAAATCCAACATCTCCTTATCTAAACAATGTTAAAAAAGAAGGTTATTTAAAATTAACAAAAAAAGAAATTAGTTATGATGTAGAATATGTAACTGTAAATGATGAGGGGGATATTGAAGAGTTTACAGGTAATTTTATTACATATTACCAAAATTATATTTCAAATGTTTTAGCAAAAGAAGGAGAAAGTAAAACTGATAAAGGTATTATTGGACAAGCTTATGATTGTAAGGATACTTTAATAGAAGGTTTAGCAAGGGCTATTAATAATTATAATGAGGAGTACAATACAGATTTAAGAGCTGCTTTGTCACTAAACAATATTTGGTATGAAGTCAGAGATGTGAAAGAGAATGATGCAAGCGAAGAGAATGGTTATATACAAAAAATATGTCCTGCCCAAGCAAATTTACTTGCAGGATATGTAGCTTCAAACAGTATACAGATAGAACCGGAAGATATGAAACCGGGTGATTTCTTAGCTATAGACCGTAATGGAGAAAATAATAACAAAGATGGATATGTTGCTCATATAGTAGTTTTTGTTGGAAAAGATGATGAAAAGTGTAATGGAGACAAACCTTATCACTTCATTGAAGGAAGTGTTGGTTATTCTACTTTAATAAGAAGTCCTGTAAAAGAATCTTGTTATAAAAATTGGTATAAAAGCTATGGTTCTGATGGAGAGCCAAACGATGATTTATGGTATAATTCAGATAAGGGAGAAACAGAATTTAAACCAAGAAGGTTTAAATTCAATGAGATTATTTTTACAACTTGCAGAATCTGTGAAGATGATTTAATTTCTAGATTTAAAGATTTTGATGAAGGAATTTGTAGAGATGAATGTGATATTGCTTAATTTTATAAATCTCGCTTATTTCTATAAATTATGTTTGAGGGAATTGGAAAAGCATTCAGCAGGGCAATGAAAAAAGTAGCTGATGCTGTGTTTGTCAACAAAAAACTTATTAATGACATTGTAAAAGAAATACAAAAATCCTTGATTGAAGCTGATGTTGATTTGGATTTAATATCTGAAATAACTGATGACATAAAAAAAGAAGCCCTTGACGAGAAAATTCCTGGAATTGAAAAAAAAGAAATTTTGATAAAATTAATACATGACAAACTTATTGAGATTTTAGGTAAGGAAAAATTTGTTCTTTATATTGACAGGAAAAAAAAGCCGCATAAAATTATGTTTGTTGGTTTGTACGGCTGCGGAAAAACTACAACAATATCAAAACTTGCTTTTTATTATTCGAAAAGAGGATACAAAGTTGCTACCATCGGCTTGGATGTTCACAGACCTGCAGCTTCCGAACAATTAAAACAGATGTCTGAAAAGGCAAAAGTTGCATGTTTTACTGACAAGGAGAAAAATGTATTGAAAATCTGGAAAAAATTTGAGGATGAGCTGAAAAAATATGATTTAGTTTTGATTGACACTGCTGGGAGAGATGTTCTAGATAGTGATTTGATAAAAGAAATAAATGAATTAAACAAGGAGATAAAACCTGATAATGTTATTTTAGTTATTCCCGGAGATATTGGGCAGACAGCAAAAAAACAGGCATCAGAATTTAAGAAATCCTGCAATATCGACGGTGTTATTGTAACAAGACTAGATGGAACAGCAAAAGGTGGCGGAGCGCTAACTTCCTGTTATGAAACCAAAGCAAAGGTTTATTTTATTGGAGTTGGGGAAAAAATTTCTGATATTGAAGAATATAATCCACTGACATTTGTTTCAAGAATTTTAGGTATGGGAGATTTGAATGCTTTGCTTGATAAAGTAAGACTGGCTGTTGATGAAAAATCGCAGGGAAAATTAAAAAAAAGACTGGAAGACGGAAAATTTACATTAACTGATATGTGTGAACAGTTAAAGTCCATGGGAGGCATGGGAAAATTAAGCAACATAGCCAATTTAATTCCTGGTTTGGGAAAAGTTAAGCTTCCTTCGGAGTTGCTGGATGTCCAAGGTGAAAAATTAAAGAGATGGAGATTCGCAATAGACAGTATGACTGAAGAGGAAAAGGAATATCCTGAAGAAATATTAGTCAAAAGCGAAGATGCAACAAAAAGAATTCAGAGAATAAGCAAAGGAAGTCATGTTCCAACAAACGAGATTAGAGAAATGCTGAAACAATACAGAATGATTAAAGAATTTTTAAATTCCGGAATATCTGGTGAAGAGATGGCGATGGATGAAAAGCAGTTAAAAAAACTTGCTAAGAAATTCGGAAGCAAATTAGGAAAGGGGATGCGATTTTAAAATGGCAATCATTGCACAAGGAGCAGAAGCAGTTCTTGAAAAGGAAAAAGATATTGTAAACAAAAAGAGAATTTCTAAAACTTACAGAATTCCAGAACTTGATAAAGAAATTATCAAATTAAGAACTAAACATGAAGCCAGAATTTTAGAAAAAGCTTCGAAATTCATTCCAGTTCCAAAAATTAAAGAGACAACTGAAAATGAAATAAAAATGGATTTTATCTACGGAAAAAAGATTTCTACAGAGCTTGATAGGATGTCTAAAAAGGAACAACTTGAGATTCTTTTTAATTTTGGAAAAAATCTTGCTTTGTTGCATAATAAAGGGATAATACACAATGATTTGACAACATCAAACATGATTTGGGATGGGAAACAACTTTATTTTATTGATTTCGGTTTAAGTTTCCATTCAGATAAAATTGAAGACAAGGCAGTTGATCTACATTTGTTAAAACAGGCATTAGAAAGCAAACATTCAAAGAATTTTGATTTTTACTTTAAAGAAATTCTGAATTCTTATAAAAAGCACATCAATGAACCGGAGAAAATTTTTGAAAGATTAAAAAAAGTTGAATTAAGAGGAAGATATAAAGGGAAACATTAAAGCATAATTTTATAAATTATTTTCATCTATTTCATTTATAGCCCTGTGGTGCAGTGGCCAAACATTCAGCCCTTTGGAGGCTGAGACCGCGGTTCGAATCCGCGCAGGGCTATTTAACGCAAAGCTTTTTAAATGTAAAAATTTTGAGCTTAATTATAACAAGAATTAAAGATTCTTGAATCCAGGAAAATCAGAGATTTTCCGGATCTAGAAATTTTTAATTTCTTGGATTCCAAAATTTAGGGAATTTTGAACATGGCAACGATA
>Ga0210006_1002594_pt1 | contig 11673 bp, 7 predicted proteins | sample CryGey02umfilter_2_FD_185452 | JGI IMG/M metagenome (GOLD analysis project Ga0210006, IMG submission 185452) | Groundwater microbial communities from aquifer in Utah, USA - Crystal Geyser 4/10/14 0.2 um filter (SPAdes) (version 3) | ecosystem: Environmental > Aquatic > Deep subsurface >... | reverse complement strand
AATCGGTTTTTCCCAGTGCATCATCTTTCGTTTTAATTACTGTAATGTCCGGTACTATTCCCAGGTGATTTACTTTGTTATTATTTGGGGTTAACCATTCGGCTATGCTCATTTTGAATAGAGAGCCGTCGGTGTACATGTTTACTTCTTGCATAGTTCCTTTTCCATAGGTTTTTTCTCCTATTATGGTTGCGATTTTGTGATCTTGGAGGGCTCCGGCTACTATTTCCGCTGCGGAGGCGGTGTACTTGTTTACTAAGACTACTATTGGAATTTTTATGGTTTTTGTTTCTTGCGGACCGTTAGAAGGTTCATTTATTACGTTTCCTTTAAAATTTGTTTTTACAATGATTTCTCCTTTTGGTACAAATGAGTCCAGTACTTCATAGGCGCTGCTTACATATCCGCCCGGATTGTCTCTAAGGTCTAATATTAATCCATCCGGATTTTCGGCCATGGCTCCGTCCAGTAGTTTTTTGAAATCGGATGCGGTGGAATTCGTGAATTGATAAATGGCTATATATCCAATGTTTTTTGGTATGTTTATAGCGCCTTCCACTAAAACAGTATCCATGGAGATGGCTTTTCTTGTTATTTTGTAGCTTAACATTCGACTGCCTCGTTTTATTTTTAGTTCTACGATGCTTTCGCTTGGACCTTTTATTAGGTTTAGAAGTTCAGTGATTGTGTATTTTTCAACGTTTTTGCCGTCCACTTCTATAATTATGTCTCCGGCTTCAAGTCCTGCTGTTTGCGCAGGGGAATCTTTCATTACAGAAATAATCAAGAACTGATCTTCGAATGTGTCTATGACAATTCCTATTCCTTCGTAAATACCATTAAGGTTGTTTTGTAAATTTTTGGAAGTTGAAGGGCTTTCAAAAACTGTGTACTGATCTTGTAGTGTTTCTACTATTCCGTTTATTGCTCCGTATATAAGTTGATCTTTGTCTATTTTTTCTCTGTATAGATAATCTTTGTTTATTTTGTCCCAGACGTTTAATAAAATTGGGAATTTGGAATTTTCCGTTAGATCAGATGAAGATCCGGTTTGTACAACTTTTGTGTCCAGAAACGATCCGGATACGTTGTTTAATGTCTTTTGTATATTGTTTTTGTAGCTTTCGGTTTCGCGGAGAAGTTCCGCTGCTTCTCCTCTGGTCAGGTCTTTTTGCGGGAAGAAATATGGTTGTTCTTCCGGAATAAAAATGCCGGATTTTTGTGCGGCTTTTATATAATGTTCGTAAGCTGATCCCGGATCGACATCTTGAAAAATCAATTTGGATTCGTCGTTAATGGGCGCGGGAATCCCTTCTAGAGGTAAAATGATTTTTAGGGCTTCTATTCTGCTAACCGGCTGCATTGGGAAGTAGTTTGCGATTTGTGGGTTTATGGGGATTATTCCAATTTCGTTGCCTAGTTTTACGTATGGCGCAAACCAACTTCCTTCCGGGACGTCTTTAAAAGGTGTTGTGTAAAATTTTTCCGGTGGATTGTATCCTGCGTGATTGAAAGCTAATTTTATGAATTCGGCTTTGTTTATTATTTTGTTTGGACGGAAGGTCCCGTTTTCGTATCCTTTAATTAAATTGTTGTTTTCAAGGGTGGAAATGGCTTTGTAATATGGGTATGTTTCCGGTACATCTTTAAAGGATGCGAGGCTTATTTGAGGCATAAATAGCGTTATTGCCACTGCGAAAAGTGAGGTCTTAAGGAATGATTTTGTATTCATTGTTTTTGTTAATGATGAATGTGTTTTTTTGAACTTATGAAAGTATACGTGAGTTTGTTGGGTGGCAATAATTTAAATGGGTGGTTTTGGTTTACAAAAAGGCTAATAATGGCTATAATATACAGATATATTTGGGTTTTGATCATATGAAAAATCTTGTTAAAAAAATTGTAATTTTTCTACTTGCCGGGGGCATTTTTGCCTGGATGATCTTTATTGAAAGTGGAATGCAAACGGTTACACGGACAGTTATGGGCATGAGAGTTGTTGTAACGGCAGGAGATAAAGGTGCGAATTTGCTTAGTGGTAATGAGATTAAAGAGATCTCCGGAGAAGTGGAAATGATTAGCGAAGATAAATTGGAAACGGGTGAAGATCAATATGCTTATATTGGTTTTGATACTGAAGGAGTTATTAGGTTGGCTCCATCCAGTTTACTTGTTTATAAAAATGTTTCCGATGAAGGGTACATTTTTGAATTGAAAAATGGGAGAGCGTGGATTAATGATCATTTTGCTTCTGTACCTGTTCGTATGTTTGCGGGAGGGGCGCTTTTGGAGCCGCGCAGAGCTTCGTTTGATGTGAGTTTTGATGGTTATTATACTAAAATAAGTGTTTTTTCCAGTCAGGTTATGGTTAGCCTTGTTGCCGGTTTGGATGAAAATCCTATTAACAGTTTTCTTGTAGTGGAGGGCGGACAATCTACTGTTTCGTTATTGAAAGTTGTAAATAGTTCCGAACTGTTAAAAAGGCTTTTGTACTCTAAATTGGTTAAAGAATTTAATTATTCATTAATGGATTTGGTCGCTTCTCAGCAGGATGAGTGGGTGGCTAAAAATCTTATAGATGATGCTGATCTTTTGGCTAATGTGTCTTCAGCAAGGTTGGCTTCTATTAATGCTCGCGGACTTAGGTATGGATCTTTGGAGTCGATTGGGTATCAAATAGATAAAGCTGTTATTGCGCTTTCAGATAAGCTTACTTTTACGGAGGAAAAGCGTGTTGGCCTTTTAATGGATAGTATTAATGAACATTTAATGGATGCCGAGTATTTGCTTGTTTTCGGGAGGAATCCGGAGGCGATGGATAGGATTTCTATTTATAAGCAATTAATGAAAGAAGGTTTTACGTCCGGTGGAGAGCTTTTTAGGTCACGGGCTTTGGATGATATGCGTACTTTTTATGATCAACTTTTTTTCGTTTTACCGACGGATGCTTTGTTTTATGTCAAAATTGTATTGAGTGATTTTCTTATTGCTGAACTTGATAAGTCTCCGCAGGCGGCTTTGGAAAAGCTTGGTTTGATTAGAGATTATATGAATTATGCCTATAGATTGGCTCCAACTAATGAGTTGGAGGCTCGTTTTTCTCTTCAGAATTATTTTGTGAGATTTCAGGCATTTGTGAATGCGGAAAGAGGTCGGCTTTCAAAAATGGAAGAGTTTCTTTCGGAGGAGAATAGAATAATGGATAATTTGTTAAAGCAATATCCGCAGTTTTATCAGGATTCTTTTTTTGCGATGAAGGATTTTCTGGAGACTGAATGGCTTAAACTTTTGCCTGAAGGTAACGATAAAAATGAAGAGAGGCAAACTATGATCAGTACTAAAATTGATTTTTTGAAACAACTTCAGCGTTTTTTCTTGGATGAAAAGATTTCTCTTGAAGATGCAATGCAGGTGGTTTTGCGTTTAGTTAACGAAATTCAATCTTTGCAAACAGGATCCGATATTGGAGTGAGTGATCTTTTTGCTTTAAGATTAAAGGATTATGGTAATTTCCTTAAGTTTTTGAAAACTACCAATGTAAATCAGTTGCGCTTTTCATCGCCTCAGAAAGAGTATGGAAATTTTTTGGAATTACAACAGGAGCAGGTGACTATTGATCAGGTTATTAAGGAATTTCTTGGTGAAGAAGTTCCAAAAACGGTTATGACGGCTGCGGATATAAGCGCTAGAATTATAGATGATTTTGCGAATTTGAATGTAACGGATTTGCAGATTGGGGAAATTAGCGGAGAGGATCAGGTGTTTGTGAATATTCTTAGTGGAAATGTTGAAGGTATGACGTTTTCTTGTTTGTATGATTGGAATCTTAAGTTGATTTCACAATTAAAGATGGATGGACTTTTTGTTTCGCAGGAGCCTTTGCGGTTATCTAGTTTGGTGGCTTCTTTGCAAGCGGCGGCGGAGGAAAGAGCTGCTGCTGCTTTATTGGTTAAGCCTTTGCCTTTGCCTGCACCTTCGCCGGCGCCGGCTGCGGTGGAAGTTTCTCAGGCGGATAGGGTTGCCAGGATTCTTCTTATTCAGAAATTGAATCTTAATGGTATTAGTGCTTTGGAAGACAATGTTGTTGTTTCCAGTGCGATAAATGGAGAATTTATTGTTAATGATGCGACATTGGTTTCAAATAAGAATATTGTGGTTTCATTTAATTTTACGAATAAATCCAATGTTGTTTCCGGGTTGGTTGTTAAAGTTTCTTCCGGAGATTTGAAAGTATTGAATGACTATCCGCTTTCACAGTTAAATCAGGTTGTGACTCAAGTTTATGATAAAGCTGCCGGCGGCGCGTAAATTTTGATTCGTGCTGACAGCGTTAAAAAGTTATGATATATTCCCGCAGGATTTGTTTTTATGTATCCAAATTTTAATTTAAATAAAAGATCTATGGTTGATAATGACAAAGCAAAGGGTGTAAGTGATTATGGTGCGGAGAGTATCCAGGTATTGGAAGGATTGTCCGCTGTTAGGAAAAGACCCGGAATGTATATTGGTACAACAGATGTTTCAGGGTTGCATCATCTTATTTGGGAAGTTGTAGATAACGCGATTGATGAGGCGATGGCTGGGTTTTGCAAGAATATTGATGTTGTTATTTACAAAGATGGATCTTGCAGTTGTGAGGATGATGGTCGCGGAATTCCTGTGGACAAACATTCAAAAACCGGTAAATCGGCTTTGGAAACGGTTTTAACCATTTTACACGCCGGAGGTAAGTTTGGTGGTGGCGGGTATAAAGTTTCCGGAGGTTTGCATGGTGTGGGTGTTTCCGTTGTAAACGCTTTATCCAGCTATTTGAAGGCTAATGTTTATAGAGATGGTAAGATTTATGAGCAAGAATATATTGATGGTGGGCATCCTAAGTCGGAAATTGCAGTTGTTGGTGATACTAAGAAAACCGGTACAAAGATTTGGTTTCAGCCGGATCCTACTATTTTCGAACATACGGATTTTGATTTTCAAACTATTTTGAATCGTTTAAGGCAACAGGCTTATTTGACTAAGGGTGTAACTATTAGGATTCTTGATGAAAGAGAAGATGGGCAGAAGTATCAGTTCTATTTTGAAGGTGGAATTAAGTCTTATGTACAGCATCTTAATCAGAATAAAGAATCTATTGGAAGTATTGTTTATGTGGAAAAAGATGTTGATGAAGGTATGGTGGAGGTTGCTTTGCAATATACGGAGACGTTTAATGAGCAGATTTTTACTTTTGCGAATAATATTCATACGATTGAAGGAGGAATGCATCTTACCGGTTTTAGGTCTGCTTTGACTCGTACTATTAATAATTATGCCAGGAAGAATAATCTTTTGAAGGAGAAAGAAGTTAATTTGACTGCGGATGATGTGCGTGAGGGATTGACGGCTATTGTATCTGTTAAATTGGCCGATCCGCAGTTTGAAGGGCAAACTAAGAGTAAGCTTGGAAACGCGGAAATGAGAACGGCAGTAGAAACTGTGTTCGGAGATGCTTTTAGTGAATTTATGGAAGAGAATCCTAATGATGCTCGAGCGTTTTTCGGGAAATGTGCTTTGGCAGCGCGAGCCCGCATGGCGGCGCGAGCGGCGAGGGATACTGTTATTCGTAAAGGAGCTTTGGAAGGGCTTACGCTTCCCGGTAAGCTTGCGGATTGCAGTTCAAAAAATCCCGAGGAGTCGGAACTGTTTATTGTTGAGGGAGATTCTGCCGGAGGTAGCGCTAAAATGGGACGAAATCGTTCTATTCAGGCTATTTTACCTTTGCGTGGAAAAATTCTTAATGTTGAACAGGCTAGAATGGATAGAATTCTTGGTAACAATGAAATTAAAAACTTGATTATAGCGCTTGGTATTGGAATCGGTGAGGTTTTGGATATTTCTAAGATTCGTTATCATAAAGCAATTATTATGACCGATGCGGATGTTGATGGTGCTCATATTCGTACGTTGCTTTTGACTTTATTTTATAGGTATTTAAAGCCGGTTATTGAGGCTGGATTTCTTTATGTGGCTCAACCGCCTTTATATAAATTGTCTTTCGGAAAGAAGTCCGAATATGCTTATAGTGAGGAGCAGAAGGATTTGGCTATATCTAAAAATCCCGATTTTGTTAAAAATATACAGAGGTATAAGGGTCTTGGTGAAATGAATCCGGATCAGCTTTGGGAAACTACAATGGATCCTGAGCGTCGCTTGATGTACAAAATCCATATAGATGAAGCAGAAGAGGCGGATAGGACTTTTGAAACTTTGATGGGGGCTGAAGTTGCTCCTCGTAAGAAGTTTATTCAATCGCATGCCAAGAAGGTTAAGAATCTTGATATTTAACAGTAAAGATTGACTTTTGTTTTGGCATATTTATAATGGCTGCGCTTTAAACTAAATTTATAACCGAACTAAAAATCGGAAGGGGGTGAAATCTATGACAGTGGTTGTATATAAAAATCAGAAAGAGTCTTTGGATCGTCTTATTTCCCGTTTTAATAAAAGGGTACAGGGCAGCCGTATTATTCTTGAAGTTAAGAATAGAAGGTATTATAAAAAGGCTAAAACAAGACGACTGGTTCGCGCTTCCGCGATTAAACGTGAGTTTTATAGAGCTAAGAGAGAGAAGATGCAATACTATTAGAGATTTTAAAAGGGCCCCGCTATGGCGGGGTTTTTTTTGGTTTTATAAATTAATATTTTATGACTGTAGGTGAAATTTTAGGTCGGGCCGGACATGAGGATGTTCTGGGGATGGAATTGCTTCTAGCACATTCGTTAAATGTCTCTAGGGAGGGGTTATTTTCTCATCCTGAACAAGAAATTAATACAAGTGAATCAATGGTGTTCAATGCGTTGTTTGAACGTTTTTGTTCTGGGGAGCCGGTTGCTTATCTTATTGGTAAAAAGGAGTTTTACGGTCTTGATTTTTTTGTGGACGATTCGGTTTTGATTCCGCGGCCGGAGACGGAATTGTTGGTTGCTAATGTTATTGAATTTTGTAAGGGGGAGAGTGGGGGAGTGCGGATTTTGGATATTGGGACGGGGAGTGGGGCGATTGCAATTGCTTTGGCGAAGAGTTTGCCGCAGGCACGTGTAACTGCTGTTGATATTTCGGAGGATGCGTTGAAGGTGGCCTATGCGAATGCGAGGGTTCACGGTGTTTATGATCGCGTGGATTTTGTGAGGTCTGATTTGCTTTCTAATGTGGATGGATCTTTTGATGTAGTTGTGGCGAATTTGCCTTATATTGGGCTTGAAAGTAATAATTTTGTCAGTAGGGAAACTTTGGAGTTTGAGCCGCATATTGCTTTGTTTGGTGGGAATGATGGGCTTGATCTTTATAGGAAATTGTTTGACCAGATTAACGCAATGGAGTGGCGGCCAAAGTTATTGCTTGGTGAATTTGGTTTTACGCAGGCCGATTTAATGCGAAAATTATTGGATAAATTTTTTATACAACAGCAATGCTTGATTCAAAAGGATTACGCTTCTATTGAACGAATATTCATGGTAACTTTTATTGGTGATTGAAAAAATACAACAATTGGAGCAGGAATTTATTTTGCTTGAAGAAAAGCTTTCGGATTCGGAGATTATGCAGAATCACACCGAATATACGAAAATTAGTCGTAGGCATAAGGAGCTTTTGCATTTGGTGATGCTTTATCGTGAATATAAAAGGGCTCAGGCTGACAAATTGGATGCTGAAGGTATGCTTGTTACGGAGAAAGATCCGGAGATGAAAGAGTTTGCCAAGCAGCAATTGAATGATTCTCAGGAAAAATTAAAAGGTCTTGAAGAAAAACTGAAGGTTGAGCTTTTGCCGAAAGATCCGGACGATCTAAAAAACTGTATTATTGAAATTCGTGCCGGAGCGGGAGGGGAAGAGGCCGCTTTGTTTGGAGGAGAACTGACTCGCGCGTATATGAGGTTTGCGGAGAACAGCGGTTTGAAGGTGGAGCTTATGAACAAGAGCGAAGCCGCTGGTGGTGGTATTAAAGAAATTATTTTTAAGATTGTAGGGGATGGTGCTTACGGTAAAATGAAGTATGAGAGCGGAGTTCACCGTGTTCAGCGCGTGCCGGAGACGGAAAGCCAGGGGCGCGTTCATACGTCTACAATAACGGTTGCGGTTTTGCCTGAGGCGGAGGAAGTGGATATTGAAATTAAAGATGCGGATTTGCGCATAGATGTTTATAGAGCCGGTGGTCCGGGAGGGCAGAGCGTTAATACAACCGATTCCGCTGTTCGTATTACTCATATTCCAAGCGGACTGGTTGTTTCTCAGCAGGATGAGAAGTCTCAGCTTAAGAATAAGCATAAGGCCATGCAGGTTTTACGAACCAGGCTTTATGCCATGGAGGTGGAAAAAAAGCAAAAGGAGCTTGGAGCAAAGCGTCTTGCGCAGATTGGAACAGGTGACCGCAGCGAGAAAATCCGCACATACAATTTTCCGCAGGATCGCGTTACCGATCATCGTATAAAGAAGAGTTGGAGTAATCTTCCTTCTATTATGGAGGGGAATTTAGGCGAGATTGTGGAGGCGCTGACTATGGAGGATCAGATGAATATGTTGAAGGGTGGGTAGGGGTGGTTAAAGCTAATTTAGCTCAATTTTATGCCCCATTTCTTCAAGTCTTCCCAGAAGGTTGGATAAGTTTTTTGTACACAAGAGGAGTTTTTGATCTTCATGTTGCCGATTGCGCTTCCTGCGATTGCGAAGCACATGGCCATTCGGTGGTCGTTGTATGTTTCTATTTCAGCGGCGCTTTGTAGCAGGGGATTGCCTTTTATTGTTAGGAATGTTTTGCCTTCTTGTACAGTTGCGCCGATTTTTTTTAGTTCGGTTGTTAGTGCGCTAAGGCGGTCGCATTCTTTAACTCGTAGATTTGCTAGGCCGGTTAGTTTGGAAGTGCCATTGGCGAATGCGCATAGTATTGCGACTGTCATGGCGGCGTCCGGGAGTTGGTTTAGGTCTACTTCGCCTAGTGCTTTTAAATTTTTAGGACCTTTGACCGATACGGAGTTTTTTGATTTGTTTATAGTGCAGCCCATTTTTTGTAGGATGTGTAGGAATTGCATGTCTGCCTGAAGGCTGGTTCCCGGAATGTTTGTTATTGTTGTTTTTGAGCCATGAAGGGCGGCCAAGGCGAGCGGGTAAGTTGCGGATGATGCATCTCCTTCAACATCGTATTTTACAGATTTGTACGTTTGTGGTTTGATTATAAATTCTCGGAAATTCTTGTTTTGTACGCGTACGCCAAAGTGGCGCATGGTTTCCAGAGTCATTTCTACGTAGGGCAGGGAAGTTAGTTTGCCTTTGACTTTGATTTGCGAAGTTTTTTCCGCGAGCGGTAGGGCCATTAGAAGGGCGGAAAGGTATTGGCTGCTTATTTCTCCGTTTACTGTGGTTTTGCCTCCTTTTATTGGTTTTAGAATGGTTACGGGGGGGCAGCCGTCATTGGTTTGGATAGATGCGCCGAGTTTGGTTAGGGATTCTGTTAGATCTTGGATGGGGCGCGATTGCATTCTTTTGTCGCCGGTGAGTTTTGAGTTGAAAGATTGGGTGGCAAGGGCGGCGGTTAGCGATCTTGCGGCTGTGCCGGCGTTTTGAATATCTATGATTTTTTCCGGTTTTTTAAATGTGCCGGCGGCGCCTTTTATGGTTAGGCCTGTTTTAGTTTGTTTTATTTCAATGCCAAGGGCGCGCAGCGCCCGGATCATTACCTGGGTGTCTTTGCTGTCCATGGCGCCTATTATTGTGCTTGTGCCTTTGGATAGTGCTGCAAGAAGAAGGGCCCGGTTGGTGTAGCTTTTTGAGCCGGGAACTTTTGTTGTGATTGGTTTAAGCGGCTTGGTGACCGCGTGAATTTCTATGGAAGCTTTTTCAGGCATAATTTTTTAAAGCTGAGATAAGGTCCTTTTTGGTGAATTTGTCGTAAAGTTTGGTTGTGCCGATTTTTGGTACGATTATAAACCTGACTTTTCCGGCGATGTTTTTTTTGTCACTTTGTATTATTTGCCAAAGTTTATTAGCGCTTTTAGTTGTTAGGAGTGATTTTTGGCTGATTCCCGTTAAATTCAACTTTTTGATCAAATTATTTATTCTTAAATGATCAGATTTGTTTATGAGATTGTGATTTAGGCTCATTTCATTTGTCAATTTGATGCCAATGGCGATGGCTTGTCCGTGTTTGATTTTGTAGTTTGAGAGCTTCTCTATGGCATGTCCAATGGTGTGTCCGTAATTTAAAATGATTCGCTCACCGGTTTCAAACTCATCTTTTTCAATTACTTCTGCCTTAATTTTGCAAGCTTGTATAATTAAATTATTCATAAGTGCTGAGCCGGGTATTTTTCCGTTTTTTTCGATTGATTCAAAAAGCTTTGGGCTTTTAATGATGCCATATTTTAGAACTTCACTGATTCCGCAAAGAGTTTCTGTTAAAGGTAGGGTTTTTAAAAAGTTTGGATCTATTAAGATAGCTTGTGGTTGATAAATGGTTCCGGCTAAGTTTTTGCCTGCTGTAAGGTTTACTCCGGTTTTTCCGCCGATGCTGGAATCTGTCATTGAAAGTAAAGTGGTTGGTATGTGAAGGTAGGGAATGCTTCTTTTGAAGATGGATGCACAGAATCCGGCAATGTCGCCTGTTACTCCGCCGCCTAAAGCTATTATTGCATCTTTGCGGTCAAAATTTTTGATCAATAATTGATTGAGAATTTTTTGGCAAGTTTCAAGGGTTTTATGTTTATCCCCCGATGAAAAAGAGATTATGTGCGCTTTTATGCCGAATTGCTTTAAATCTTTTAAAAGTTTGTTGCCGTATAATTTTGTTACGGTGGAGTCGGAGATTATTGCGTATTTTTGTCCCCAATTTTGGGTTTTTAAGATTGTGGGGATTTTTTTTGCCAGACCATTTTCAATAATAATATTGTATGATCTGGCCGGACTGGTTTTGAGCTGAACTTTTATTTTTGGCATGTTTTATATTGTTCTGCCGATTATGGGGGCGATTTGTCTTAATTGTTCCATTAGCTCGTTAAAAGTTTTAGGAGTTATGGCTTGATCTCCGTCACAAAGAGCTTTTGCCGGGTTTGGATGAACGTCGATTAGTATTCCATCTGCTCCGGCTGCTATTGCTGCTCTTGTTACGGGGACAACCAGCGAAGGTTTTCCGGTTGAGTGGCTTGGATCCACTATAATTGGTAGGTGACTTAGTTCTTTTATTAGTGGAACTGTGGCAATGGCAAGGGTGTTTCTGGTTTCGGTTTCGAATGTGCGAATTCCTCTTTCGCATAGCATGACTTGGTGATTACCGTTTGTCATTATGTGTTCGGCGGCGAGTAGAAGTTCTTTTACGGTTGCGCTCATGCCGCGTTTTAGCAGGACGGGTTTTTTGGTTTTGCCGACTTCTTTAAGTAGTGCAAAGTTGGACATGTTGCGGGTGCCGATTTGGAAAATGTCCGCGTGCGCGGCAACGTCGTCTATGTCTCTTATGTCCAGAAGTTCCGTTATTACTTTCATTTTGTATTTTTTGGCTGTTTTGGACATGAGCTCAAGTCCTTTTTTGCCTAATCCTTCAAAAGCGTATGGGCTGGTTCTTGGTTTGAAAGCCCCGCCGCGCAGGATTGTGGCTCCTGCTTCGCTGACCGCTTTTGCGGAGATGTCCATTTGTTCCTCGGTTTCTA
>Ga0210006_1002591_pt1 | contig 11682 bp, 12 predicted proteins | sample CryGey02umfilter_2_FD_185452 | JGI IMG/M metagenome (GOLD analysis project Ga0210006, IMG submission 185452) | Groundwater microbial communities from aquifer in Utah, USA - Crystal Geyser 4/10/14 0.2 um filter (SPAdes) (version 3) | ecosystem: Environmental > Aquatic > Deep subsurface >... | reverse complement strand
CCAGTAGTTGGACCAACAAAAGCTAGTTTATCGCCTTGCTTAAAACCATGGGTTTCTACCTTAAACTCAGCCACTCTAATTTTATTATAATAATTCTTAACTAAACCCAACTGTACTTTTTCTGTTGTAGCTTTACTGCCATACAATGAAGCTCTTTGATGATGGGGATAATCAACAAAGAAACCCGTAGAAAAACCTTTGTTATAAACTTCTTCTAATTGTGGTAGTAATTCCTTAACCAGCTTTTCATTAGATTCTTTTTTATTTATTGCATCTATTGCTTTTCTATAAACAGAAACTACTTTAAAGACATATTCGGCACCTCTATTTCTGCCTTCAATCTTAAAAGAATCTACAAACTTTAGTTTGTCTAAGATTGGCAAGGCACAAAGATCTTTAGCTGACATAATAAAGTTATTACTCATAATCATTTCCTTACCTTCCTCATCAATAACTTTGTATTCTCTTCTACATGGTTGCAAACATTCTCCTCTATTGGCAGACTTATTGAACAGTTCTTGTGACATGAAACATCTTCCTGAATAAGAGATGCACCTAGCACCATGAACAAACATCTCAATCTCTAATCCACTTTTTTTCTTAATCTCTTTAGCATCTTCAATTGAACATTCTCTAGCTAGAACGATTCTAGAAATACCTTGTTCTTTCCAAAACAAAGCTGCTTGTGAATTTGATACAGAGGCTTGTGTACTAAGATGAATCTCAAGACCAAGTTCTTTGGCTCTTTTAACGACAGCAAAATCCCAACAAATTATGGCATCAATTTTAGCTTTTTTTAATGATTTGAGAACTTTTTCTAACTTCTTTAATTCAGATTCATAAACAACGACATTAACTGTACAATAAGCTTTAACGTTATATTTGTGACAATAATTTACTACTTCTTTAGTTTCTTTTAGAGAAAAATTATTTGCTGATGCTCGCATATTGAAACCTTGCACTCCAAAGTAAATAGCATTACAACCAGCTTTAACTGCTGCAACCAACATACTTTTATTTCCTACTGGGGCTAAAAGTTCCATTTTGTTAATTTTTACTTTATTCTTTATATAATTTGTTTTATGATTTGTCAAAAGCTATTTATATCCCTTCTTGTCCTTGAGCAAAAATGTTAACTTTACTAATCGGAGAGATTCATTCTGATGCACATCTGATGTTGAAAGAGAATGTGGAATTAAAGCAAGTTTCTAATGAAATATTTCTTACAGAAACATGGCCTGGAATTGAAGCGGTGATGTTAAGGACTTATACCACGCTTAAAGATAAAGAATTATTACTTCTTCCTAACTTGAAATATGTAGTAAGTTGTTCTGTTGGTATTGACAATCTTGATTTAGAACTATTAAAACAAAAAGGAATAAAATTGATTCATTGTCCAGGTAGTAATGCCAATTCTGTGGCTGAACATACACTTTATCTGATCTTATCTTTGTTGCGTAAAGAAAAACCATTTCCTGAATTAAAAGGTAAAACTGTAGGTATTGTTGGGTTTGGTTATATTGGTCAGGAAGTAGCTAAAAAGTTGCAAGGGTTTGAATGCAAGATAATTGCTTATGATGTTATTGAACCGGATAAATATTTACTTCAAAACTTAAATGTTAAAATGGTTTCTTTAGAGGAGATATCTAAAAAGTCTGATATTGTAACTATTCATGTTCCTTTTAACAAATACACTCAAAGAATGATCAATGAGAAGTTCTTATCTTCATTGAAGAAAAATGCTTTTTTTATTAATACTTCTAGAGAAGAAGTAATTGATGAAGAAGCTTTGTTAAATCACCAAGAGAAATTCGCAGGTATTGGTCTAGACGTTTATTCAGAAAAGTTAGAGAAAGGTCTGAAGGGTAATGTTTTACTGACCCCCCATATTGCTGCTCAAGGTGAAGATTCATTTAGAGAGATGTGTTTACAACCAATTAAAAAATTTTTGAATGGTATTACGAGTAAAAACTTTAATTAGAACTCAATGATTTTACCTTTTCTACCAACATTGATAATTCTAGTCTTGCCGATAACTTCTTCAATCCCTTCAGTTTCATGAACATGGCCACAAAGATGCAGATCTGGTTTGAATTCTTCAATAGCTTTTCTAATGCCTTCGCTGCCGGGAAATACGCCTAAACCAAGAACACTATCAGCTGGATGAGTATGTGTTACCATAATTCTTGTTTTAACATCTGATAAGGAATCATGAGCTTTCTTAAGAGTGTTAAAAACATCTTTCTCACTTAATTGATGTAGTCCTATGTTGCTATAACCACAGCCAAAAAAACCAACATTACCTTTTCTTAGAACATAACCATGCATATTCTTAGCCCCGTACTTTTCAACTAGAAAGCCAATTTCAGCCATTCCTTCATGATTTCCTGGTAAAACACCAACTTCTAAGCCTTTAGCTCTAAATGGGCCAACAAGACCATCCATATTGCCTTCCTGATCTACTAAATCTCCTGCTAGAATAACCAAATCTACATTTTCTTTAGCAGCTTTTTCGGCCATAGATTTAACTAAATGTTTATCCCCATGAATGTCACTTAATGCTAGAATCTTCATAAGAACAAAGTGAGGCTCTCTCTTTATAAATGTTTTGTTTTTGTAACCAAGGAGTAGTAATCGGCACAATATTTATAAATTGAAGTTGACTTTTCTATTAAATGCTTTCAAGAGTTTATAACTTTCATGACGTAACTGGTGCTACCCACAAGGAAGTGGGGGTTGAAGAGATAGTTGATGATGCCGTAGATAAAGGATTATCTGGTCTTGTAGTTATAAGTTCTGGGAATTTTTCTGAAGCAATTAGTGATGAAATTGCTAAGCGCGGATTAAAATTAGAATTATATAATTTGGTCAATGGCATTCCTAAAAGTAAAAATGAAGTGAGAATTCCTAATGGTCAAATTTTAAGAACTGCTAAAGAAAGAATACAATTAGTTCGCGATGTAAGGGGTCTTGAAGGAGCATTAGATGATTACACGGATTTTTTCCCTAAATCTTATACTGCACACGCTAGGTTAATTTTGCAAAGTCGACCAGATTATGTTCTTTGTCCAATTGGTTCTGGTAAATTATGGTTATCTTTAGTTAGGGAAGTTGAAGCAACTGACTCAAATAGTCGAGTGATTGGCATTACTCCCAGGGGAAAAAATGCTTTCTTCTTTTCAACTAGTGGAAAAAAATTTGATTTATCCTCTGTTGCGGATAAATTAACTGCACCTTATACTCATTTCCAGCACGAAGTATTGTCCCATGGTCCAAGGCACACTGTTGCAGAGGTTTCTGAAAAACAGTTAAAGAGAGCATATAAACATGCACAAATGGAAGGTTGTGATTGTGAACCAAGTGGAGCAGCAGGTTTTGTATTTTATGATTCTAGTTTTAGAAAAGATGTTAGTCTGAATTTAAGTGATAGAGTTATGATTGTTTCTACCGGTAAGGGTTTTAAAGCGGAAGTGGCTGACATGAAAAGGAGGGAGTCTGGAATTAAAATGAAAGTAGCAACAGTTACAACTGCATTATTTTTAGGCTTTACGGCTTTAACTTTTGGTTATTTTAGAGCTTTGCAAGATCAACATGATGCGCAAGAAATTATGTCTGTTCTTCCGGATAACAAATATGGAAGAGAAGTTTTAGAATTTGTAGCCTTAAGAGAAGGTGTGTCTTCTCCTTTCAGACTTGATTCTCAGCAAGCTTCTGATGCTTTAACACTTTATATGATGAATTCTGACGGTTTATCTTTTGTGCAAGGTTCTGTTGATCCTAAGAAAGCAGAATTATATCAAGATTTTGCTATGCGTTGCAGAAATCACGGTAGGCCAGATTTCAAATATTGTGAACCACAGGTTTAGTCATTCTATCGTAAACATTAGTAACAAATCTAATATGGTTTTACTCTGGAAATAATCTTCTCATTATTCTATCTTCTTTAATCCTTTCCACCACTCGTTTGGATCAGTGTTTTCAATTTCAGTTAAAAGTAGTTTTGCTGATTCTGTTTTAAGGATTGTTTTAATATTGTCGATCCAATTTTGAGCATCAGCATATCCAATTTTGATATACTCTTTTGCTTGCACAGCATTTTCTAGAAGATCAGCATCTCTAGCAACTCTTGCTTCTTTAGTTTCTCTTTTCTGAAATTCAGTTAAGAACTGTAACAACTCATCTCCGTAACCATCTAACTCTTTCATCTGTTCTGCATGTGCTTTTGACTCTGCTTCCTTAAAATCAATATAGCGATGACCAACTTTATGTAAATCATTTAATCTAGCTTCATGAATGTCGTTGAATAAACACATCATCACAACTTTATGGACATCAACCTTTTCTATCTTTGCTAAGAAATAGCCAATGACTGCTGCTCGTTGTGAATGTTCAGCAACATTTTCTGGATCATTAACATTAATCAACCACCAACCACTTCTTTTAACTCTTTTTAATTGGCCAGTTTCATACAAAAAGTTTGCAATTTTCTTAATGGTCATTTTTATTTTTTTTATTTTTATAAATTCTTATCAATTTCTTTTTAATTTCAAATCCAAAACTAAGTCTTCTAACTTTCTTAAATCATACTTGATGCCGTCTACCTTTCTTCTGATTTCGTTGTCCCTGAAATCAAATTTTAATAATTGGCCATACAATTCGTCAACTTCATCTTTAATTTTAATAACTTTGTCTACTTCTCCCTTTCCAGCAAGGTAAACAGCTTTTCTTACTAACTCTCCAGGTAAGTCTGCTACTCCTAAAACAAAATGTTCTGGAGCAACTTTTAAGTCTATCAACTTACCATTTTTAACAAAGTTAAAATAAAGTATTGCTTCAACATATTCTTGAATCGCTACTTTGTAAGAGCCTTCACAACTCATCTTAGGACTATGCTTAGACATATTATCCAGGGCAGCTTTTTCTTTTTCAATCTGAACAATCAATTTAGCAGCTTCAACAATCTCATCTCTATGTATGGCGTAGATGATTTGTTTACTTAATTTTAGAACGTCTCTTGATTTTTTGATCAAAAGTTCTCTTTCAGAGTCATAATCTTGGATGTATTTGATTAATTTTGTGTAATTTACCATTTTTGTCTTACTCTCTATTTTGTTTATAATACTTTCTCTAAAATGTATCTTCTAAGCTGTTACTATTATTTAAACGTTGATAAGTTACTTGCAAATATGGTCCAGAAAGAGTCTCACAGGCCATTTCTCTATTTTGATCTGAATCAAATGATGGTGTCCAGGGAATTGTTTGGAAAAAACGATCTCTTCTGAAGTCTGTGCGAAAGGATTGCCATTTAAACCAACCCATCTCTCCAAAATAATTTATCCCGTAATCTGTTAAAGAAAAGGTGATTACTGAATCCTCAGCAACAACACCCATCACTAACTTACCTTGTGGATTAATTGAGTAAATGTCTCTTTCATCACCAAAAATTTTTAACAAATCGTCAGTACTAGGTAATCCGTGAAAATCTACTTCCTGTCTAGCTTGGAAATAAGCATCTCTTTGATCAAGGTTTCCTTTCTGTGCTTGAGAAAAATATTCTGCAATAAGTTTTTTTGCAAAATCTGTTGGATGGATATGGTAAACCCTTACTTCCGGATGTTTCTTCATTAACTCCTCTAATTTGTCTGAGTCAATACTCACTTTAGTATAACCTACGCATTGTCCTTGATGACAATAAACGTTGCCATTAAATTTGTCATCATTTTCATTTACTCCTACTTCAATCCATTCTTGAGTTTGTGGAAGGAATGCATAAGCTTCTTCTTGATCTGCTGTTCTAGCTATCTCTGCTAAATCTTTTAAACCATCTTCTAAGGATTTTGTTGCAACTTGCCTTTTGTTGTTGTCTAAATTAAGAGAAAGAGTTTCAACAGCTACTATCTCTGGTGGGGATCTGGAACATTGGTAGCCTACTCCCAAACCGACTAATAAAGCCAAACCTGCAATTATTGTTTTTGTTCTTGTTAGCATAATTTCATTTGTTTTTTATTTCTTCTTTATAAAATTTTGTAAATTTTCATAACTTAACAGTGCTAACAGCACTTTATTTCAACTAACAGAAACATTTATATAACCAACACTTTCTTTACAGCTTAATCACTTGGGGGTGCATTATTAAAATGGATGAAGGATCAAGACCATTGGACACATTAAATCATGCAAGGGGTAAAAACGTCATGCTTGACTTAAAAAACGGAGTAAGTTATATTGGAAAGTTAAAAGCTTTTGATATTCACATTAATATCGTTTTAGAAGACGCGGAAGAAAGAAAAGATGGTACTGTAACCAGAAAATTGGGTACGGTCTTTGTAAGAGGAGACACCATCACGATAATTTCTCCAGCTTAAATTTTTTAGATTAGAGAAAGAAAATGACCAAAGGAACAGCAAGTATGGGCCGCAAATCTGGCAAGAAGACACATATAATCTGTAGAAGATGTGGGGGATTTTCCTTTCACGTTAGAAAGAAAAGATGCTCTTCTTGTGGTTACGGAGAGACTGCTACCATGCGGAAGTATAGTTGGAACAAGAAAAATTCTGCTGATTAAATTAGATTTATTTTTTTATTACTTTTTTTTGATGTCCAAATCAACAGCAAGGTGGTTTGATGAGAACTTATCTTTGTTGGAAGATCTAGTTTATAGTTTCGATGATTCTGTTAATTTTTCTTCTTCGGATTCTTTAGCAATTGTAGTTCATCCTTTTTTTAGGCTAGATAAATATTTTCTTGATGATTATCCGATGAGAATGGAAAAATTTCTGAGAGAATATTCTGGTCCTATTTTAATAATGGAAGAATCCATTCCCAATAAACTGTATACTACTGTTAATCGCGTTAACGCTTCTGAAATTACACCACTTAGGTATTACCTCCCAACATTAGTGGGTAATCCTGAACCAGAATTGAATAGTTGGAAAGATTTACATCATTTTTTATCTTGCTTTTCTATACCTCATTTTAAATTGGGCGGTGGTTTATTAGCAGATGGTCATTATGTTGATGATCGTGGTTGTTTAGGTTATACTCAACATCGATTAAAAAGATGGGGATTTAAAACAGAATTAATGCCAGGATTATCTTTTGGTATAAGCGACTTAATTGTAAAATAATTTTAATCTGTTGTATATTATTAACTTGTAAATGTTTGATTTTCAAAAGAGTCTAAACAACCTTGTTTAATCTGTTTGTATTTTATTTCTGAGCACAATTCTGGGTTATTGCTTAGTTTTGCAATCTTCGTTCTACAAGAATCTTGAGATATGTCATTACTTAATTGTCCGCATAGCTCAATTTTTAAGGTTGATTTAGCAATTGTGGTAATGCATTTATCTTTATCTATTGTATTTAGAAATTCGCACAATAAACTGTCATTAGTAGCAATAGCAATCTTTTCCCTACATTTTAGTTGCTGAGTTACATCAACAATTAAAGGGCACAATTCATTATTATTGTTATTTATTGCTAACTGATAATGGCAATTATCTTTCCAGTAAGGATCGATAATTTGTTTACATATTTTTTGCTCATTCTTAGCAACTGCAACTTGATACATGCAATTTTCTTGAACTTTATCATCAGTAATCTCATCACATATTGTTAAATCTTTATTTTTTCCTGCAAGATCAGAAAGACAAGAATTCTTCAAAGTGACATCATTAATATTATTACATTGAATTGCTTCTAAATAACAATTATCCCTTTCAATTCCTTCTAGTGTTACACAATCTGGGGAACTAGATAAGTGGGTTGTACAAGCACTTAAAAATAAAATAAATATTACCAATAACGCTATGACTGTTTTCATTGAATGAAGAACTAAAATCTTAGTTTTTAAATCTTATGGAAGTTATCTCTCAAAGGTTCTGATAAATTTTATCTTTCATGAATTACAATCAAAGATTGGGTTCTGTCTACTCCTGGAATATTTTGAAACTTTTTTAACAAAAATTTATCATAACCCTCAACATCTTTGACTCTGACCCTTACTACCATATCAGTGCCACCAGTAACAATATCTACTTTTTCAACTTCAGGCAAAAAACTAATTTCTTTTGCTAATTGGTGTTGATCTTTCTTTAACTCTCTTAAAACTTTGTAATCAGCTGAAACAAGGATAATGGCAGAGAAGTCTTTACCTAATTTTTTATAATCTAAATCTATCGTAAATCTCTTGATAATACCCTCTTGTTTAAGTTTTCTGATTCTGTTATGGATTGTAGTTACGGGCAGCAAAGTTTTTTTAGCAATTTGTCTAGTAGTAAAGTCACCATGCTCTTTTAGTATTTCTATAATTTTCTGGTCTTTTTCGTCTATCATTTGTTTATATTTGGAACAAATGTTCCAATATATATAAATATTGTGGTAAAAATGGTGTTAATTCCGCTTTTATTTGGGATTGATTTATAAACCATTAATGTGTATAGTCTGTTATGAAAACAAAAACAGAATCTTCAGAAGATAGGGAGTTAGAAATTGAACTGTTAAGAATCAAGCTAGCGAAATCACTTGGGTTTATGGCTGGCAGATTTATTTGTTAGGCTTAGGAAATGAATTAAAATGGAGGAAAATAAAATGATAACATTACCAAAAGGATATACGCCAAAATTGGATTTTTTTGCTACGGAAGCGGCAATAAAATTAGTTAAGGATACGTTTGAAGAAAAATTAGCTAAGAAACTATCTTTGCATCGGGTAACTGCACCCCGTTTTTTGATTGTTGGGGATGGTTTACAAGATGATTTAGCTGGAACACAAACTCCAGTTAGTTTTAAAGCGAAACACACTTCTACACCCATCGAAGTTGTTCATAGTTTAGCTAAATGGAAACGTTATGCTTTAGGCAAATATGAATTTAAACATGGCACTGGCCTTTACACTGACATGGATGCTATTCGTAAGGATGAAGATTTAGATGAGATTCACAGCCTTTATGTTGATCAGTGGGATTGGGAAAGGGTTGTTAGTAAAGATGAAAGAAGTTTAGATTTTTTGAAATCAATTGTTAAGAAAATTTACGCGGCTATCTTAGAAACACATAAACATGTTGTGAAAGAGTTTCCTGTGTTAAAGCGTGAATTGCCTGAAAGTATTACTTTTTTACATACTGAAGAACTAGAAGAATTATATCCTTCTCTTAGTGCTAAGGATAGGGAGAAAGAGATTGCTAAAAAATATGGGGCAGTATTTTTAATTGGAATAGGGCATCCATTAAAATCTGGTTTGCCACATGATGTTAGGGCGACCGATTATGATGATTGGGTAACAGAAACATCTGTCGGAAAAAGAGGATTAAACGGAGATATTTTAGTTTGGGATTCCGTTAGAGAAGATGTTTTAGAACTATCTTCAATGGGTATCAGAGTAGCAGCAGAATCTTTATTGATTCAGTTAAAACATATGGGCTTAGAAGAACGAAAAGATTTGGCCTTTCATAAGGCGGTTTTAGAAGAAAAACTTCCTTTAACAATTGGTGGTGGAATTGGACAATCTAGACTCTGCATGTTTTTATTGCAAAAAGCACATATCGGGGAAGTGCAAGCGAGTGTCTGGCCTAAAGAAGTTGAAGAAGAATTTGCTAGCCGAAGGATTCCATTGCTCTAGTTAGCCAATAGATTTTTATATTCCTTTTTAATTTCATCATGACTATGGCAAATAAATTTATTAGCATAAAAGAAGCGATTGAACAAGGACAAGGGCAAGTTTCCATTAGAGGGTGGGTTTACCGGGAAAGAGGTTCTAACAAACTTAAATTTATCACTTTACGTGATTCTACTAATGTTATTCAATGTGTTTTAGATAGGGGCAATTTTGATAGTACTTGGAGTGAAGTTGATAGTATCCGGATGGAAACGTCTATGGAACTTTCCGGAGAAATCAAGAAGGATGAACGTGCTCCAACGGGTTATGAATTGCAGGTTAAGGAGTTTAAGGTTGTAGGCAAGTCTGAAAATTTTCCAATTAACAAGGATCAATCTGTAGAGTTTCTAGCTGATAATAGACATTTATGGTTACGTAGTAGAAGAATGACTTCAATGTTAAAGATTCGTAGTACTGTTTTTGCTGCTATTGACGAGTTCTTTAAAGGTGAAGGATTTTATGAATATCACTCTCCCATTTTCCAAGCTGTACAATGTGAGGGTGGAAGTGAGTTATTTTCCGTTAACTATTTTGATAAGAAGGATGTTTTTTTAGCACAAACTTGGCAATTATATGCTGAACCAGCAATTTTTGCATTAGAGAAAATTTATACTATCTCTCCAAGTTTTAGAGCAGAGAAAAGTAAAACTAGTCGTCATTTAACAGAATACTGGCATGCTGAAATGGAAGTAGCTTGGGCTAATTTTGAAGAGATACAAAATTATGGTGAAAGATTATTAAAACATATTGTTAAGAAAGTTTTAGATAATAACAAGCCAGAATTAGAATTATTGGAAAGAGATTGGAAAAAGCTTTTACCAACACTTGAGAAACCATTTATCAGGATGACTTACACTGAAGCGCTTAAGATTTTGAAAGATAAATTTGAGATGGATATTGAATGGGGCAAAGACTTAAGGACAATTGAAGAAGAGAAATTGGTCAGTCTTTATGATGTTCCTGTTATCTGCACCTATTATCCTAAAAAAGTTAAGGCTTTTTATATGACTGAAGATCAAGAGAATCCCGAAGTAGTACAAGGTTGTGATTTCTTAGCTCCCGAGGGAAATGGTGAGATTATTGGTGGAAGTCATCGTGAACATGATCTTGAAAAGATTAAAGCAAGGTTGCGTGAACAAGGAGAAGATCCCGCCCAATATGAATTTTATTTAGACACTAGAAGGTATGGTAGTGTTCCTCATGGTGGTTTCGGCCTAGGAGTAGAAAGGGTAATCAAATGGGTTTGTGGATTAGATAATATTAAAGATGCAATTCCTTTTCCTAGAACCATGGAAAGATATAAACCATAATGGTGAGCACTTTTTAGTGATTACAACCCAAATATTTATATATTTTTAATTCCTTTTTCTTTAAATGAGTGTTGGAGACTGGGGAAAGACTATAGTAATGCAAAGTAGGTTACAAGATCATTCTGGTGTTGAAGTAAGAGATGGTACATTCTATTATCAAGGTAGACATATAATTAATCGGTATTCTTCTATAAATGGTGGGGTGTGTATGGGTGAAGGACAAAGGGAAGCTTTTTTTATTGATTTTGATGATGGTACTTGTCCTTTAGCTAGTGATTTATATGGAAGAGTTATCAAAGATATGGTTGATCAACGGAAAGGGGATTGTTCTGATGATGATTTGGCCTTAAGATTGACGTACGAACATATTAAGGAAGCAATGCCTTTTGGTAATGTCAGATTTCTTAAAGAGTTATTAAAGCGGTTTGACCGAGCGTATGGTTTACTTAACGATAAGACTATTCCGATTGATGCGTTTATTGCTAACAACGTTGCAGTTTGTCGGCATTATGCTGTTGCTTCTGCAGGAATTTTAGAAAGATTATCGGAGCATCATCTTATTGATGGAACGGCAAGGGTCAACCGTAACTCAATGTATCTTGGTGGTCATGCTTGGTGTAGATATGAACGTAAGGATGGACAAGTTGATATTGTTGATATAATGCAAGAATTTCAAGGCCCATTAAAAGATTCCTTAAAAGATGCTAAATGGTTTTAT
>Ga0210006_1002586_pt1 | contig 11705 bp, 8 predicted proteins | sample CryGey02umfilter_2_FD_185452 | JGI IMG/M metagenome (GOLD analysis project Ga0210006, IMG submission 185452) | Groundwater microbial communities from aquifer in Utah, USA - Crystal Geyser 4/10/14 0.2 um filter (SPAdes) (version 3) | ecosystem: Environmental > Aquatic > Deep subsurface >... | reverse complement strand
TTTGACGGGATTACATCTTGAAGAATCCTCTAATTTTTATTGTTCCCGACATAAAAGCAAAAACTGCCTAATCATAGACAGTTCTTGCATTTTTCCAACCCACAAATGGTTATGGGTTCGAAAAAAGAAAAAGGGGAAGTGAGATTTTAATTGAGTCGTTTCGAAATTAAGTCTTTGAACCAAAGAACTGCGACAACAAGCATTATAAAGATACCTGCCAGTAGAATCGTGGGACTGTCTAAGACCAGTCCAAAGAAGAGGAAAACAGTGAAAACCACCGCTATTAGCAATTCAACCGCATCGTCTTTCTTTTCTTCTTCAATTTTTTTTCATTTTATTCTCACCTCTCAAGATGTGCAAGCTACTTACCAATGATTTTCTGATAAACAATTTGCATATCTTGAGCTCCCCTTTTATTTTTCAAAGAGCTATTCTTATACCTTAATTATAGCACCTCTATAAATTTTGTCAATAGTGAGGAGGTCCGCGATATTTAGTATACTTAAATAATGAATAAATTCGTATGGGCGCGTTCGCATACCCCGAAGCCGAAGGCTGAGGGTTGCGCTGTTCGCATGCTAAAATTCCCGGAAAACTTTCTCTGGGGTACAGCTACGTCGGCTTATCAGGTTGAAGGAGGGATTGAAAATTGTGATTGGGCAGATGAGTTTCCAGCGGGTCGGGCGTGCGACCATTATAATTTATATGAAAAAGATTTTGATTTGATAAAATCTCTCAATCAAAACGCCTATCGTTTTTCAATTGAGTGGTCGAGGATTGAACCCAAAGAAGGGGAGTTCAGTCAAAAAGAAATCGAGCATTATCGAAAAGTTTTGCTTGCGTTGAAAGAGAAAAAAATTAAAGTAATGTTGACCTTGCATCATTTCACTAATCCTCTTTGGCTCTCAGAAATTGGTGGCTGGGAAAATAAGAAAGTTGTTTTTTATTTTACCCGTTTTGCCGAAAAAATGTTAAAAGAATACCACAATTTTGTTGATTTTTGGATAACGATTAATGAGCCAATGGTTTATGCTTCAAAGAGCTATTTGGAAGGGGCCTGGCCGCCAAAAAAGAAAAGTTTCCTCTCTTTTTCAAAAGTGGTCAAAAATCAAATTTCTGCACATAAAAAAATTTTTGAAGAATTTCACAAAATTAAAAAAGAGGTCAAAATTGGAATCGCAAAAAATAATATTTTCTTTGAGCCATTCAATCAAGAATCTCTTCTCGATAGATTCAACGTCTGGCTCAATCGCTATTTCTGGAACGAATTTTTCTTAAATAGAATTAAAAATCATTTAGATTTTATTGGCCTAAATTATTATTTCCATCAAAAAATTAAATTTCCCTCCCAAAATAAAAACGAAAACAAAATAGTTTCAGATATTGACTGGGAGGTTTTTCCCCAAGGAATATATTTTGTTTTGAAAGAATTAAAAAAATATGGGAAGCCCATCTACATTACCGAGAACGGTTTAGCCGATGCTAAAGATAAATTAAGAAAAGATTTTATTAAAGGGCATTTATACTGGATTCATAAAGCAATTAAAGAAAAAGTTGATGTTCGCGGTTATTTCCATTGGTCTCTAATTGATAATTTCGAATGGGAAAAGGGTTTTGAGCCAAGATTTGGTCTAATTGAAATCAACTACAAAACCTTAGAAAGAAAAATTCGCCCCTCCGCCTTCTATTACGCCAAAATTTGTGAGCAAAATGCCGTCGTTATTTAAATTTTTAATTTTTAATTTTGAATTTTTAATTTGACTGAGCCCGTAAGGGCGAAGGAACATGTCCTGGCTTTTAGTCGCAATTTTAGCTTATCTTTTCCTTGCTATAGTTTCTTTATTTGATCGTTATTTTTTGGTTGGAGCTATTCCCAATCCAATGGTCTATACTTTTTATATAGGAGCCATAGGCCTCCCTATTTGCTTGCTTTTGCTTCTTTTTGGAATAACTCTACCGGTAAAAGGCATAATAATTTTGGGACTAATAACAGGATTCATTAAGATTCTTGGAAACATATTCTTAATGGAGAGCATTGTTAGAAGTGAGGTTTCCCGAGCCGTGCCGGCGATCGGAGGGTTAATGCCGATTTTCTCTTTTTTATTATTTTTTCTTTACTTTCCTAAAAATGAAATTCTTAATTTATATCAATTCTTGGCTTTTATTTTATTAGTGTCTGGCTCTGTTTTAATTTCCCTCAAAAAAGTTCCCGGAAGATTTTTTTCTCTTAGAAATCTAAAGTATCCAATTATAGCCTCTATCATATTTGCAGTATCTTTTTTCTTAATGAAAATACTTTTCTTGAGAGTAAATTTCTTAACCGGATTTTTCTTAGTTTTACTCGGAGGGGGATTGGGAACGCTTGGATTTTTTGTTCTGCCAAGTTTTAGAAAAAATTTGTTTATTCAAAGAATTGATAAAAAAATCTCAGGAATTTTTCTTTTAGCTCAGGCTATCGGCGGTTTAGGAGCAGTCTTCCAGCAATATGCTTTTTTCTTAGCTCGGCCCAGTCAAGTTCCTTTAATCAATGCTTTGGAGGGGATAATTTATGTTTTCTTATTTATATTCGTTCTTATTCTATCTTTTTGGAAACCGGAATTATTAAAGGAAGAAATGAGGGGCACAACCCTTTTTCAAAAAATTTTTGCCATTTTGTTAATCGGAATTGGCCTGGCAATTTTGGCAAAATTCCGAATAATAACTTTTTAACGATCGTCGAAAAGTTATTATGATATGAAAATGGGGTTTAAAATGAAATGAGGTTTAAGAAAATTTTAAAAAGATTCTTATTGGCTTTGTTATTTTTAATTTTGATTTTTCTTGGATATCTTTTTATCGGTCAGGCGCCAAAAGCAGAAAAAATTACTTTGGGAGTAAATTTTTCACAAAAGCATACAAAGGATTTAGGATTAGATTGGAAAGAAACTTTTTTGGCTTTGCTTGACGATTTGGAAGCCAGAAATTTTAAAATTGCTGCCCATTGGGATTTAATTGAGCCCGAAGATGACAAATTTTATTTTGATGATTTGGATTGGCAGTTAAATGAAGCCGAAAAAAGAGGGGCGAAAGTTTTTTTAGTCATTGGGATGAAGACGACTCGTTGGCCAGAATGCCATATTCCTGATTGGACGATAAATTTAAATAAAAAGGAACAACAAAAAGAAATTTTAGAAATGATAGAGAAAATCGTTTTAAGATACAGAGACCGGGTCTCTATCTGGGCTTGGCAGGTTGAAAATGAGCCATTTTTTCCTTTTGGAGTTTGTCCCTGGGTTGACAAAAAATTTTTAAAGAAAGAAATTGAATTGGTAAAATCCCTCGATCCCCAAAAACCAATCATCGAAGCCGATAGCGGAGAAGGTTCTTTTTGGATTGATGCAGCCAGATTTGGCGATATTCCTTCAACAACAATGTATAGGAAGGTCTATTTCAGGCAAATAAAAATGTATATTGAATATCCTTTGCCACCGGTTTTCTATTGGCGAAAGGCAAAAATTATAAAATTTTTCTTTGGAAAAAAAGTAATTGTTGGTGAACTCCAGGCCGAGCCCTTCGGACCGGTTTTATTGTACGATTTGCCTTTGGAAGAACAAGAAAAGACAATGAATTTAGAAAGATTCAAAAAGAACATTGGATTTGCAACCAAAACCGGATTTGATACATTTTATTTATGGGGAAGTGAATGGTGGTTTTGGTTGAAGGAAAAACAGGGAAACTCTGAAATTTGGCAAGAAGCAAAGAAATTGTTTTGATTTATCGCTCGGCAAGATTTCGCTCGGCTGGCTGTTCGGGGAGCACGCAGTTGGCTGAGGTTTTAAAATGAAGTTTATCTCCAGCCACTGCTATTTCTCGCCGAGCCTTACAGATCTTAAAGATAAATTCAGATTCCCTTCGTGGCTCGGCTGCGAAATGCTTCCCTCACAGCCAGCCTTCGCTCATAGAACTGCTCCCTTCGGCAAGGATGCCTTCGCTCAATTTATTCGTATATTCGTATCAATTCGTAATTCGTAGGGTATGATTTCAATTATCATTCCAACGTTCAATGAGGAAAATTATTTGCCATCTTTACTTAGTTCGGTTCGAAATCAAAAAGTCGATGAACTTCGTTCATCTTCACCCTTCGCTAACGCTCGGGTTTTTAATGATTTAGAAATAATTGTGGCTGATGCCGGATCGAGAGATAAAACAATGGAAATGGCAAAGAGTTTTGGCTGCCAAATTGTCAAAGGGGGATTGCCAGCAAAAGGAAGGAATGAAGGAACAAAGATAGCCAAAGGCGATCTGTTTTTATTTTTAGATGCTGATACAATTTTACCAGAAGATTTTTTTGAAAGGGCATTAAAAGAATCCAAAGAAAGAAATTTAGATGTAGCCAGTTTTTGTTTAGAACCCTTTACCCGCCAAAATTTTGTGCAGCAAAACTTAGGCGGGCGAGCAAAAAATTGGTTTGAAAAATTTTTATTCGAAGTTTTTTACAACTTACCAATTTTAATTTTAGAAAAAATTCTGGCCCACGGTGCTCAAGCGATTTTGGTAAAAAGAGAAATTTTTGAAAAAGTTGGCGGATTTGACGAAAAAATAAAATTTGCCGAAGACCACAGTTTTATGAGAAAGGCAAAAAAGATTGGGAATTTTGGAATTTTAAGGAAGGTTCGAGTTTTCAGTTCTTTAAGAAGGTTTGAAAAAGAAGGATGGATTAAAACCTATCTAAAATATTTTTTGGCTGAAATTTATATGATATTTTTCGGCGATATTAAAAAGGATATTTTTAAATACAAATTTGGCAATTTTTAAAAATTAGCTTATAATAAAATATATGCTAAATCAAGAGTTACCAAAAATTTCAGAACCCGAAGAAAAGAAAATATTACCACCTCACTCGGAACAGAAAGTCCGGGGAAATAAAAGATTTTTCCGGATTTTAATTTTAATTAGTTTCATTTCCGCTCTTTTTGGATTATTATCAGGAACAATTTCTGGAATCTATTTTACTTCCCAGATTAAAAATTATCTCCAAAAATTAAATATCCCTTTGCCAGAACAAAAAGTTATTGAGAAGGAGAAAGAAGTTTATCTCCCCCAAACTTCTCAGGAAGCCGAAACCATCAATGTTGTAAAAGAAACTTCACCGGCAGTTGTTTCAATTGTCATTACCAAAGATGTGCCAAAATACATCAATCCCTTTGAAGAATTTCCATTTTTTGAATTTCAGGTTCCGGGAGAAATGGAAAAAAAGGAAGTCGGTGGGGGTTCAGGTTTTCTTGTTTCCTCTGACGGATTGGTTTTGACAAATAAACACGTTGTTTTAGATAAAGAAGCCGAGTATACGGTTTTGACCAACGATGGTAAAAAATTTCCGGCCAAAGTTTTAGCCAGAGACCCGGGCCAGGATTTGGCTATAATCAAAATCGAGGGAACTAATTTCCCGGTGGTGAAACTTGGCGATTCTAATAATTTGCAAATTGGACAAACCGTCATTGCTATTGGCAATGTTTTGGGGGAGTTTAGAAATTCGGTTTCAGTTGGGGTGATTTCCGGTTTAGGCAGAACTGTTTCCGCTTCCGGCGGTGGCTTTTATGAAACCTTAGAAGATGTGATTCAAACCGATGCCGCTATTAATCCTGGAAATTCTGGCGGTCCCCTTTTGAATTTAAAAGGGGAGGTGATTGGAATTAATACGGCCATGGCTCTGGAAGCGGAAAACATTGGTTTTGCTATTCCTATTAATCAGGCAAAAAGAGATATTGAACAAGTGAAAACTACCGGCAAAATTGTTTACCCATTTTTGGGAGTAAGATATGTTTTAATTACCGATGAAATTCAAAAGAAAAATAATTTGCCGGTAAATTACGGGGCTTTAATTTTGCGAGGGGAGAAACCGGGGGAGGTGGCAATTTATCCTGGTTCGGTGGCTGAAAAAGCCGGTTTGAGAGAAGGAGATATTATTTTGGAATTTAATGGAGAAAAGATTACAACCGAGAATTCTTTGGCTAAAATCATAATGAAATATCATCCCGGAGACAAAGTAAAATTAAAAATTTTTAGGAATAATCAAGAAAAAATTTTCGAAGTCACTTTAGGCGAAAGAAGCGAGTAGCGCTCGGGAATGTGACTTTTGGTACACGCTTGCTCGCCCAGCCTGCTCGCTCGCTCATGTCCTCGGCTCGCTCTCTCGCTTCGCTCGAACCATGCCCGCTCGCCTGCGAAACGCTCTTCTTAGTCAAGCTCGCTTAAGGATTTTCTAAAAGCTACTTTGAAACTTGTTGCCTCGCTCTATGATTTTTTTAAAAATCGAGGTTTTTCCTCAGTTTTTTGTTTCAAAACTTTACCCCGCACCAATTTTGCTATTCAATTAAGCAATGGCTTTGTATTTAACATAAATTTTATTAAACTATCGCGACGCCCGGCCCCGAATAGGGGTTTCGTGGGAGAGGGCGTCGCCGTGACTATCTTCACAAAATTTGGTGCGGGGTTGACTTGATTTTTTGTAAATTTTTTGATAAAAAGAAAATGACCCTACGAATTACGAATCCATTCGAATTACGAATAATTTATTCGTAACCGAAACCGAAGATTCGTAAATTCGTACGTCGGTTTCGGTATGAACGGAGGCAATTTTACTCACAAATCTCAAGAAGCCATTTTGCAAGCCCAATCAATTGCCCAGGAAAGGGGCCAACAGCAAATTGATGCCCTGCATTTACTTTTAGCCCTTTTGAACCAAGAAGGGAGCGTTATTCTGACGGTTTTACAAAGATTGGGTGTTGATGTTGAAAAATTAAAAAGAGAGGTTGAGTTTTCTTTAGAAAAAATTCCGGTGATTTACTCTCCTCAGGTCTTTGGCCAGTTTTATTTAACTCAGGATATGGCCAAGGTTTTGGAAATGGCAAAAAAAGAAGCCCTGAAGATGGGCGATGAATTTATTTCGGTTGAACATTTGTTTTTGGCTCTTTTGGCTACCGAAACAAAAGCCAAAGAGATTTTGGATCAGGCAAAATTTGTCCAACCGGGCGGGACAACTACCTTGGAAGTTGGCAAATTGAATTACGAGGATTTTTTGAAAATCTTAGCCAAAATTCGGGGCGGAGCCAGAATTACTGATCCTGAACCAGAATCAAAATATCAAGTGATTGAAAAATACGCCCAAAATTTGACCGAATCCGCCAGACAAGGAAAATTGGATCCGGTGATTGGCCGGGAGAATGAAATCAGAAGATTAATGCAGGTTTTATCGAGGAGAACCAAAAATAATCCGGTTTTAATTGGCGAGGCCGGGGTGGGAAAAACGGCTGTTGTCTGGGGTTTAGCCCAAAGAATTATCAAGGGAGACGTGCCTGAAAGTTTAAAAGAAAAAGAAATCATTGCCCTAGATTTAGGAGCCATAGTGGCCGGCACCAAATATCGAGGAGAATTTGAAGAAAGAATTAAGGCCTTTTTGAGAGAATTAAACCGAGCGGCCGGCAGATACATTTTGTTTATTGATGAACTTCACACTTTAGTAGGAGCGGGAGCGGCCGAAGGAGCCATTGATGCTTCAAATTTATTGAAACCGGCTTTGGCCAGAGGAGATTTAAGGGCGATTGGCGCCACAACTTTGAAAGAATATCAAAAATACATTGAAAGAGATCCGGCTTTAGAAAGAAGATTTCAGCCCATTTATGTTCAAGAGCCCTCAATCGAAGATACGGTCGCCATTTTAAGGGGAATTAAAGAAAAATACGAATTGCATCACGGAGTGAAAATCACCGATTCGGCTTTAGTTGCCTGCTCGCAATTGGCCGCCCGCTATATCACCGATCGATTTTTGCCTGACAAAGCGGTTGATTTGATGGATGAAGCGATGTCGGCCTTGAGATTGGAAATGGAATCGGAGCCAGAAGGATTAGACAAATTGAAAAGAGAAATTCAAAAGTTGGAAATTGAAAGGGTAGCTCTCAAAGAAGAAAAATCAGTTGGAGCGAAAAGAAAACTGAAAGTCATTGATCGAACTCTGGCTGATTTGAGAGAAAAGACTTTAGATTTGGAAGCAAAATGGAAAAGTGAAAAAGATTTGATTGAAAAAATTAAAAATCTAAAAAAAGAAATTGATCATTTGACTTCTCAATTGGATTTTGCCCAAAGAGCGGCCGATTTTCAAAAAGTGGCTGAAATTAAATACGGGAAAATTCCAACTTTGAAAAAAGAAATTGGGGAAACTGAAAAGAAATTAGTCAGAATTCAAAAGAAACACAAAATTATAAAAGAAGAGGTGACCGAAGAAGATGTGGCTCAGGTGGTTTCAAAATGGACAGGAATTCCGGTCACTAGATTGATAGAAGAAGAAACCAAGAAATTAGAAAAAATGGAAGAAATTTTGGCAAAGAGAGTGGTGGGCCAAGGGGAAGCCATTTCGGCCGTGGCAAATGCCATTAGAAGATCTCGGGCTGGCATTTCTGAAGAAAAAAGACCTCTGGGTTCCTTTATGTTTTTAGGACCAACCGGAGTTGGAAAAACTGAGACCGCTAGGGCTTTAGCCGGATTTTTGTTCAATGATGAAAATGCCTTGATTAGATTAGATATGTCAGAATACATGGAAAAGTATTCTGTCTCAAAAATGATTGGCAGTCCGCCTGGTTATGTTGGTTATGAAGAAGGAGGACAATTAACTGAAAAAATTAGAAGGAGACCCTATGCAGTGGTTTTATTAGATGAAATTGAAAAAGCCCATCCCGAAGTTTTTAATATTCTCTTACAAATTTTAGAAGATGGCAGATTAACCGATGCCAAAGGGAGGGTGGCTTCCTTCCAAAATGCCATTTTAATTATGACTTCCAATGTTGGCTCTGAATACATTGCCCAAATGGGTCAAATCGGTTTTACGGCTGAAAAAGAAAAAGCCCAGCGCGAATCATTAAAAGAAAAAGTTTTAGAAGCCCTGAAAGAGCAGTTTCGTCCTGAATTTTTAAACAGAATCGATGAGATTATTATTTTCAATTATCTTGGTAAACCCGAGATAAGAAAAATTGTTGAATTGGAGTTAAAAAAAGTTAAAGACAGATTGGAAGATAAAAAGATAAAAATTGACTTTTCGAATGCAACCAAAGAACTTTTAGTCGAAAGAGGTTTCGATCCCAATCTGGGCGCCAGACCTCTAAAAAGAGTAATTCAGAAATTGATTTTGGATCCTCTTTCTTTAAAGATTGTTTCAGGTTTAACCAAAGAAGGGGATAATGTATTTGTTGATTTGGAGGCAGGAAAAATTATTTTCAAAACCCATCGAGGTTTAATAAAAGAAGTCAAAAGAGAAAGCCCCGCCTTCGCTGCCTCCTTCGCCGAAGTAGCTTCGGCTACGAAGGCCAAGAAGGCTTCGGCGAGCAAGGAAAAAGTTGCGGTCTAATGTGGAAAAATATTTTAAAAATCATTTTTATTTTTATCATTGGTATGGTCGGGGGAATCTTTGCTGATCAAATTTTCTGGCCCTATTTTGTTGAGAGGCCACTTTTTTATCAATATCGATTGGAGAAAACGCCTATCTATGTGACCGAAAGAAAAGAAGTTCGAATCCAAGAAAATACCGCCCTAACTGAATCCATTGAAAAAGTCAAAGATTCAATAGTTGGCGTTCAATCAAAATCTAAAACCGGAAAAATTTTGGAAGGTTCGGGTTTAATTTTAACCTCTGATGGCCTAGTTTTAACCTTAGCTGATTTAGTTCCCCAAAATTATGAAATAAAAATTTTTTTTGGAGGGAAAGAATCTGTCCCCAAAGTTTTGCAAAGAAAAAACAATTTAGCTTTATTAAAAATTGAAGAAAAGAATTTACCTACTATTTCTTTTGCCGACTTTGAAGAAATAAAATTGGGGGAAAGAGTTTTTTTATTAGGATTAATTTTTGAAAATAATTTGCAAAAAATGTTAGTTAACGAAGGAATCGTTAAATCCTTTGATGAAAATTTAATTCAGACAAATATTATTGAAGAAAAAAATCTTCAAGGAAGCGCTTTATTTAATATCGAAGGGCAATTGGTTGGTTTGAACACAATCGACAAAGAAGGGAAAGTTATAGCCATTTCTATTAAAGCCATTCGCCAATTTATTGGCTTTTAATCTTTTGATGTCCTAAATATTAAACTTGCCGAGGTCGGACCTCGGTTTTTAGTTATACACAGGTTAAATTTGTTGAAAATCCATTAGATATGCTAAAATATGCTAAAATAAGGTAATTTCGACCATCGAGGATATTTTCATATGTTCAAAAAAATAACCAAAAATAAAGGTCTAATTTACGATATTTTTCCGCCAGAAAAAGTTAGAAAAGTGGCGAGAGAAATTACCGGATTAAAACCTTACAAAACCAAGACTGCCAAGTTTTTTGGCATTGGTTGGCGTTTGATTTTAGTAGCAGTCATTTTATTTTTATTAATCGGAATTGGCCCAGTTGAGATTTTTCGAAGGGTGAGCGGAGCCTTTGTCGAGGAAACAAAAACAGTTAATTTTTATAGCACTCTCTGCCAGGGCGAGTGGCAGAATCCTCAAAATGCCCAGGGCGAACCGGAGGTTGGACCAGATGGTAATTTCGATTCTTTCTCCGAAGCCAATTCGGCAGTTTATCAAGGAGGTCCTCTGAGTTTAATTTGTCAGAATTTTAAAACAACTGCAGAGCAATCAGAAAATAATATTCAACAACCAGCAGTGGAAAAACAGGAAGGAAGCTTAGGAGAACCTGGTTTAGAAATTCCTCCCGTTGAAACAGTATCTCCAACACAAGAAGTGATAGAAGAGAAAAAGCAAGAATTTCCCGAAGAAAACCCAGCCTCTCTTTTAGAAAAAATCAAAAAGTTTTTTGGTTTCCAAAAAACAAAAGCTCAACAAATTCCGAATTTTGAAGAACTACAAAATTTTCAAATTCAATCAGCCAAAATTAAATTTTCCTTTGCCATCGGAGAAAAAAAACTGAATTTACTCCTATCTTAGAAGAACCCGAAGCTCCTGCGGAGGTCGGACCTCCGCAAATTGAAACTGTTACTCCGCCAGAAGAGGGAGTAGAGTTCTTAGAAACCAAAAAATCCGCCAATTTTAGCGGATCTTGGGAATCCCGGAGTAGTCCGATTGTTCTGGGGTTGTCGCCTACTTCAAGTATAGCGGACCAAGAGACCTTGTCAAGTCCTTTGGCGGATTCTTTGGAACACTGGACCCGTGGGGACTTGCGCCCCAGAGATTCTGGGCGACAACCCCAGATCTCAGACTATCTCGGACCCAGTGCAAATTTATTATATCACAAATTTAATTTTATAGAAAAACTTAAAAATTTCTTCAGCGCTCTGATAATCAAAGCAAAAACGATCTTATCGAAAATTGTCCTTAATATATTTGTCAGGGCTGGAGAAGAAATTTCGCCAATTGAGACTGCTACTCTGTCACAAGAGGGAATGATTGAGCAGCAACAAGAGCTTACAGAGGTCGGGCCTCTGTCGGCTCAAGATATTCTTCCGAATATAGATGCTAAAATCATTATTTGGTATTCCCTCGATGGTGAAAACCCCGAAGGAGAGCCTTCGGCTCCCTACGGGGCAGGTTGGCAGAAATTAGATGAAATTTCTAATTATCCGCTGTCTAATCTTTTGAATGGCGGATATTTTTCTTACGAAGCCCCATTTTTGAAAAACTGGGATGATATCAAAAATTTAAAAATAAAATTTGAGGGAGTGGCAGGGGGTGAAACAAAT
>Ga0210006_1002578_pt1 | contig 11733 bp, 10 predicted proteins | sample CryGey02umfilter_2_FD_185452 | JGI IMG/M metagenome (GOLD analysis project Ga0210006, IMG submission 185452) | Groundwater microbial communities from aquifer in Utah, USA - Crystal Geyser 4/10/14 0.2 um filter (SPAdes) (version 3) | ecosystem: Environmental > Aquatic > Deep subsurface >... | reverse complement strand
TAGCTATTTTAGGTCCGGAAAGAATGGCTTATGATAAAAATATTAGTTTATTAAATTCTTTGACAAAATTATTAGAAGAAAATTAAATGGAGGAAAAAAAATCGCCAAAAAACGAAGTTTATAGCGAAGCGGAGCGGAGGCCGCCGCAGGCGGCGGGAAATTCGCGACCAGAGGGAGCTGAATTTCCCAGTGGCGAAGCCCGCCTGCGCGGGCAGGCGGAGCGGAGTGTTCAAAGTGAAGAAGCTTCTAATTGGGAAGAGCTTAAGAAAAAATTAGAAGAATGCCAAAAACAAAAGGCAGAATATTTGGCTGGTTGGCAAAGAGCAAGAGCTGATTTATTGAATTATAAAAAAGAAGAGATGGAAAAGATTGGAGAATTAATAAAATACGCGAACGAAGAATTGATTTTAAAAATTCTGCCGATTCTAGACAATATTTATCTTGCGGAAAAAGAACTGCCGGAAGATTTAAAAAAGCACAAGTGGGCAGAGGGGATTTTACAAATAAAGAACCAGGTTTCGGAATTTCTAAAACAAGAAGGCGTAGAGGAGATAAAGACGCTGGGCGAAAAATTTGACCCGAATTTTCATGAGGTAATTAAAGAGATTGAGACAAAAGAAAAAGAAGCAGGTATAATTTTAGAAGAAATTGAAAAAGGTTATTTAATTAATGGCAGGGTTTTACGACCCGCCAAAGTCAAGGTCACAAAATATTATTAAATATATGAAAATATTAGGTATTGATTTAGGGACAACGTTTTCGGCTATGGCTGTTATGGAAAGCGGCGAGCCAAAAATTATTGAAAATAAAGAAGGAGCGAGAACAACCCCTTCAATTATTGCTATTACAAAAAACAATGAAAGATTAGCGGGGATTTTAGCTAGACGCCAAGCAATCACTAATCCCAAAAATACAATTTATTCGGTAAAAAGATTAGTAGGAAGAAGATATGCTGATTCCATTGTTTCTCAAGATAAAAAACTTTTATCTTATGAAATAAAAGAAGCAAGTGACAACGGGGTGGAAGTAAAGATGGGAGATAGATGGTATAAACCAGCGGAGATCTCGGCAATGATTTTACAAAAATTAAAGCAGGATGCAGAAGAAAAATTAGGGGAAAAAATAACCGATGCTGTTATTACTTGTCCAGCTTATTTCGATGATTCTCAAAGAAAAGCAACAAAAGTTGCCGGAGAAATTGCCGGTTTGAATGTAAGATTAATTTTAAATGAGCCAACTGCTGCTGCTTTAGCTTACGGTTTAACAAAAAAAGGAAACCAACAAATTTTAGTTTATGATTTTGGCGGGGGCACTTTTGATGTTTCAATTTTAGATATGCGAAAAGACCCTGATACGGTAGAAGTAATTGGAGTAGGAGGCGATACTCATCTTGGGGGCGATGATTTCGACCAAAGAATAATGGATTGGATTGTTAATAATTTTAAAAAAGATCAGGGAATTGATTTATCAAAAGATACCTTGGCATTACAGCGAATAAAAGAGACGGCCGAGAAAGCAAAAATTGAACTTTCCTCCAGTTTAGAAACAGAAATAAATCTTCCTTTTATTACTTCCGATACGAGCGGACCAAAACATTTACTTTTTAAACTAAGCAGAGCTCAATTAGAGAATATGGTTGGCGACTATATTGAAAAGTCAATTAAATTAGTCAAACAAACTTTAAAAGAAGCAAAACTTGAACCAAAAGATATCGAAGAGATTGTTTTGGTTGGCGGTCAAACAAGAATGCCGGCAATTCAAGAAGCAGTAAAAAAACTTTTTAATAAAGAACCGAATAAATCAATTAATCCCGATGAAGTAGTGGCAATTGGAGCGGCTATTGAAGGGGCAATTATGGCTGGCGAAGCAAAAGAAGTTCTTTTATTAGATGCTACTCCGCTTTCTTTGGGTATTGAAACATTGGGAGGAGTAAATACTATTCTAATTTCTAAAAATACTATTTATCCTGTTTCTAAAACTCAGATTTTTTCTACAGCCGCGGATAACCAAACTTCAGTTGAAATCCATGTTTTACAGGGAGAGAGACCAATGGCAAGCGATAATAAAACCTTAGGAAAATTTATTTTAGATGGTATTCCTCCAACGCTACGAGGAATTCCCCAAGTTGAAGTAACTTTTGATATTGATGCTAATGGGATTTTAAATGTTTCAGCAAAAGATAAAGCCACTGGCAAAAGTCAATCAATTAGAATCGAGAGTTCTATTGGTTTATCAAAAGAAGAAATTGAAAAAATGAAAAAGGAAGCAGAATTACATGCCGAAGAAGATAAAAAGAGACAAGAACTAATTCAAGCAAGAAATACAGCCGATACTTTAATTTATACTTGCGAAAAAACTTTATCCGAAGCAAAAGATAAAATAAAATCAGAGGATAAAAAAGAAATTGAAGAGAAAATTGAGAGTTTAAAAAAAATAAAAGACAGCGATAATATAGAAGAAATCAAAACGAAAACTAACGAATTATCGCAGGCAATTCAAAAAGCTGGAGCTGAGCTTTATCGTCAAACTGATAAAAAATAAACATATGACGAAAGATTATTATAAAATTTTAGGTGTTTCCCGCGATGCCTCAACAGAAGAAATTAAAAAAGCATTCCATACTCTTGCTCATAAACACCATCCTTATAAAGGAGGGGATGAAAAAAAATTTAAAGAAATAAATGAAGCTTATCAAGTTCTTTCTAATAGGGAAAAAAGGGCGCAGTATGATCAGTTTGGTCACGTTTTTGAAGGCGCGGCAGGCGCGCAAGGCGCGGGAAAAACTGGTCCAGGATTTGATTTTGGATTTGATTTTGGAAAAGATTTTGAATTTGGTTTTGGCTCTTCAAATATAGAAGAGATATTTGAAGAATTTTTTGGTTTTGGCAGAAAAAGAAAGACAAAAAATCAAGGAAGAGATATTGAAATAGAGTTGGAAATAAATTTAGAAGATACTTTAAATGAAATTGAAAAAAGAATTCCCCTTGGAAAATATGTAATTTGTTCCAGATGCCAAGGTAAGGGAGCTGAACCAGGAACAAAATTAAAAGAATGTTTTACTTGTCGAGGGACTGGCGAAGTTCAACAGATAAAAGAAACGATTTTAGGTTCTTTTACTCGCTATACCACTTGTCCTCAATGTCAGGGAGAAGGGAAAATACCGGAAAAATCCTGTAATGTTTGTCAGGGAGAAGGTAGAATAAAAAAAGAAGAAGAAATTGAAATATTGATTCCAGCTGGAGTTGATACTAATCAAATTATAAAAGTTAAGGAAAAAGGAGAGGCCGGAAGGAGGGGAGCAAAAGCAGGGGATTTATATGTGAAAATTTTTGTTCGACCTCATAAAGTTTTTAAAAGAAAAGGCGACGATATTTACATTAATATTCCTATCTCTTTTACTATTGCTTGCTTGGGAGATGAAATTGATATACCATTACTTGATGGAAAAAAGATTTCTCTTAAGGTTCCGGCCGGAACAGAATCGGGAAAGGTTTTAAGAATTTCTGGCAAGGGAATTCCTCATTTTTCCGGCTATGGCCGAGGCGATATGTATGTTAACTTGATAATTAAAACACCAAAGAATTTAACAAAACAACAAAAAGAATTACTTGAAAAATTGAAAGAAGAAGGCGTATAGAATTCTTTTTCCGGCAAAATTGCTTCGCAATTTTGCCCCCCTGTGAAATTCAGCTCACTGCGTTCGCGAATTTCCCGCGGCCTTCGGCCGCCCCCGTAGCTCAATTGGTAGAGCAATTCCCTTTTAAGGAAGTGGTTCCGCGTTCGAGTCGCGGCGGGGGCACTACAACAGCACTACAACAATAGTGCCTTTGCTCTTCAACCCATTTTTAATTCATCAAAAATTTGCGTGAGAAACTTGAATTCACCCAATTTCTCCTTGACAAATTTGATAAGATGTGTTAAACTAAATTTACAGATTTTTGAAAATTTAATAATAAAATAAAAAAAGAAAGGTGGTGAGTAAAAAATGAAAAGGACGATAGTATTTTTTTTGTTATTCTTTGTTTCTGGAACTCTTTTGGCCGGTTTCCGGCCAAAAGCAGTGACTCAAATGATTCAATTATTTGAGTCAAACTATCATGACCGATTCGCCTGGGCAAGGTTGAACGCTTGGGGCACAGGTGAGGTAGCGGGTAAAAAGTTTGTCTGGGTTGGTTGGACCAACACAGACGGCCTGGTGACTTTGGATATTTCTCTGCTTCTCCCCAAAGAAGTAGAGAAAAAGATTGTAAACCTTAAAGATCGGTATAACCGATCTTACGAGGTTTATACCCTGCGGACAAAGTCTTCCATCTCAACCAGTAACGACTGGCTAGACTGGGGTGGAACCCAGTTTAAGCCAATCAATCCAGTAAAGAGCTATATAGCTCTTTTAAATGAAAAAACTGGGTTGAATTTGAAGATTAGAGAATTTCTGAAATAAATTTTTTTGGAAATTCTCTAGTACATATGCCGGGGAAAACATTTACAAATGTAAATGTAAGTACCCGGCTTTTTTCTTTTCCGAAAATAATTTGCCGCCAAACCCCAGTAAAGGTTGACAATTTTTAAAAGATACTTTTGGTTCTGCCCAACCTTTAATCCTCCGATAGCTCGTGTTCTTCTCGACCGTTTGGCTAAGAATCAATCAAATGCCAAAAGGATTGGTAATTATAAACTGTTAGGACGCAAGACCAGTTAAAAGGTGATTTAATACTAAAGATGGGTGATATTGTCACCCATCTTTTTATTTTATTGAAATATAATTTTTTTCTGGTATAATATTTTTATGACTTTTAAATTTACTTCCCAATTTAAGAAAACTTTTATTATTCTTCTTCTTATTCTCGTTTGGGTTTTAGGCTGGCAGTTTGGAATCTATTTTAAGTTTAAGACAAAGGAAATAATAACGCCGATTGCTGCAAAATTTAAACTAATAAATCAAGACGTCGGGAAACCAAATGAAGTTGATTTTTCTCTTTTCTGGGAGGCCTGGCAAGTAGTAGAAAATGAATTTTTAGATAAAAGTAAAATTGATTATCAAAAAATGGTTTACGGCGCTATTAATGGAATGATAAAGTCATTGGGCGACCCCCATACTTCTTTTTTTACTCCAGAAAAGACAAAGGAATTTGAAGAAGAACTTTTGGGGAGATATGAAGGAGTAGGAATGCATATTGATATTAAAAAAGAAAAACTAAAAGTAATTTCCCCCCTTAAAAATACTCCGGCTGAGCGAGCAGAATTGCGCCCCGGCGATGAAATTTTAAAAATCAATGATACTTATACTTTTGATTTAACTCTTGATGAGGCAGTAAGTTTGATTAGAGGGCCCAAAGGAACAGAAGTAACTCTTTTAATTTCAAGAGAAGGTTGGGCAGAACCAAAAGAATTTAAATTAATAAGAGAGGGAATTCAGATTCCATCTTTAGAATGGGAAATTAAAGAAATTGATAATTCTAAAATTGCTTATTTAAAGATTTATCAATTTAATCAAATTTTACCAGCCGAATTTAAAAAGGCAGCAATTGAGATTTTAAATACTGATACTAATAAAATAATTTTAGATCTCCGAAGTAATCCCGGAGGATATTTGGAAGTCGCTCAAGAGATTGCCGGTTGGTTTTTAGAAAAAGGGCAAACAGTAGTTTGGCAGGAAAGTAAAGAGGAAGAATCAAAAATAGAATATAAATCAGAAGGGCCGGCAAACTTTTCTCAATGGAAGATGGTAATTTTAATTAATGAAGGAACGGCTTCTGGCGCAGAAATTTTAGCTGGAGCGCTTCGAGATAATCGAAATATTCTGTTAATTGGAGAAACATCTTTTGGGAAAGGTTCAGTTCAAGAAAAAGTTTCGCTAAAAAATAATTCAAGTTTAAAAATAACAATTGCCAAATGGTTAACGCCAAAAGGTCATTTAATTGAGAATTCTGGATTACAACCCGATATTGAAGTAAAATTAACTGAAAAGGATTATGAAAAAGATAAAGATCCTCAATTAGAAAAAGCAATAGAAATAATTAAAAACCTATGAAGATAATACTTTTACAAGATATTGAAAATTTAGGAAGTAAATACGAAGTGAAAGAGGCAAAACCGGGTTATGCTCGAAATTATTTAATTCCTAAGGGTTTAGCAAAACCAGCCACTAAAAAACTTTTAGAGTGGGCTAAAATTCAGCAAGAAAAACAAGAGAAAAAAGCAGAAGAAGAGTTAAAGAAAATAACGGAAATTGTTTCTAAGTTAGATGGATTAGAAATAACAATTCCAGTAAAAGTGGGGTTAGAAAATCAACTTTATGAAAGTATTAATATCCAAAAAATTAAAGAGTCTTTAAAAGTTCAGGGATTTGAAATTAATAAATCCCAAATCCATTTGCAAAATTCCATTTCGGAATTAGGGGAGTTTCCGATAAAAATCAAGTTTGACCATAATTTAGAAGCAGAAATAAAAGTAATAGTAGTAGAGGAGAAATAAACATTTTTGCATCATGGCAAAGTATATTTTTATTACTGGTGGAGTAATGTCTGGTATCGGTAAGGGGGTGGCAACAGCTTCTATTGGTAGAATTCTCAAAAGCAAGGGATTTAAAGTTAATGCTATTAAAATTGACCCTTACATTAACGTTGATGCCGGAACAATGAATCCACTTGAACACGGGGAGATTTTTGTTACTGACGATGGAATGGAATGCGATCAGGATGTAGGAAATTATGAAAGATTTTTAGACCAAGATTTAACGAATGATAATTATTTAACTACCGGCAGAGTTTATCAGAGGGTAATTCAAAAAGAAAGAAATTTAGAATATCAAGGTAAATGCGTTGAAGTGGTTCCCCATATTCCCAATGAAGTTATTTCTCAGATTAAGAAACTGGAAAGAAAAACTAAAGCTGATTTTATTTTAATTGAAATTGGCGGAACAGTAGGGGAGTACCAGAATATGCTTTTTTTGGAAGCGGCAAGAATATTAAAACTTCAACATCCAAATGATGTTGTTTTTATTTTGGTAAGCTATTTACCAGTTCCCAAAATGATAGGAGAAATGAAAACTAAGCCGACTCAGTATGCGGTAAGGTCTTTAAATATGGCTGGGATTCAGCCCGATATAATTATTGCCAGAGCGCCAACGCCTTTGGATGCCATAAGAAAAAAGAAAATTTCTATTTTTTGCAATGTTACGGAAAAAGATGTTATTTCTGCTCCTGATATTAAATCAATTTACGAGATACCAATTAATTTTGAAAAAGATAATTTAGGAAATCAAATTTTAAAAAAATTAAAAATGCGGGCTAAAAAAAGTAATTTAAATGATTGGCGAAAATTAGTAAAAAAAATAAAATTTCCTAAAAGAGAAGTAAAAATTGCCATTGCCGGAAAATATTTTAAAACAGGAGATTTTACTTTAATGGATTCTTATATTTCAGTAATTGAAGCAATTAAACATGCCTCATATTATTTTTCTCTTGAACCAAGGATTTTCTGGCTTGATACTGAAGAATATGAAAAAAATCCTAAAAAAATAAAAGAATTAAAAAATTTCAACGGGGTAATTATTCCCGGAGGTTTCGGAAGTAGGGGAGTGGAAGGAAAAATAAAAGTAATTGAATTCTGCCGAAAACAAAAAATTCCATTTCTTGGACTGTGTTTAGGAATGCAACTTTCAGTGGTTGAGTTTGCGAGAAATGTTTGTGGTTTGAGAAAAGCAAATTCTACTGAATTTTTACCAAATTGTCAATATCCTGTAATTGATATTATATCTGAACAGAAAAAACTTTTAAAAAAGAAAAAATATGGGGGAACAATGAGATTAGGGACTTATCCCTGTAAAATTAAGCCAAAAACCCTTAGTTTTAAGGCCTATGCACGTTCTTTCGTCTCTGAACGCCATCGGCACCGCTATGAGTTAAATAATGCGTTTAGAAAGGTTTTAGAGTCCAAAGGAATGGTAATGGTTGGCATTAATCCTGAAAAGGACTTAGTTGAAATAATTGAACTTAAAACCCACCCCTTTTTTATAGCTACTCAATTTCATCCGGAATATAAATCACGGCCTTTAAAACCACACCCCTTATTTAGGGAGTTTATTAAGAAATCAGTGAGTAGAGTAGTGAGTAGTGAGTAGTTATTCTATTTCTACAATTTTAGCAAGTCTTTGCTGATTATTGAATCCTTTTTTTCTTTTTGTTCGGAATTTGACTACCCCTTCTTTTAAAGCATAAAGGGTGTAATCCTTGCCGCAGCCGATATTTTTACCAGCAAGGAATTTTGTGCCTCGTTGGCGGATTATAATCATACCGGGTTTGACTTTTTGGCCTTCAAAAATTTTAACTCCTAATCTTTTAGCTATTGAATCTCTCCCTAAACTTGTTGCACCTCTTGATTTTGTTTTTGCCATAGATATTTATGTTATCAAAATTTATTCAATTTTTCAAGGCCTGCCTGCGCAGGCAGGCCCACAAGATTTTATTATTTCTTCTAATTTTTCTTTTATGTTTACTTTTTTTTGGTATCGGAATAATAATTTCTTTTTATTTAAAAAAACCGCCTCTTTTAATTATTCCTTAATTATTCCTTGAGTTTTCTTCCACTATGAAATTTTCGATGAATATCTCTTAGACGCTTGTTGGTAATATGGGTATAAATTTGGGTTGTAACAATCGAACGATGGCCTAAAAACTCCTGAATCGTGCGTAAATCAACTCCTTGGGTTAAAAGATCTGTAGCATAAGAATGACGAAGTGTATGGGGAGTAGTAAAAATAGGTACACCGGCCAAAATTACATATTTTTTAACGATTCGTTCAATAGAACGGGCAGTTAGTCGGGAGGCTGCGCCTTCTTTGGAGCGATAATGAATGAATAAAGCTTTTTCCTTATCCTTTCTGGTTTCAAGGTATTTTTTAAGCCAAGATAACGCTCTTTCGGAAAAATAAACAGTTCGAGGATAACCGCCTTTGCCAATAATACCGAGTTCTAAATCTTTTTTATCTTTTAATTCCGAGCGAAGCGAGGAATCAAGGTTCCGACGAGCGAAGCGAGGAGTGGTTCTTATTGAAATAAATTGTTCTCGGTTAAGCGCAACAAGTTCGGCTATTCTTAAGCCAGTTGAAAAAAAGGTTTCTAAAATAGTCCTATTTCTTAAACCAATCGGAGTTTTAATATCAGGAGTTAATAAAAGTTTTTCAATTTGTTCTAAACTGAGAAATTTTACTGTTTTTTCTTTTTTACTTTCTTTTGAAAGAACTATTTTATTAGCTGGAAGGGAAATAATATCTTTGGCTGTAAAATAGCTTAGAAAGGCCCGCAGAGCTATTAAATAATAGTTTTGAGTCATTTTTTTCAAGGTTTTGCCTTTTTTATCTTGAAATCGCGACAAATAAATTCGATAATTCCAAATATCTTCGGGAGTTAACTCGTGAGGGAAAAGAACTTCTTTTTTAGCCATTTTTAGCCAGCGGACAAATTTTTCAAGATAGTGCTTATAATTTTCCTGAGTTCTATCAGCTAATCCTTTTTCCACTTCACAATAATCTAAAAAGTCAAGAATATGTTTTATAATGCTTTTATTTGATTTATGGAGCATTTCAAGGTTCTTCCGCGAAGCGGAAGGTTCTTATAATTGGTTTGTTTGATTTTTGCATAATATATGTCGCTTAATCTACATTGTCCGACTCTTTCTATATCAAAGCCCTTTCCCCCACTTCCTTTTCTCTTACTTTTTTAAATTTAAAAATTTTTGTTTAAAAAATTGATAAAATTCAAAAACTTTATTTTTGAAGTTTATTAATTCCCCTCCTGTTTCTTTTTTCTCCTTTTCAAACTCCTCTTCTAAACCCGGTTTTCTCTGTTTAACCTCTTTTGAAAACCAGCTTTTGACTTTTGGCAGAACATAGTTTTGCCACCAATTAACAATTTTTACATGAATTTTCTTCCAGATTACTAATGCTTGTTTAAAAGATTGTTTTGTCCCTTCAATAAAAACCGAAGGTCCTTTCTCTTTAAGATTTTGCCACATTAATTTTAACTCCTCTAAAGTTGAAGGGAGCTGTTCTGGATTTGACGTGGTTTGACTGCTTGTTTGGGCAAAAACAATTAAAACGCTAACGCTATTAATTGTTTGGGCGAAAACAATTATAGGAATGATAAAAATTGTTATTAAAAGATATTTCATATAATTATATTTATTGCTTCTTTTATTCTTTTTAATGTTTTTTCTTTTCCTAAAATTTCAGCAATCTCAAAAGGTCCGGCTGAGGTCTTTTTCCCTGTTAAAGCGACCCTTAAAGGCCAAAGCAAGTATCCCCTATCTTTGGATGCTCTGCCTGCCTTTACTTCTTTTAATAATATCTCTTCTAAATTTAGTGCTGTCCAATTTTTCTCTTTTATTTTACCTAATACTTTAGTCAATTTATCAAGAGATTCTTTAATTTCTTTATCAGTCATATCTTTCCATCTTAACAACTCTTTTGGATAATTTAATTTTAACCTAAAAAAGAAATCAGTCAACTCAACGATTTCTGATAATTTTTTTAATCTTTCTTGATATAAATTTATAATTTTTTCTAAGTTCTCAAAATTTATATTTTCCCTTGTTTCACTTATTTGATAAGAAGGAGTAATAATTTTTCCACCGTAAGCTGGCGGGTATTGTTCAGTTTTAAATATCGGTTCAACTAATCCTTTTTCGATTAAGTATGGCAAGCAAAGTTCAGTTAATTTTTTAATTGATTTCTGGCGGATATAAAATCCATTTATCCAATCTAATTTAGAAATATTAAAAATTGCTCCAGCTTTTTGAATTCCCTCAAAAGTAAATTCTTTAATTAACGATGGTAAGGAAAAAATTTCCCGATTATCTTTAGGATTCCATCCTAAAAGGACCATAAAATTTATTAGGGCTTCTGGTAAATAACCGTCTTTTCTATATTTCGAAACAGCTACTGTATTGTGTCGTTTGCTTAATTTTGATTTGTCAGGTCCTAAAATTAAAGGCAAATGCGCATATTTTGGTTGGGGTAATTTCAGAACTTTTTGGAGTAAGATTTGTTTTGGAGTGTTGGAAATATGGTCTTCTCCTCTTATAATATGGGTGATTTTCATTTTAAAATCATCAATTACTACCACTAAATTATATAATGGCGCATCCAAACTTTTAGCAATAGCGAAATCTCCTAAGAGCGTTTTATTAAACTCTATTTTTCCTCGGATGAGGTCATTGAAAATTATTTTTTCCCCATCTGTCTTTTGGCTGTTATTAAATCTGATAATAAAAGGTTTCCCCTGTCCCAGATTTTTTTTAATTTGAGCAGGAGTCAAATTTCGGCATTTACCCGAATAAAGCGGCGGCTCGCCGATTGACATTTTATATTGACGTTGTTCCTCTAATTCTTCTTTTGAGCAAAAACAACAATAGGCGCTTTTTTCTTTTAAAAGTTTTTCAATGTATTTTCGATAAATTTCTTTTCTTTCGCTTTGACGATAGGGTCCTTCATCCCATTCCAAGCCAAGCCATTTTAAGTTTTGTTTAATATCTTCTTCAAATTCTTTGGTTGACCTTCCAATATCAGTATCCTCAATTCTTAAAATAAAACTTCCTTTATATTTTTTGGCAAAAAGATAATTAAAAAGAGTTGTTCGGGCGGTGCCAATATGTAATGGCCCGGTTGGCGAAGGCGCGATTCTTACTCTTATTTCCCCCGGTCTAATTAATTTTAACGCTTCACTCCGTTTTAAA
>Ga0210006_1002572_pt1 | contig 11756 bp, 12 predicted proteins | sample CryGey02umfilter_2_FD_185452 | JGI IMG/M metagenome (GOLD analysis project Ga0210006, IMG submission 185452) | Groundwater microbial communities from aquifer in Utah, USA - Crystal Geyser 4/10/14 0.2 um filter (SPAdes) (version 3) | ecosystem: Environmental > Aquatic > Deep subsurface >... | reverse complement strand
TAGTATTGATTTGCAGTCGCCTAAAAAATATACGTTAGATTTTATTAAAAATTTTCCCAAATAATTTGCCAAATAATAGTATAGTATTTCTAGGGATTGACAATTCTTTTAATCGGTTCCGGCCGAATTTATTTGGGAGCTCATTATCTGACTGATGTCTTGGCCGGTTATCTGGTCGGTTTTGTGGGATTAATTTTGGGAATAATTTGGACGAGGAAGCTGATTCTGAGGGAGGGTAAGAAATAGTTAATCTGCTAAATATAATTTGACCTTTTCGGTTATTCCAGCTAAAATTAGCTTATAATAAGTAAAATTTATGAAGTCGCTAAAGCTTAGTCTATTCGTCGCTTCCTTTACTTTCTTTTTTTTGGTCGGGCCGGCCTGGGCTTTTCCCGAAAGTAATCTTTCCAGCCGTTTAAGCGGTCAGATTCTGTTGGATGTTGATAACCACGGCGAGGCTTGGTATGTCTACCCAGGCGATTTTCATCGTTATTATTTAGGTGGTCCGGCTGATGCTTATAACCTAATGAAAAATTTATCATTGGGCGTTTCTAATGACAACTTCGCTAAAATTGCCAGTAGTACTCCGGATAGACTGAAGGGATTAATTCTTTTAAAGGTGGAGGATGTGGGCAAGGCTTATTACGTTAATCCCGCCGACAAATCTTTGGTCTACCTGGCTGACGCTGCCGGCGCTTTTGCTTTGATGCGCCAATTTTCTTTGGGCGCTACCAACGCCGATTTGAAGACTGTTCCAGTCGGTAAAATGATTTTAAATGATGCCGGCCAAGAAACTTCAAGAGAGTGGCAATATTTGGGTTGGTGGGGCAGGGTCAACGCTAATTATGTGCCGGTGTTGTCCGAGTCAAAAAATGACGCCAAAAGATTGGGGACTTTTTATTCTGATAATGTCATTAAAGTTTTGGGGATAAAAAAGGTCGGTGGCAGTCTGTGGTATCAAATTGATGGCGGTCGCTACCCCGGAGCTTATGTCAATTCCCGTTTTGTCAGCGCTATCGCCCAACCGACTCCGGTGCAAAATTTGGTGATACCAGCCAAGGCCGGTGATTATTGGATAGATGTTGATCTCTCTAAAAAGATTTTGACTTTATATAAATCTGATCAGGTCATCATGGCGACTTATATTGCGACCGGTGATGTGGCCACCCTGACGATTAGGGGCACCTATAATGTTTGGTTAAAAGTAAAAAAGACCAGAATGACCGGAGCTCCGCCGCTGGCCACCCATGTTTATGATCTGCCCGATGTTCCTTGGGTAATGTATTATAAAGGTTCCTATTCGGTTCATGGAACTTATTGGCATGATAATTTCGGTTCGCAACGAAGCGCCGGTTGCACCAACGTGACCCAGGGCGATGCCAAGTTTATTTTTAATTTAACCAGTCCGGACATCGGGACGCTAAATTCAGTTCGTTCGACAATTAATAACCCGGGAGTGGTTGTTAATAATCATTATTAATTTAATATTTTTTTGGTCCTTGGCGATAGTCGGCGGTCAATTGCCAGAATAGCTATTGCTATGGACTATCGTAAATTTCAAACGCAAAGATTTTGGTGGCATTTAGTCTCCGCCCCGATTGTTTGGTTGCCCCTGCCGGCGATTATTGCTTTGGATATTTTGGGCGAGCTTTATCATCAAATTTGCTTTTCAATTTATGGGATAGCCAAGGTCAAGCGGTCGGCTTATATCCAGATTATTGACCAGAATAAATTGCAGTATCTTAATCCTTTGGAAAAATTGGGTTGCATGTATTGCGGTTATGCTAATGGTGTCTTGCTGTATTTGAAGGAAATCGCCGGTCGAACGGAAAAGTATTGGTGTGGGATTAAGCACCAGGACAAGCCCGGTTTTAAAGCTCAAGGTTATCAGACCGAAGGCGACTTTGTCCCTTATGGCGACGAAGCCCAATTTAAGGAAAAATACCCCCTAAAATAGAATAGATTAAAGATTTAAAACGCCCTCAATTAAGATTGGGGGCGTTTTATAGTTTTGACAGCAAAAGAGAAAAAATGCTATAATTTAAGCATAAAATATAAATTTTTAATCGTTTTTTATGCCTCCTAAAAGCACTACTGCGGTTCCGGGAATTTCGGCCGATGAATTGGACAAAACTAAAGATGTCTATCGCTCTCTCCAGGAAAAGTTGGAATACTTATTTGATTCTTTGGCGCGAGAAAAAATTAATTTAGAGCTCCAAATGATTGAAGCGAAAAAGTTCCGCTTGGCCGTAGATAGCGCTTCGGATAATATTGTCATTACCGATCCGATGGGAACCATATTTTATATCAATAAGGCGACGGAAAAAAATACCGGGTATACTTTTAATGAAGCGGTCGGCAAGAATCCGGGGGAATTATGGGGCGGACACATGGACCAAAATTATTATGCTGCCATGTGGGGCAAGATTAAGACCAAAAAAGAAGTTTTTATCGGTCAATTTGAAAATACTCGCAAGAACGGAGAAAAATATATCGTCGCCGTGGATATCTCTTCGGTGCTGGATGAATATGGCGAAATTTTATTTTTTGTTTCCATTGAAAGAGATATCACTCGAGAAATGATGATTGAACGCATGAAAGATGAGTTTGTGGGTTTAGCTTCGCATCAATTGCGGACCCCTTTAACCGGCATCAGGTGGTTTTCGGAATTATTATTGCGCAATAAGTATCAGAATTTAAATCAAGAGCAATTAGATTTTTTGGAGCAGATTAAAGTTTCCAATCAGCGCATGATTAAGTTGGTCAATGAATTATTGGACATCTCCCATATTGAAACCGGACAGAAGTTTGAAATCAAAAAAGCCGATTTTAAAGTTAATGATGTCATTAACGAGGTTTTGACGGAAAATATTTCTTTAATTAAGACTAAATCCTTGAATGTTGTTAATGAAATACCCGATAATTTGTTAATTTTTGCCGATTATGTTAAAATAAGACAAGTCTTATCTAATTTAATCAGTAATGCCAGCAAATATACTTCCGCCGGCAAAAATATCAATATTAAGGTTGCGGCCGATGACGGCCATGGTTTTACGGTAATTTCTGTGGCTGATGAAGGGATGGGAATCCCCACCGCTCAGAAGAGCCATTTATTTGAAAAATTCTTTCGGGCCGACAACGCTCGCGTGCAAGAGTCCAATGGCACGGGCTTGGGTTTATATATCGCGCGAGAACTGATTAGGGCTCATGGAGGTGAAATGTGGTTTGAGTCCGAAGAAAATAAGGGAACGGTATTTTTCTTTTCCATTCCGCTTAAAATTAATTAATATAATTAAACATAGAATATATGAGAAAAAAAATTCTAATCGTTGAAGACGATGTGTTACTAGTTAAAGCCATCAGTTATGAGTTTGAGCAAGAAAATTTTGAAGTTTTTACCGCCGGAAACGGTGAAGACGGTTTAAAGATGGCCGAGCAACATTTGCCCGATTTAATTTTGGCTGACATTAATATGCCGAAGATGGATGGCTTAGCCATGTTGAAGGCTTTGCGGGCGACGGAATGGGGCAAAAATATGCTGGTCATTATGTTAACGAATTATAGCGATGAGCAAAGAGTGCTGGAGGCTTTGTCGCAGAAAGCTTTTTATTATTTGGTAAAGAGTGATTGGGACCTATCTCAGATTGTCGCCAAGGTTAAAGAGAAATTAGTTAATTAATTTATTAATACTATGGGAGATGAAGAAATCAAGGATTTGAATATTAGCGATGGCGGCAGTTATCCTTTGCACGAAGCGGTTAAAAGGGGCGATATTGAATTGGTGGCCGATTTAATCAAGAATGGCGCTGATGTTAATGATCGCAATCAAGATGGGACTACGGCTTTGATGCTGGCGGCTCGTTTCGGTCAAATTGATATTGTTGATTTATTGATTAAGAATAAGGCTAATGTTAATTTAAAAGATAATAATGGTTCCAATGCTTTGATTTTTGTGGCTTTCAACGGTAAACTGGATATCGTCAAGATGCTGATCGCCGCCGGTGTAATTCTAAATGAATTGAGCCGTCCAGGTGATTTTTCTTCCGTTTTCGCCTCGCAGCGAGCTTTAGTTTTCGCCGCTCAGAACGGGCATAGCGATATTGTGGGGCTGCTGATTAAAAATGGCGTGGATGTTAACGGTCGCAGTAAAAATGGTTTGACGGCGCTGATGACGGCCGCTCGCAATAATCACTTGGAAACCGTAAAATTATTAGTGGAATCCGGAGCCGATGTTAATTTTAAATCCACTAATGGCACCACGGCTTTAATCAATGCCGTTCAAGGCGGATATTTAGAAGTGGTTAAATTTTTGATTGAAAAGGGAGCCGATGTCAATGCGGAAAATGAATATCACTCCAGCGCTTTGACGATTGCTCATAATAATCACTATGATTTGATTGAAGAACTGTTGCTGAAAGCCGGAGCTAAAAATAATAAGTAAAATTTTATGAAGATTTTGGTGATTGATAATGATACCAGTATCGGAATAACTATCAAGGCCGCTTTAGGTTTAAATGCTTCTTACGAAGTGATGGTTTGCTTGGGTGCCAAAGAAGGTCTGGAGGAAATGAAAAAAAATAAGTATAATTTGGTCCTGCTGGATTTTATGATGCCCGGAATCAGCGGAGTTGATTTATGCAAAACCATGGCGAGCGATGAGAAATTAAAAAATATTCCGGTGATTTTAATTTCCGCCCTGCCGATAAGTTCCGAGGTTTTTCAACAATCCAATGACAATTTTAATCGGATTAGCGTGGTCAAGGGTCTTTTGGAAAAACCATTCAGCGTTGCTGAATTATTGGGCAAAGTCGAATCGGTTTTAAATACGACTAAATAATTTTTATATTCATGAGAAACATTATTCATTTTTTTTCGCTGAAAATTCCGCGTAAAATAATTTCGGTTTTATTATTTTTACTTTATTTTGCGGTGGTGATTCGATTTGTTCTGGAATATTCTTATCCCCCTCAGTCCTATTTTTTAATTGTGCTTTTTTCCTTTTCCAATCTGCCCTCGGCCCTTATTTTTATTTCGAAAAAGAGCAATCCGTACTTGCTGAGCGAATTGAGAGCGACGGAAAAAGCTTTGCAGGCGACTTATCGGCATTGGGACAGTCTTTTAAGCTTGTTGCCGCAAGCGGTTTTTAGCTATGCCAATAATGCCACCGGCAATATTTTATTCGTTAATGATTTTGGGGTCAAGCTTTTCGGTTATAGGGATTTGGATGATTTTAAAAAAATGGGTTATCTAGATATTTTTGATAAGTCGCAAAAGGCTAGAATTATGTCGGAGCGAGCCAATTTAATTGAGAAAAAAAATACGATGATCAGTGAATATGTCGGCTTAAAAAAGGACGGAACTAAATTTCCGGTGGCTCTTTATTCCACCCCGATTATAGACGACGATCATAAAGTTTCCGGAGTTTTGGGAATTTTGATTGATTTGTCGGAAATTAAGCGTTTTAAAGAAACGATTGATCAGCTGCACAGCCTGGATCAGGCTAAAGATGATTTTTTAAACATCGCCGCTCATGAACTTAAGACCCCTCTGACTTCCATCTTGGTGGTGAGTGAAATTTTGAAAACCAAGTCCAAAACTTTAGGGGATCAAGAAATCGGCAAAGAAATTGATTTGCTTTTTGGCGAGGCGGAGCGTTTGAAAAAGATTGTGGATCAAATTTTGACCGCTACTCGATTTGAGAATAAACATAATGTCATTAAAAATGAAACTTTTGATTTATTAGCACTGATAAAAGATCATATCTCATCTTTGAAATCTTTGGCGGAACCGCGGAAGAGTCAGATTAATTTTGCCATTACCGAAAGAAAAGAAGCCTGGGTTAGCGCCGATCCCGATAAGATTTTAGAAGTTTTGAATAATTTTGTGGATAATGCCGTCAAATATGGCACTCCGGATCAGACCATTATTATTAAAACAATTTTAAGCGCGACGGAAGTGAAGGTTGAAGTTACTGATCAAGGCATCGGGATTGCTCCTGACAAAATCGGTCGGATGTTTTCCAAGTTCAGCCAGTTGGAGAATTCTTTGGCTCGGACGCAAGAGGGTATCGGCCTAGGTCTTTATATTTGTCGCTTGATAGTTGAATCATATAAGGGAAGAGTGGGGGTCAACAGTGCCGTCGGTAAGGGCAGTACCTTTTATTTCTCCCTGCCGTTGGTTAAAAAATAATAATATTCATGTCCGATTGAAATAAAGAAAGACGGGTTTATCCGCCTTTTTTGTTTGAGCTAAAATTATGGTATGATATTGGTCTAATCATTAATCTCTATTTTTATGAAAAAAGTTAAATATCCCAGTTTGTCCCAGATTGAAAAAGACTTATTGGCGGAAGCGGAGAAGATGCTTACCCGAGCCTATAACCCCTATTCTCATTTTCATGTCGGGGCTGCTATTTTGACCGCTGATAATAAGATTATCGGCGGCGCCAATGTGGAAAACGCCGCCTATGGCTCTTCTATTTGTGCGGAGCGCTCCGCTTTATTGCGGGCCAACGCTTTGGGGTATCGCCATTTCAAAAAAATTGCCATTATCACCAAGGCGGCCAAAGCCGACACCAAAGACATCTCCGCTCCTTGCTGCTCTTGCCGGCAAATGATTTATGAGTTTTCCCAACTCGCCGGAGAAGACATTGAGATTATTATGGCTAACACCAAAAAAACTAAGATTATGAAGGCTAAAATCAGTGAATTATTGCCACTGGCTTTTGGGCCTAAAGATTTAGGGGTAAATTTGAAGAAATATCCACTACTGTCCGGTTAAAATCCAAAAACTGCCAAATAATGACCGGCCAAACCATAAACCCGGCTCAAACTACCAAAAACTCAGTTGCGGATCCTCTATCTTTTTAAATCTCAAAATAGTATTAACGCCCAAAGATAATAAATCAATCAAGTCTCGCCTCATCAATAATACCTCCCTAATCATTCTGGTCAATTCCAAGAGTGATTTTTTGAATTTAGTCTGGAATTTAATATAAGCCAACAATAAATAGTAAATCATAGCTACCCAAATTTGCGTCATGACGGCATTTTCCGAAGTGCCCAAGAATGTTTTGATTTTTAAATTCTGTTTAATCCATTTAAAAAATAATTCAATCTGCCAACGATTTTTGTAAACATCCGCTATTTGACCGGCAGTCAGGTCAAAATTGTTTGTTAGGTAAACATATTCACGTTGATCCAGCTCATGATAATACTTGATTCTCCGCAAAACTATCTCGCTGTGCTCTTGGCTGGCGTTGTAATCGCCATAAATAACTTTCTCATCGGCCAGGATGCCCAGCTCCAATGTTTTTTGGATATTATGCTGTCCGATAACGAAGAGATTCTGGCTGGTCTTGGCCCGAGAAACGAAAAATAGTCCTTTGGCGTTGATTTCATCCCATAAATCATAGTCAATATAGGCCCGATCAAAAACAATGATACTATCCGGCGGCAATTCTAAGTTCATGTTTTTGAGGGCGGTGACATCAGCCACTTTGCCGGTAGTGATATTTAATAGCTCCGGAATGGTGGTGCGATTATTTAAAAGAGTATGAATTTTGAGCGCTCCCTTAGTAGTTCTGAATTTAGCCCAGTTAAACAAACTGAGGCATAATTCCACGGTGGTGGAATCAAAGGAATATAGAGGGTTTTTAAAATCAAATTTATCTTCGGTCGGGATAATTTCCTGACATTGACTCAATAATGAATAGAATAATTTTTCAAATATTTGATAACTGCGCCGACTATTAGCATCGGCTAAACTGGATCTGGCTACCGAGCCGACGCCTAAGTGATACCAAATGTTTTTATTCAAATTGAGTCCGGTTTCAATTTCGCGCAAACTATCTTTGCCTGTGGCTTGAGCGTAGATCAGAGCCACCAATTGATTCCAGGTAGTTAATCGCTTGGTGTAGCGGTCACTTCCATGCTGTCCGACAAACTGGTTAAATTTATGCTTGGGCAGAAAATTTAACAATTGGTTGAAAATTGTGTTAGAATAGTTCATAGAATTAGCCTTTAGTTTAAGTTATATATTAGACTTACATCAATATTATAACCTAAATCATTGGCTTTTTCTATTTTGGGGCTAATTTTAACCGGACACTAGTGACAAAAAGACTATTTACGCCTCTTTTATATAAGTTCTAACTATATTTCTTTTTTTATATCTCCCAATAATCTCTCAATCTCCTTCAACTCCTCCTCTTTAAATCTTCCCAGCACGAATTTATCCGCTGGAATATTTTCCCGATCAATAGTTTTTATTCCCACTCTAACTCGTTTAAAATTAAAAGTCTTGGTGTAATTAATTATTGATTGCACCCCATTATGCCCGGCACTACGGGAACCAATGGATGTTTTCATTTTCCCTAAATCAATATCCAAATCGTCATGAATAACTGTGAGCACATCCGACAAATCGCTATCTTTAGTGGAAAATAGTTTTAATTTTTTCGGTAAGAGATGATAATAGTTCAGGGCGGCCGAAACAGCCATCCCGGAATTATTCATAAAAGTCTGGGGTTTCAAATACAAATCACCGCCCTGTTCGCAAACGAGAGCGTTCCATTTTTTATTTAGCGTCCACTTCACCTCTCCCAGAATAGAATCCAGAATCAACCAACCGACATTGTGGCGAGATCTCGCATATTGTTCTCCGGGATTTCCCAGGCCGACGATTATTTTCATATAGGTTAATTATAGCAGATAATCAAAACAGACGCCAAATTGGTGCCTGCTGATAATCTTTTGTTTATTTCTCTTGCATCTCGGCCGCTCTCTCTTCCGACAGACTGTGAATCTTGATATTCTTAGTCACCCGGATACCTATTGGCGTTCCGACGATATTGAATTGAGCGCGTAATTGGTTTTCAATAAAGCGAACATAAGAAAAATGCAGATCGTCGTGGGAGCCGATGCGAACTTCAAAACGGGGTGGATTAATTTTAGTCTGGAAAATATGATAAATATGAGGATGGCCGATACCTTTACCTTTAGAGGGCTTGTGAACCTTCACAATTTTCTTTAAAAATTTATCTAACTGCGAATCGCTCAATTTCACCTTCCGAGCCTCGGCGATAGTGAGCACCAAATCAAAAATCTTATCAACCTTCGCTCCGGTCTTGGCCGACAAAAAATGAATCGGCGCCCAAGTCACGAATGGCAGTTTTTGATAAATATCGGCGGTCCATTTTTTGACGTTACGGTCCGGGATTAAATCCCATTTATTGGCGAGGATGATAAAGCTCTTGCGGACATTGGTGATTTCTTCAATAATCTTGGCGTCCTGATGGGTGATGTCCTCGCTAATATCCAGCATTAATAGAGCAATATCGGCATGTTTCAGGGTAGCCAGCGATTTCATGATACCATATTTTTCCAAGCGCTCCGCTTTATGACCATGCTTGGAAATACCGGCCGTATCAATTACATTAATCACATGATCTTTATAGATAATCTGAGTTTTTTGCGGTTCCCGCGTCGTATGCGGAATATCGCTGACAATCACCCGCTCATAGCCCAAAATAGAATTTAATAATGAGGACTTGCCGACGTTCGGCTTACCGATAATGCAAACATTAATCGGGCGATCTTCATCCGGCTCGCCTTCGCCGTCAATCTCGTCTTCTTCGGTATAGCCTTCCCATTTTGGTTTCTGGGCCGCTTTGTCTTCCGGCAAACGGCCAACCACCGTTTCCAGCAAATCACCGACGCCGGATCCAGAAGCGGCGGAAATATAAATTGGCTCACCCAGTCCCAGTTTGTTAAAAATAGCGGCTTCATTTTTTTGCTTGTAATTATCAACCTTGTTAACCACTAACACCAATCGGTCTTTCAATTCTTTTCTCTTTTGAAAAAACTTGGCCATATCTCGGTCGGCCGGTAAGATGCCCGCCTTGTTATCAACCAGCAAAATAATGATAGCGGCTTTTTTTAAAAAAGTGACCACTTGCTTTTGGGTTTTCAAATCAATATTATTCAGCGGATTATTTAACAACTTCTTGTCGGATAAATATTTGACGTCAATAATGCCGGCGGTGTCCACCACGGTAAAATTATGATCATGCCAATAGCCCTCGGCCTGATTGCTGTCGCGGGTGGTATTTTCAATATCCGAAACCAGCGCTTGATTCCTTTCGGTAATACGATTAAAGAGCGTGGACTTACCGACATTGGTTCGTCCGACGATAGCAATCACGGGATAGCGGTCGGATATTGGCATAGGTTTATTCGGGTTGATGATTATTAACGCCGACGATTAAGATAAAATCAGGCCGAACCTGTTTCGGATTCTTTTTTAACCCGTCCTTGATATCAGTCACGAGCCATTCCGGCAATTCCAAGCCGATCACGGCATTGGTATTATTCTTCAAAGTTTCCAAAGCTTGAGGCTTGGCGCCATAAGTCAGATCATAAATAATAGCATCTTTGAAATCACGTTTAACGGAATTCGCGGTCCGGATAGTGGTGATATTAGTGAAAACCAAACGAGCCGAAACCTCGCTCACCAAACCATCAATGGTAGTGCCATTTCTGATCTCAATCGTGGCCGCTTCTTTAGATATTTCCAATTCTGGCGGAGCGCTTCGGGCATCAGGAATATTGCCAAAAACATCTTGAATCATAACTTTGATGTCGCCAAAGTTGCCGCCGATGGGAGTTAAAATATAAGCGCCGTCATCAGCCTGAGAAGCCACTAAAAATCCGCCCGGGCCATCGTCCAAACTAACGGAACTGATTTGTTCCTTGGTGGTATCCTTGAATAAATCCCAGAGACGAAGGCCTTCCCAGATTTTTAAATTAGTTGGGGTGTGTTCCGCCACTTGTCCGGCGATTCTGGTCAACATTCCAGGCTTCAACAAATTAGAGGAACTCAACAATTCGTCCTTCACGGCGACCAAGATTTTTTTCTGTCTCTTGCTCCGAGCAAAATCAGATCCCTCGCTCCCTAAACCATGACGGCTGCGAGCATATTTCAACGCCAGCTCTCCGTCCATTTGCTGTAACCCTTTATCAATATGTAAATGCTCATAACGAGAATAATAATCCGGATTATCCTCCCGGCCGGCAATCGGATAACTATAATCATCCAAAGTATTTTCCACATCCACCATCACTCCGCCCAATTCATCAATGATACTGACAAAGCCGTCAAAGTCGGCGCGGACATAATATTGAATGGGAATATCTAATATATTTGATAGGGCTTCGGCCGTGGCCCGAGCCCCATCTTCTTTTTTAGCTTCGGCATAAGCATTGATACTGTTCACTTTTTGCCAAACACCATTCTTATTGGGCACCGTTAAATCCCGCGGGATGGAAATCAAAACTACTTTCTTGGTGGACGGCTCTAAACTGGCTAAAATAATCGTATCGGCCAAATAACCGCCATCGTGGTTAGCCCCGCCCATGCCCAGTAATAAGATATTAATCCGATCATCTTTCTCTCCCGCTAATTTATTGTCCGCCGCCGTTAACAACCGGCCCAAGAAAGGAATATGTTCCAACCAGGACTCGCGGCTATCGCCGCTGATGAGCATGGTAGCGGAAAAAATAATAATAGCGGCCACTAAAAACCCAACCACATAAAAAAACTGGCGCGATCGGGGTGGCGTCTCGGGAGCATGACGATACTCGGCAAAATCCGGATCATGGGCGATTTTTTTATTGAAATCTACTTCCATATCAACAAAAATAAAATAGCTTTAAAGGCTATAATTCTACACTCTATAGAGATGAAGAGAAAATAGT
>Ga0210006_1002567_pt1 | contig 11778 bp, 15 predicted proteins | sample CryGey02umfilter_2_FD_185452 | JGI IMG/M metagenome (GOLD analysis project Ga0210006, IMG submission 185452) | Groundwater microbial communities from aquifer in Utah, USA - Crystal Geyser 4/10/14 0.2 um filter (SPAdes) (version 3) | ecosystem: Environmental > Aquatic > Deep subsurface >... | reverse complement strand
CAATATCATCTGATTAGTTGGAAGGAAGCGAAGTAATATTTACAATTAAACATTGAAACACTTAATAATATTTATAGGGACAGATTGAATATTGTTTTTACTATTTATTATTCGTGTTCAATTGTTGAAGTGTTTTAGTGTTCAAGTGTTGTAGTGATTAGGTGTGTTGTGTTATAATAGAGGCATATAATTTTTTTAAATTAATTATGCAAAAAGTTCGTAAAGGAGTGATTACCGTGGCTGGTCTTGGTACTAGATTTTTGCCGGCTACCAAAGCTATGCCCAAGGAAATGTTGCCTGTTCTTGATAAACCAGTTGTACAATATATTGTAGAGGAAATGGTGGCTAGTGGAATCACTGAAATTATTTTTGTGACAAGTTCTCAGAAGAGAGCGATAGAAGATCATTTTGATAGAGACCCTGATTTGGAACATTTTTTGGAAGATAAGGGAAAAATATCCAAAATCAAACCTTTGATTGATTTATCAAAAAAAGTTAGATTTTTTTATACTCGTCAGTCTGAACCTCTTGGCAACGGTCATGCTTTACTCTGTGCCAAAGAGTTTATCGGTGATGAACCCTTTGTTTTTTCCGATGGTGATAGTATTATTGATTCCAAAGTTCCAGTTATCAAACAGCTGATAAAAGTCTTTGATAAAGAAAATGCGTCAGTCATCGGTGTACAAAAGATAGCAAATAAAGAAGCTATGACAAAATATGGCAATGTCTATGGCAAATCTCTCGGTAAAAAACTTTACAAAGTTACTGATTTCAAAGAAAAGCCGACTATAAATGACGTTTCTCCCGACGGTCTTATTGTTGGTGGTATGCGTTATGTCTTTACCAAAGATATTTGGAATATACTTGAATCTCAAAAGACAGGGCGTGATGGTGAAATTTGGTTGTCAGACGCGGCCAATACTTTGGCTCACAAAAAGAAATTTATGGCTTATGAATATGAAGGAATTTATTTTGATACTGGTAATAAATTAGCTTTGCTCAAGACAGCCATTCATTTTGCTAAGAAAGATACAGAAATAAAAGACCAAATAGAAGAGTTACTTGTTTATTAAAAAATATTTTTATGAAGTTTGGAATTGGGAAAATCTTGATGATGTCGTTTATTTTGATGGGGGTTTTTGGATTTGGGAAGTATAGTTATGCTGTGGATTGTGCTGGTCGTGTTGGTTACTCTTGTACTAATGAACCTGGTTGTAAGTTAGAAAACAATGGTTGTGTTTCTACATCCGCATCGTCTGGAAGTAATTTTGTAACTATTGTTTGTATGTCACTCACGGTTAGTCAGTGTGCTTTAAATTCTAATTGTACAGTTTTTGATGCAAGATGTGTGGACAGGACAAGTACCCCTCCATCACAGACTCAAGTAGTTACTAAATTTTGTCTTTGTTCAAAAGACAATTCACAGTGTTTTCCTACAAAATATCTCCCGTTATCTGCATGTCAAGCTGAACTTGGTAATGAACAAGCGGTTGATTATAAATGTGTTCCATTGCCAAATGCTGATAGTAAAGAATGTGATAGTTTGGCTAAAGCCACTACTAATAATAGTCAATCAACAGGAGGGAGTACTACTGGTGGTAGTGGTACGAGTGCTGCAACACCAGGTAGTAATGCCCCGGCACCAGTCAGTGGTAACTCAAATTCGTCTTATTTGGGTAATCTTGGACCACAAATACAAGAACTAAACAAATTGAAAGTTACAAATATCCAAGGATTGATCGGTGGTGTTATCAATACTTTGTTGGGAATTTTGGGCTCCATTGCTTTGGCGATGGTGGTATATGGTGGCTTATTATTTATGACCGCAATGGGTAATGCCGAAAAAAAGAAAAAATCTATGGGTATTTTGGTTTGGGCTGTTTTGGGTATTGTCATTATTTTCTCCAGTTATGCAGTTGTTAATTTTGTTTTGGATATTTTGAGATAAAATGATTAATATATTCAGATAAAATATCAGTTGACAGACAGAATTTAGAGAATTGATGTTTGGTAAGTAGAAATATAATTGAGATCCACCCACAGCCCAAGGCGTGCACGGCAAGGCGGACATGCAAGGAGATAAAATTGAGATACAATGGAGATAATAAAAACTCTTTAGAAAGTTTATCTCTATTTTATCTCAATCTTATATCAATTTTACTTGTCCGCCTTGGGAGGATCTCCATTTATCTCTTTGATAAAAATAATAAAATATTGTTTCAAAAAAATTTTATGTTCAAAAAAACACTGATCATTTCTATAATTTCTATTTTCTTTTTGACGACTGGTTTTGGTTGTAAAGGTCTTTCTACTACCCAACAAGCTTCTCTAAAGCCAATAAAACTTATTTATTGGACAATCTATGATGATGTAGATGAACTTAGGGTTTTGGCTACAGAGTATAGTCAACGTTATCCAAATGTAACAATTGATATTAGACAGGTAAATTATAATGAATTTGATAATTTGTTTACCAACGCCTTGGCTGATGATGTAGGACCAGATATTGTTTCACAGCATGCCACTTGGCTTAGAAAAAATCAAACCAGATTACTTCCTGCTCCGGCAGGGACACAAATGTCTCGTATGGTAATTGCGGATAATTTTTCCAAAGATCAACAAATAGTGACTGATACTAATCTTTTGCCAACTATTAATTCTATTTCCAAAGATTATGTAAAGACAGTTGCCAATGATGTTATTTTGGACAATAAAATTTATGGTTTGCCATTATCTCTAGATACTTTGGCGATATTCTACAATCAAGATTTGTTGGATAGGGCAGGTATTGCCGAAGCTCCAAAGGATTGGGCTACTTTTATAAGTGATGTAAAAAAATTGACCAAATTTAATTCTGTTGGTGACATTGTGCAAGCTGGTACAGCGCTTGGTACTTACAACAATATCAACGCTGCCTTCGATATCACTTCTCTTTTCATTATACAAAGTGGAATCAAGATGTCGATTGGTAATTCTATAACTTTTGCTAGTGGTTTGGACAAAGCCCAAAGCAGAAATACTCCAATTTTGAGTGCGCTCGATTTTTATACGGACTTTGCTAGACCAACCAAGGAGGCCTATAGTTGGAATGAAAAGAAGCCTGCTGATTTAGATGAATTTATTCGTGGCAAAGTTGCCTTTTATTTTGGCTATTCTTATGATTACAAGACTATCAAAAATAGAGCTCCTCAAATGAATTTGCGTGTTATGCCTATTTTGCAACTTAACCAAGAAAGTCCAAGTAATATTGCCAATTATTGGGTAGAGTCGGTAGTGGTGAAAACGAAGTACCCCAATGAAGCTTGGGATTTCGTCAGGTTCATCAGCTCTCCAGAAAATGTGGCCAAATATACTGCCAAAGTATTTAGTCCTAGTCCTCTCCGTGCTCAGATTGCAACACAGCAAAAGGACGAAAATCTGGGGCCATTTGCTACCCAGGCTCTCTTTGCAGAAAATTGGTACAGGGGTAAGGATATTGATACTGTAAAAAGTACTTTTGCCAATATGATTACTGAATTGTTGAAACCGGCTGTCAATGATAATGATTTACTAAAAAAAGACAAAGCCATAATTATTAATACTGCTGCTCGTGTTCAGCAGACTATGTAATTTATGAATAGATTTTCAAAAAGTTTTTTGTTTGTATTTATCTTAGTTTTAGGATTTGCTTTTAGGTTTGAGTATTCTTTGGCAGAAGAATGGTGTTTGAGTGTGAATAAAATTAGTGGGTGTGCTATGGATAATTCTAATATTACTAAATTTGGGTGTCCTAATGGGATGACCCCTTACACTACACAACAAGAGTGTCAACAAAATATGCGTCCTAAGATCAATTATATTTGTAGTAATGTGGGGGGCAGTGTTATTTTAGGAAATGTTATTGATATTGATTTATTAATTACTGAAACAAAAGACACAAACATTAACCAAGCTCTTTTTATCAAAGATAAAGTGAATGATATTGTGTGTAAAGATCAAGACTGTGTTCAACCTGGGTTGACCCCCGTGTCGTCTTCTGTAGATGAAATAGTTGCTAGTTTTCAATATATATCTAAAGTTAAATATAGTTTTGATAGTGCTACTTTTGTTAAAGACAAAAAACCAACTTTGCCGTTCACTTTGAAATTGAATTTTGTGGCTTCCTATGATGATTTTTCTAGTAGTACCTGTCCAATTAATATCACAATAAATCCTATAAATTGCACACCCCTTTCAAAAGCTGATTGTAGTAAAGCAGAAAATAATACACATTCTTGTTTTTTCTTAAAAAATGACAACAAATGTTACTCAGCAAATAATGATACTATTTGTAATTATTTGAGTGATGATCAGTGTAAAAATAGTCCTGTCTGTACTTTGAAAGCTGCTAGGAATTGTGTATCTACAAAGAAACTAAATGAATCCAATAGTACTGATGATTATATATCAAGTACTCATCCTGTACCATCATCATCTACCTATAAAGGACCTTTACCAGATTGTGCTTTTACTGGTACTTGCAAGGATGTCAATGATTTAGTTGATTTGGGACTTAGGGCTATGAATTATATTTTTTCCTTTGTAGCTGGATTGGCTTTTGTGATGTTTATTTATGGTGGCTTCACTTGGATATTTTCTTTTGGAAATAGTGAAAAAGTGAAGAAAGGACAACAGATCTTTGTTTATGCTGTTATAGGTTTGGTAATAGTATTTAGTGCTTATATTCTTGTCAGTTTTTTACTCACAGCTCTCAATGTTTTGCCAAGCTTCCGTGGTATAAATTAATTTTTTATGAAAAAAATATTTTTTACAAAAGTTTTATTTTTTATACTTTTTTTGGGAGTTGGATTTTTGTTTCAAACTTTTAGAGTTGATGCTGGTACTGATACTTGTGCTACAGTTCATCCTGCAGCTAATGGTAATCCTGCTTGGATTTGTCAAAACCAAAATGCTTGTGGTATAACTACACCTGCTACACAATGTAATACAGCTGATAACATAGTTAAAAATAGTTGTGAAAAAAGCTTGTGTAATGCTACTGGGCAAGGTGCCGACATTATTTGTTGTCAGACTAAATGGTGTGCGGGTGCTAGTTTAACTTGTTCTATAGGTCAAGCATTTCTTTGTCCAAATCCAATGTATGATACAGAAGCTGCTTGTAATACTGCTGTTACTGATGCAAAAAGTAAGTGGTGTCTTAGTTCTGACAAAAAAACATGCAAACAAAATGTCTTAGCTTGTGGAACTTATTATGACACACACGATACTTGTATAGCTGCTGTAGATGCAGCTAAGCAGGCTAGTAATGCTGGAGGATCTTCATCAGGTTCGACGACTACGGCGGGTACCTTCAAAGAAGTTACAGATGTATCTTTGGAAAATCCCATAGGATCTTCCGACATTACTCAGATTTTTGGCAATCTTATCAAAGTTGCTTTGGGAATTTTGGGTTCTTCAGCGTTGTTGGTTTTTATATATGGTGGATTTATGTGGCTTGTTTCATCCGGTAATCCAGAAAGAGTGAAAAAAGGTACCAGTGCTATGGTCTGGGCGACGATTGGTGTTGTTGTTATTTTTGCTAGTTATGCTATAATTAGTTTAGTTTTACAAGGATTGGGTGTGAGTTAACATACCCTAATAATTTTTATCTATGTTAAAAAATCTTTTGAAGATGAAGGGGGGTGATACACATGGAAATGTTATATAAGTTAGCAAAATACAAAATGGTTCTTTCTATTATTTTTGTATTAGCTTTAGGACTTGTGCTATCACCAAGCTTGGTAAGAGGTCAAGCTTATGATCCTACTGACCCACTAGGTGTCAATAAAATAGATGACAAAACAGCACCTGCAGGAGATGCAATAGCTATTGGTAATGCAGACTTACGTACTACAGCTGTCAAAATTATCAATATTGCGCTTAGTTTGTTGGGTATAATCGCTGTAGTTGTGATTTTGATTGGTGGTTTCCAATGGATGACAGCTGGTGGTGATGATGGCAAAGTAGAAACAGCTCGTAAATGGATTTTCTCAGGTATTATTGGTCTTGCTATCATCTTGAGTGCTTGGGCTATTGCCAAATTTGCTCTTGTAAATTTGGGTCAAGCTACCAACACATCTGGAGCTGATTTGTACATACCTTAATAAAACAAATATTGTTTTTTGGTAGATATTTTTGCAAAAAATATTCTACTCTGAAAGTTTATTTTGGGAGAAGTTTTTAGATTATTTATTCTTAAATATGAAAGGAGGTGATACACATGAATTTGTTATATAAGTTAGCAAAATACAAAGCAGTAATCTCTATTGTTTTTGTATTAGCTTTAGGACTTGTGCTATCACCAAGTTTTGCTAAAGCTGGTGATAGTAATCCTGCCTTTGAAAAAGTTGTGGGAATTGATGCTATTGAAGGTACTGATGGTGGAACAGATGCACAGGCTATTGCACTTGGTACTTCGGACTTACGTACTACAGCTGTTAGAATTATCAATATCGCACTTAGTTTGTTAGGTATAATCGCTGTAGTTGTGATTTTGATTGGTGGTTTCCAATGGATGACTGCTGGTGGTGATGATGGCAAAGTAGAGACAGCTCGTAAATGGATTTTTTCTGGTATTATTGGCCTTGCTATTATCCTCAGTGCTTGGGCTATTGCCAGATTTGTACTTAAAAATTTGTCCGAGGCTACTAATGTTACTGGTGCTAAGTACTAAAATAATATTTTCAGGGCAGGTATTTTGTAAAAAATATTCTGCTCTGAAAGTTTATTTTTAAAAAATAAAAAATATACTCTCTAAAATTTTAGACAATATATTCTTTATTCTTTTATAAAAAATTATGAAAAACAAAAAAATGTCTAGTATTTTTTTTACAATCTTATTTAGTATTTCTTTTTTGACTTTTATTCCAAATGTATTTGCTGACGCTGGACAGCCTCCTACCATACCTTGTAATGACAATACAGATCTTCTTGGTTTGGATTGTGTAGGTCAGAACTCTAAGTTGAGTGCCAATGATCCTAGAATAATAGTTACTCATATAATAAATGTATCCTTGAGTTTGCTTGGTATTATAGTAACAGTACTGATTATCTATGCTGGATTCTTATGGATGACTGCAGGTGGTGACGAAGCACAAGCAGGAAAAGCTCGCAAGATTATTTTTGCGGCTGTTATTGGTTTGATAATAATACTCTTGGCTTATGCTATCACGAGGTTTGTTGCTATCAATTTGTACCAAGCTACAATTCAGTAGCAATTCATTTTTTACTCACTACTCATTACTAGTTATGAAAAACAAAAAAATTTTATTTTTATTAAGTGGTTTTTTTGTAGCTGTGTCTGTTATGTTATTTTTTGTCCCGAATTTTGTCCAAGCTGATTCTAATTATGGATTAGATGATACTGCGTCTGCTGCTCAGTTGCCGATGAACACAGACCTGGCAGCCACCTTGGGAAATATTCTTGGTTCAGCTCTTTCTCTTATTTCAGTCTTGTTTTTTGGTCTGATGCTTTATGGAGGTATCACTTGGATGATTGCTCGTGGTAAGACTGAAAACACCCAAAAAGCATTGGATACAATCATCGCTGCTATCATCGGTATTGTGATTGTGCTTGCCGCTTATGCTATTACCAATTTTGTTTTTAGTAATATTAGTAGTGGACCGGTGACACCGCCACCTCCTCCTGCGGCCAAATATTGTCTTCCTTCCTCACCATCTGCAACTGATGTCTGTACAGCATTAGCATCAGGACAAGCTACTTGTGGTACAGGTAAAACTACGTACGATTTATTAGTATTATGTACACCTCATCAAGTGGTGGCTTCAGCTGATACGTGTACGAGTCAGTATGTTGGTTTCAGTTGTCAAGATATTTCAAGTACCTGTACTTCTGCTAATGAAAAGACTACGCCGTCTGGATTATGTAGTAATAGTAAACATTGTTGTCCTGCGACTACTGAAGATGCATGGTGTCTTCCTAATGATGATTTGGGTACTAAGTGTGTAGCATCAGATGGAACAAATTGTATTAATAAAACTATAAGTATTCAGGCTGTTTGCCAAACCAATCAAAAAGAGTGTAAATTAAAATCAGAATTTACATTGTCCAACTTTTGTTCTAATGATTGTAAGTTTGTGGGTGGTAACAGTTGTACAGGAAATCAAACTATTTATGATGGTTTATGCTCAACTATCTGTGATACCCAAGCCAATATTAATGTTCAAGGAGGTGTTAATACAACATGTGTTCCTGGAAGTATTTCTTTACAAGATATTGAAAGTTCTAATTGTACTAGAAACCTTACGGAGCTTAACTGTGATTCTTTATCAGACTTGTGTGCTACGACACTAACACCATAAACATATTATATTTATGTACAGATTGTTAGCAATAATTATATTTATCTTATCTAGCTTTAGCTTTTTTTTCACTGATTATGTTTACGCCAAAAAAAGTTTGAGTGATGCTACACCTGCGCTTACTACTGTATCCCAAAAAACAGGCTTGACCCAGTCATCCCTTACAGATGTGGCTGGAGACGTGGTGGCTATGATTTTTATTGCATCCGGGTTAATATTTTTTGTTTTGATGGTCTATGCTGGAGTGCGTTGGATGACAGCTCGTGATAAGGAAGAAAGTGTTGAAAAGGCCAAAAATACTATGATTGCAGCTGTGATCGGCTTGGTGATATTACTCGCTGCTTATGCTGTTTCCAATTTCATTTCTGGTAGTGTTATTGGTAATTTGGGAAATGCCCCTATTACTCCCAACACTCCTCCTTCTGGTGAAGACTTGAGATGCCAGACAGCACACCCTGGTTGGAGTTGTCAGTCTTTGACATCTTGTGGGCAAACAACTAGGACAAGTTGTCAAGGTGATGTTAATTATTGTGCCTTGAATTTGTGTCCTGGAGATAATAGTATTGTCTGTTGTCTAGGTACTACTCCAGGTGGAATTAGGTCAAGTTGTACAAACGATTCGGGTTGTAATATAAATGATGGTTTATATTGTAATAATGGTACTTGTGCGCAGTCAACTTGTTTGTATTCAGCAGAAAGTCCTGGATGTCAAGGTACCTCAATTTGTGCACAAGATGGTAAATGTTATAATACAAATGATTTGAAGTGTTCCACTGTATCAGGTGTTATAGGTAACTTTTGTTCTAGTAGTTGTAATTTTGTGAATGGCAGTACTGTTTGTTCTGCAGTTAATCAATCAGACACAACTCTTTGTGCTTCATACTGTAAAGTAGAAAACTCAAGCTGTGTTTCTGATGTAGTTAGTTATAGCTTAAGTTGTAATAGTAATTTTAATACTTGTAAGAGTATTGTAACTAATGAAAATACCCAGTTGTGTCAATATGAAAAAAAATAATAATAAATTAACTTATATTATGTATCAATTTATCTATGTAGCATTTGTTTTTTAGATTTTTTTGTCCTAATGGTCTATGCTAGAGTACGTTGAATGACAGCTCGCGACAAAGAAGAAAGTGTTGAAAAGAATTGTGTTTCTGGTGGTGGTGGAGCTTGTTCTGGTAGTTCATATATAAATGAAGCATCTTGTAATACTGCTAAGAATACAATTTAACAATGTTTACAATAATAACAAAAAAAATATGAAAAAAATCTTTTTACACTTTGTTATATCAATATTTATGGTTACTTTTTTTGCGGTTCCTGTATTTGCTCAAGGTGTAAAAAGTGCACATGTACCATTGGAAACAATCGGACAAAAAACAGGCATTACTGAGACAAATCTGGGCGAGTTAGTTGGTACAGTCATTGCAGCTGTTTTGACTCTGGTTGGTGTGATATTCTTGGCTTTGATGGTCTATGCAGGTATCACCTGGATGACAGCCAGAGGTGATGACGCTAAGACCGAAAAGTCCAAAAAGATAATTACGGCGACTATCATCGGTTTGTTTATTGTAGTCAGTGCTTACGCCATTACCAAATTTGTTACTAGTAAACTTAATTAAAAATATGAAATATATAGTTTTTAGTTTTCTATTATTATTTTCTTTTGTTACTTTTATACCACAGGTTTTTGCTTTGAATTTGGGAGATACAATTGTAACTGATGCTGGTAAAAAAGCTGGTTACGATCCAGGGACAACCGATACAACTTTGTCAAAAAATATTGGTATAGTGATAAACATTTTACTTTCAGTAGTGGGTGTAATATTTACCATTCTTATGATTTATGCTGGCTATACTTGGATGGTTGCTAGAGGGGACGATAGCAAAATTGACAAGGCTAAGAAAGTGATTACAGCTTCTATAATTGGTCTGATTATTACACTGGCAGCCTATAGTATTAGTCATTTTGTTGTTTCCAAGATTTTATCTCAGACATTGACATTACTTGGTAACTATAATTTATTTGTTTAGTCTTATGAAATTTTTGTTTGTTTTGTCTTTTGGATTAGCTATGAGTGTTATTTTTTTGCCAAGTTATACCTTGTCTGCTAGTACTACCTCTATCGGTATTACTCAAAGTGCTGTAGAACAGTTGGATGCTGGAGCCGCAGGAGCAGGTTATGACCACACGCCTACTGATCCTAGAATAATAACTACTCGTGTTATAGAAGTATTTTTAGGTCTTATTGGTTCAATGGCTATTTTTCTATTTGTTTATGCTGGTTATTTGTTTATTACATCTCATGGTGATACTGCAAAATTGAGTAAAGCTAGTAAAATAATGACAGGGGCAGTGATTGGGATGCTACTTATTTTGATGTCATTTAGTATTGCCAATTTTGTGGGTAAGAAATTACAACAAAGTATAAATCAAGGTAGTGACTCCGGTGGTTAATATTTTATAATTTTATGCAAAAAAATAAACTTTTGTTTGTAGCTGTGATTTTTGGATTATTATTTTGTAATATTACGTTTGTACACGCCGCAAACAGTATACAAGATTCTATCAATGCTCAAGATCAAGCTTTTGCAGGACAGGGTGGTGCCAAGTTGGGAAACCCGCAAGATCCTAGAATAATAGTAGCCAATATTATTAGAGTTTTTCTAACTTTTGTTGGTACATTAGCCACAGCTTATTTAGTTTATGGCGGTTATCTGTACATGACTTCGGCTGGTAATGAAACTAGATCTGGTAATGCTAGTAAAATTATGTTATTTAGTACTTTGGGAATACTTATTGTTTTGACTTCTTATAGTATTACCCTCTTTATTTACAAGGTTTATCTGTCTAGTATTGAGCCTACTGTTGGTTTGGGGCAACTTTTGTTGTCAGTATTTGGCTCTTTATTTGGTTCTTTGTTTTAAGCATCTTATTTAGTTGAGTGTTTTTAGTCTGATGACCAATCAGACTTTTGTTTGATAAATGATATATGATTGATAATAAAGAAATGTTGTTTTCTATCGTGATTCCTGCCTACAACGAAGAAAAACATCTTGAACCCTGTCTAAATTTTACCAAGAAATTAATTGGGGATTTTAATTATGAAGTCATTGTTGTGGACAATAATTCTACTGACAAAACATCGCAAATTGCCAAAGATTGTGGTGTTAAAGTACTTTTGGAGACCAAACAAGGTGTAGGTGCAGCAAGACGAGCTGGTACGATTATAGCTCAAGGTAAGTATGTTTTGCATATTGACGCAGATACTCATTTGCCGACCAATTATTTGACAGAAGTGATGAAAAGATTTGAAAAAGATCCAGAGCTTGTCTGTGTTGGTGGACAAATGTATTTTTACGACGCGCCTTTTTGGAAAAATATTTTAAGAATTTTTGTACATTATTTTTTTTGGTTTTTTGCCACCTTAGTTTCCA
>Ga0210006_1002564_pt1 | contig 11787 bp, 12 predicted proteins | sample CryGey02umfilter_2_FD_185452 | JGI IMG/M metagenome (GOLD analysis project Ga0210006, IMG submission 185452) | Groundwater microbial communities from aquifer in Utah, USA - Crystal Geyser 4/10/14 0.2 um filter (SPAdes) (version 3) | ecosystem: Environmental > Aquatic > Deep subsurface >... | reverse complement strand
TTTTTCTTAAAATTGCTATTTCGTGGCGCTCGCTTTTGGAAAGATGCGAGAACTTTTTAGTTTTTTTTCATACTGCCATTCTATCAAATTTTCGGATTCAAATGCGAAATCGCGAACATTTGAATAAAAAATAGAAAAGAAGGAGAACAAATTGGAAATCATAGTTTTGCTCAAACAGGTGCCCGACACAGAGACTGTCATTAAGATCGGAGAGGACGGCAAATCTATTGCCACCAGTAGTATTAAATGGGTTATTAATCCCTACGATGAATATGCGGTCGAGGCAGCCCTGCGTCTCAAGGACAGCCAGGGCGCCAATGTCACCATTCTCAGCCTCGGGCCTCAGCGTATGGTGGAATCCATTCGCGCGGCTCTGGCTATGGGTGCCGATAAAGGAGTTCTGGTGGATGATCCGGCCGCCGAAGGCAGCGATGCCTTGGGCAAGGCCAGGGTTCTTGCCGCGGCCCTGAAACAAATTCCTCATGATCTCATCTTCTGCGGCCATCGGGCTGTGGATGACGACGAAAACCAGGTGGGCATCATGGTGGCGGAACTTCTGGATATCCCCCATCTGGGTTTGGCGGTGACCATCGAAATGGCGGATGGGTTGATCAAGATCAGTCGGCCGATCGAAGGGGCGAAGGTACAATTGGAATCCCCCATGCCGGCCCTGATCACCCTCGGCGGCGCCCACGCGATTTGGCAGCCGCGCTATGCGTCGTTACCCGGCATTATGAAGGCCAAAAAGAAACCGCTGGAAGTCAAAAAGCTTGCGGACCTGGAACTGTCGCCGGAGCAAGTGGGGGCCGCTGCCGCTAAGATCATGGTTGTCTCGCTGAAGATGCCGGTTCCGCGGCAGTCAGGATTGATGATATCGGGAGACACTGCCGCTAAGGCTAAAGAGTTGGTCCGTTTACTCCATGAAGAAGCCAATGTCATTTAAGGAGGAGACTATGACGGGGGTATGTATAATCGCTGAATTCCGTAATGGCGCTTTCCGGCAAGTCTCTTTTGAGATAGCCAGCGAAGGCCGGCGGTTGGCTGACGCTTTAGGCGAGCCTCTTACTGCCATTGTTTTAGGAGATGGTGTGACAGCCGAAGCCGCGACATTGGGCCAGTATGGGGTCAAAAAAGTCTATCTGATTGACCAACCGGAGCTGAAGGATTACCTGGCCGAAATCCACGTGCCGGTGCTGGCCGAAATCTTACGAAGTGTGCAGCCCAAAGTGGTGCTTAGCGCGGCATCCGCGAACGGAAAAGATTTGAGTGCCCGGCTGGCAGCGCGCTTGGGCGCCGGTTTAGCGCAAGACTGCACTGAACTGCTGATCGAAAACGGAGCGCTCAAGGCGAAGCGGCCGGTCTATGCCGGCAAGACCTACGCCTGGTGCGCCTGGACCAATGGCTCTTATCCGCAGATGGCCTCTTGCCGGCCCAATGTGATGGCCTGTTCACTGATCGATGCTTCAAAAAGCGCCTCGGTGGAAACTCCGGCCATTACCCTGCCGGCAGTCGTCAAGAGCCGGATAGTGAAGGTCGAAGCCTCCGAGACCAAGGTTGATCTCGCCGAAGCGCAGGTCATTGTTTCGGGAGGGCGCGGCATGAAGGATCCCAAGAATTTTGCCCTTCTGGAAGAACTGGCACAGCTTTTGGGCGGCGCGGTGGGAGCTTCCCGCCCGGCGGTGGACGCCGGCTGGCGCCCGCACGCGGATCAGGTGGGGCAGACTGGCAAGGTAGTTACTCCGACCCTTTATATCGCTTGCGGCATCTCCGGAGCCATCCAGCATTTGGCCGGTATGGGCTCCAGTAAATTCATCGTGGCGATCAATAAAGACCCGGAGGCGCCCATCTTCAGCAAGGCTGACTACGGCGTGGTGGAAGATCTTTTTCAGTTCATTCCGGCCTTCATCAAAGAAGTGAAAAAACTGAAGGCGGCTTGCGGCTGATAAACCAGACGGAATTGCCTGTGGCGCTCAAAATAATAGAGCGCCTTTTTGTCAGAATCTTAATGAAACGGGAGGTGCGGTTATGCAACCGGGATATTTTCCCGCCAATATTATCTTTGCGCTTATCTTTTTCGCGGCGCTCGGATTCTTTTCATTCACCGTCTACAAGCTCTACCGCATTCTGCGGCTGGGCCAGCCGGAAGACCGCTTCGATCAGATCGGACGGCGCCTGCGGGGCGTGGCCACTTTTGTCTTCGGACAGCGGCGAGTCATTCAAGAGCCCGCCGGCTGGGGCCACTTCTTAATTTTTTGGGGTTTTATCATCATTACCATCGGCAGCCTGGAAACCTTTGGAGTCGGCCTCTATCACGGCTTTGCCTACTGGAAGGTTATCGGAAAGCCGCTGACCGCGATTCTTTATCTGCTTCAGGACTTGTTGTGCGCTGGCGTGGTTCTTGCCCTGGTTGTTTCGCTTTACCGCCGCTTTGTGCTCAGACCGGAACGGTTGCGATTTTCCGACCAAAAGGCGGCCAACCTGGATGCCTGTATCATCATCAGCTTGATCCTGCTGTTAGTTGCCTGCTTGTTCGGGGCCCGGGGCGCGGAATATCGCCTGACCCAGCTTGAGCCCGGCCGCTACTTTCCTTCAGCCGCTTTCATTTCGGTGGCCGTTTCAGGACTGTTTGCCCGTCTGTCGGAAGCAAGCCTGGTAGTCTGGTATAGTTTTTTCTGGTGGATCCACACGCTGGTTATCCTGGGCTTTCTGGTTTATGTTCCTTTTTCCAAACACCTGCATATCTTAGGCGCCATTCCCAATGTCTTCTTCCGCAGATTCCGGCCTATCGGCGAGCTCTCCAAAATGGACCTGGAGGATGAATCGGTGGAGACCTACGGCGTCTCTAAGATCGAGGAATTCACCTGGAAGCAGCTCCTGGACCTTTGTGCCTGCACCGAATGCGGCCGCTGTTCCGAGAATTGTCCGGCGGCCCTAACCGGCAAACCCTTGAGCCCCAAAGAAATGATCCATAATCTCAAAAAGCATCTGCTGGCCAAGGGCAAACTGTTAACGGACGCGAAAATTAATCCGGAGGGATGCGCGGCAACAGAGTTAAAAAAGGCTCTGGCGGGCGAAGTCTGCCTGACGGACGAGATCTGGTCTTGTACTACTTGCGGAAACTGCATGGAGCATTGCCCGGTGTTCATTGAACACATTCCGAAGCTGGTGGATATGCGCCGTTACCTGGTGCTTATGGAAAGCAATTTTTCTCTGGAGGTCCAAACGGTCCTGCGTAACTGGGAAACCAACTCCAATCCCTGGGGTCTGGCCTTTGCCAGCCGGGGCGATTGGGCCAAGGGACTTGATGTTCAAACCCTGGCTGAAAATCCGGAGGTGGAATATTTGCTCTACGTCGGTTGTACCGGCAGTTTCGACACGCGGGCCAAAAAAGTGACAGCTGCCATGGTCAAGCTTCTCAAGCAGGCCGGAGTCAGTTTCGGCATCCTGGGGGCTGAAGAAAGGTGTTGTGGCGAGACCGCTCGGCGTCTGGGCAACGAATATTTATTCCAATCAATGGCCACCGAACTGACCGAGCTTATCAATGGCCATGGAGTCAAAAAGATAATTACTACCTGCCCCCACTGCTACAATACCCTGAAGAACGAATATCCCCAATTCGGCGGCAACTGGGAAGTCCTTCACCACTCAGAGCTCTTACATCAGCTGTTAAACGAAGGTAAGCTGAAGCCGCGGCGGCGCCTGGATAAGCAGATCACTTTTCACGATTCCTGCTACTTGGGCCGTTATAACAATATATATGAAGAGCCGCGCGAGATCTTAAGATCGATCCCGGGTCTGCGCCTGAAAGAAATGGAACGCTGTCGTAACAAATCCTTTTGTTGCGGCGCGGGCGGAGGTCGGATGTGGATGGAAGAGACTCTGGGGGGGGGCATCAAAAGATCAATGAGGCTCGCGCCGACCAAGCGCTGGCCCAAGACCCTGAGATTGTCGGAGTCTGCTGTCCATACTGTACCACCATGTTCGAGGACGGCCTCAAGGCGCAGAACAAAGAAGAGACGGTAGAGGTCCTTGATATCGCCGAATTGTTTCTTCGGTCCATAGAAGAAACAGAAGAGTAAATTTAAGTAAAAATAACGGCTCACAGCAATGTGAGCCATTTTTTATTTATTTGGTTACTAAATCGTCCGGCATCTGCACGGCAATCACTTTACCGCGGGCACATATTTTTCCACCTACCGACAAAGTAACCGTCACTACGACCTTGCGGCCCTTGACTTCATCGATTTGTCCCCTTAATTCCAGCCGGCAACCGATCGGAGTCGGCCATAAATAATCGATATGAAGCGATGCGGTAACGAAACGCAGGGATGGATCAGTGCCCATCATCCGTCCCTCCCGGCGATAAGCGGCCGCCGAAGCAGTTCCAGTCGCATGGCAATCGATAATGGAAGCGATCAGTCCGCCGTAGACATAACCGGGAATCGCCACATGATACGGTTTTGGAATAAACACAGCCACCGTTTCATCGCCGTCCCAATAGCTCTTGATATGCAACCCGTGCGGATTCAACCGTCCGCATCCGTAACAATGACTCAAGTCGTCCGGATAATAATCCTGAAATGCTTTTTTGGCCATTCGTTTTCTCCTTTTCCAAAGAGTTTTTTACTATCTTCTATATCGCATAAGCCACGCCTTTCGTCAACAAAACAAAAACGCTCCGCAAGACCGAGGACTTCTTAAATCCTCCTCCGCCGAAATAGTCCGGCCCGCAAAAACGCGGGCCATTTTTATTGCATCAAGTCTTAATATCACGCTCGGCTTTCACAGAAAATTACGCTATAGCGTTAAAATATTTGAGATCGCAGGACGAGTGACAGGGCATTAAAGATTGAAAAAATTCCTCAACTGCTTTTCTACTTCGTGGACCCTTGCCTCAAGGTATAAAATGTCATTGGCAACCTCGAAATAATCCGACACGAAATCGACCTCCTTTTTGCAATCGAAAGGATAAACAAACACGCTTTTCTGCAACTGGAACATTCCTATCTTGGTGAATTTTTGGCGAAGCGCGTCGCGCGCCGCCTTCTTTTTCTCCGGGATATCGAAAATGACGATCCGCCATCGCCCATCCCATTTTTTCGGCCTGTTTAATTGGAGCTTATTGACATCCTGTTTTAGAACAAATCTCCTTCCCTTGTCGGTCAAAACATAGCATCGTTGATGATCTTTGATCGAGCGTTTTATCAGGTCTTGTTTTTCCAGCTGGCCGACGTATTGTCTGGCCCTGGATTTATTGAATTTTTCCCAGGAAACGTACTCCTCGTCTTTCAATAAAAATTTGAAGGCCTGGATGGCATTAGGCGCTACAACGGCCGCAACCAAAACACCGCCAATGCCCAGGAATTGCAGGATGTCCTTGCTGGAGATTTGAATCTTTGATTTTTTGTCGCGTTGCTCAAACATGTTTTTCAACTACCCTTATCTTCTCCTTTGCTAGCATAACACAAACCAACCGGATTTCACATAAAAATACGCTATAGCGTGGAAATCTGTAAAATCAAAGAAAACTACGCTATAGCATGAAAATATTTGAATTTGGCTGGGCTAGGAAATCACAGAAAATTACGCGATAGCGTGGAAATATTTGAAAGCGTAGGAATATTAATCGTGTACGAATGTGTCCCGTCCTGAGACCCCCGCAATTTTTATTTCCGTCGTCAAATTCCATATAAATTAACGGCACTCGACACCTTTTCCGTGCAATTTGTTTTTTAATTTGCCGATTTCTATCTTTACCTCATTTTGATATTTCTTTTTCCAGATTAATCCCATTCCAGTTGGAAAAGGAAACACAAAACAATCAACCCCTTTTATTCTTATGTTTTCATCGCCTCGATAATAATCTGCTAATTTACATTTCTCCCCCAGCAATTCTAATCCCGAACGGCCTAAAAAAATAATTGCGTCGGGCCGACAGAAATTTATTTCGTCTTCCAAAAGATTTTGGCTTTGGTCGTAATTAAATTTTTCCCAAGAATTATCCTTATAAACTTTTTTTGCATCGGTCAGACAAAGGAAATCCAAACTCAACCCACATTCTTCTAAAATAAATTTATCGTAGCGCAGCAATTTCTTTGGATTTATGCCAAACGCGCTTTTGAATTTTTCGTATAAATCTAAATTTCCAAATAGATGCGCCCAAAAAACTATACTGCCGGCATCGGGCGTCTTCGAATCCTGAGCGACCATAAAAACTCTTTTGCCCCCTTTATTAGAAAAATATTCTTTCCCCCAAAAGGGCAAATCCGCCCCCCTCTTTTCTGATTGATAATTCTGTTTCGGCAAAAAATCACTTTTTAAACCTTCTGCATAATAATTATCTGAATTTTCTAAAAACCAGCCAGCCTCTGGATCGATAGTGAATTTTTCTCTTGGATAGATTTTATATTGGGCAAAAATTTGCGCCAATTTGCTTATTTTCTCCATAATTTATTTTACCAAAAAAGGCATTTGAAATGCCTCTTAATACATTAAGATTATACCGTCGCCGGGATGGAAATGGCAAGCGGGTCTGGATTCCCGCCGGGGTTTATCTCGTTCTGGATTCTACCCCTAAGATCCTGAAATAAATTCAGGATGACGGACTGGACGCTGGATTCCCCTGCTGTACTGCGGGGGAATGACAAGGAGAAGCGGGAATGACAAAGGAGGAGATCCTTCGCTCCGCTCAGGATGACAAGGAATGGCGGGAATAACAGGGAGGGGGCACGGAGCACAGAATTTATAACAACACCTTCCCTCAGTCCCCTCCTCAACTGAGGAGGGGAAGATAAGGATAGGTTCAACAAGTAAGTGCAACACTTTCATTAAATACTTCTAACGGCGTTTTAAAGCCAAGACGCTTTCTCGGCCTGTTATTCAGCGCGTCCTCAACGGCTTTCAGCTCTTCATCCGGTATTGTAACAAAATTAGTGCCTTTTGGCAGGTACCAACGGATCAGTCCGTTGGTATTTTCGTTCGTGCCGCGCTCCCATGAAGAATACGAATGAACGAAGAAGCATGATAATCCCGAAAATTCTTCTTCCAGCTCTTTCCAGCAAACGTTCTCTGAGCCCCGATCAAAAGTGATGGTTTGGCGAATAGCGGGCGGCAATGGGATAAGGCGGGAGACAATCGCTTCCCTCGTGCTTTGAGCTGTTTTGTCACTTAGTTTTGAGATGCGGACCAAACCAGAAACCCGTTCGACCAGAGTATTAACAGCCGGCTTTCAGCTTTATCTTCGCGTATGTCCGGATTAGCTCGTTTTTGAGCCGTTCTTCTCTCCCGCGGCTCTTTCTCTTTTTGCAAGCTCGTTCGTGAGCCAGGCGCGGAGTATACACATAATACTCGGGTGGCAGATTCCGTTTGATTTCCCGCGAGACTGGCGAGGGAGTCCTTCCTAATTCCCGCGCCGTCTCGCGGACGGAATATTTCTGCCAAAGCATTTCCTGTATCCTCTCACGCTCTTCGATGGAAAAATGTTTGTAGCGCATACACGGATTGTATCAAAGTGTTGCACTTGAAGGTTGAATGTACCGGCGACACATTTGACAAAAACGGTATTTATACGGTAAAATAAAGAAAATCTTTGACAACCTGACGCGAGGGGCAGACGAATATGTTGGGGCAATTGAAAGAAATATCTGTTGGCACAGGTGGGGGCGATCCGGCCTATCGACAGCCAATATCCGAGAGCGATTTGGCGATTGTCGAAAAAGTTTTTGCGGCTTTGGACAAAACGCGGCTCCGTAATTTTGAACCAACGGCCATTCCAGCGATCAAGCTTCATCTTTTTAATTTCTTTAAAAATCATCCGAAACCAAGCGAAAAAGAATTGAATAAAGAGATTAATAAGTGCCAGCGGTGGTCGGAAATGGAAAAAGAATATAGCCAAGAAGGCAATCCGTTACCGACCATCGGAATTGAGATTGAGATGAAGAAAAGCGATTTGATGCCAGACAAAGTGGCCATACTAAGAAAACTTAGTATCCCTAATTATGAAGAATATACAGTCGCTAATGTTTGGGAGGTTAATCCTGATTTCAGCTATAGTTCTTGGATACAGACCCAAATGCTCCGGGAATTAGTTGCGATGGGCGCTTTGCCGCTGGAAGAAACCGATGATGGTCGGGGTAAGCGAATTCCCGCGCAGCGGATGTTTCCGCTTCATATTAATCTCGGGTGGCCGATAACAACTTATAAGATTAGCCATTGCCATAATATTGAAACACTAAGCGACACTTTGAATTACGCCTTTACTTCGACGAAACGGATACGACGGCTAAAAGTTTTCCCATATAATCTGAAAAAAAGTAAAAAATCCAGTAGCGGTAAAAACAACGGAACATTTTTCAGATTAGAGTTAAAAGCGCCGGAATTCAGAGATTACCCGTCCTATCGGATGCTGGCCGAAACGCAGAAGATCGGCGCAATGCTTTTTTCTTATATTAAAAAAACGGAAAATTTGCCTTTAAGCCCGGCCGAGAAGAAATTAGCCGATCTCTGGTTTAATTTTAGCGATGCGGTGTCTGAAAAATTCAAAGAATATGGAATCGAACCGGGAGATCTGAGCAAGAAGCCAAAAGAAGCAATTAAAATTTTAGAGAGCAACGATTTGAAACAAAAAAGTCGGGAAATTTTCGGCCGTTACGCGAGAAGAGTTGGAGAAATCCTGAAAACAAGCAAATAACCCCCCCTTTGGAGGGGGTTTTGTTTTACCAAACTCAACAAAAAGCACACATCGAGGTTGACAAGTCGGTGGAAAAAGTCTTTAAATAAAGATACAAACTAAGTTCGTTGAAAATACCACAACTCTGAAAAAATTGTTCGGTAAACTCACCACAAAGGAGAACAATGAAGTGGTCAAACTCGAGATTAATCCAAAGCTCTGCAAACAATGCGGCTGGTGCGAACAGTTTTGTCCTAAAAAAGTCTTTGGCTCCAGGGGCGAAATTTTAAATGCAGAGGCCTGCTCCAAGTGCGGACTCTGTCAATTACTTTGTCCCGAGGGCGCGATCCTCTTTGGTGAACAATCTAAAGAACGCCAAGGAACCATCCAGTTTCCCGCCTGCAACGCTTTGCGTAGCAATGCGGGCAGGCCCAACTTACTCCGCCAAGTGTCTAGAGAAGTTAGCAAATTTGGCCTTGGTTGGAGCATTCAAAGAAGCTTATCAGAACCCGGCCCTTATTTTATTTCTGGTAATGGAGCTTGCGTTCGAGGAGCTCTTGATGCCGGTTGCCAATTTTATGCTGGCTATCCAATCACGCCAGCATCAGAAATCATGCAGGACATAGTAAAAAAGTTCGGGCAAACGTCCATTGGCATTTTTATTCAGATGGAAGATGAGATCAGTTCCGTAGGCGCGATAATCGGCGCTTCGCAGACCGGCGTCAAATCGATGACCGCAACTTCCGGTCCGGGCTTCTCATTGATGCAGGAAAATATCGGTTACGCGGTTATGACCGACACCCCTTGCGTGATCATTAACGTCCAGCGGGCCGGGCCAAGCACCGGTCAGGCGACGCGTCCGGCTTTCGGCGATCTGATGCAGGCCATCTGGGGATGCCACGGCGATTCGCCGAAAATTGTTCTGGCGCCGACCAACGCCCAAGAATGTTACGACCTGACCATCAAGGCCTTTAATTTAGCCGAAATGTATCTTACTCCGGTTATCATCCTGACCGACGAAACTATCGCCCACCTCCGAGAACGGATTGAAATTCCAGGCGAGATACGAGTTTTTAAACGCGTGGTTCCCATTTTCGGCGACGGACAAGAATTAACCGTAACCGGCTCGACTCATTACTCCAATGGATTACGAGCAGCTTCTGATCCAAAAGCACAGCAGGATTTACTTGATCGTCTTAAGGAAAAAATGGAAAATATCGGCCGCCATCCGATAATCGACATTAACTGTCATCCGGAAAACAAAGTTGTAATTATTTCCTGCGGATTTACGGCACGTAGCGTTGCCAAAGCGGTTTACAATTTGGGACTTGATAATAAAATCGGTACTGCCGTTATCAAAATGCTTTGGCCGTTTCCCTTTAAAGAGATCGAAAACGCTGTCCCCCATCGGGCTAAAGTAATCGTGCCGGAGATGAATCAAGGTCAACTCATTCATCTAATTCGGGAAGTTTGCCACGACCCGATTCCCCTGAATCAAACTGATGGATTGCCGATCGAACCAAAAACGATACAGGCGGCCGTCAAATCCTGCATGGAGAAGATGCGACAATGAAAGAAAAAAACCTTAACTGGCTAAGATGGATAAAAAATGGTCAGCCACTTCAATTTTGTCCCAGTTGCCAATACGGAACAATTCTGCGCCTCTTGGCCTGCGCCTTGGAAAAAACCGGCCTTGAGCCAAAACAAGTTATGGCGGTTTCGGGAATCGGCTGCGCCGGATGGATAACCGACCGTTATCTGAAAACCGATACTCTGCACACCACTCACGGCCGGCCGATTTCTTTTGCTACCGGCATAAAATTAGTCCGGCCGGATTTGAAAGTAATCGTTGTCAGCGGTGACGGCGACTTGGCGACGATCGGCACCAACCATCTGGTCCACGCTGTCAGACGCAACATCAATCTTTCGGTTTTCTGTGCTAATAATTTCCTCTACGGCATGACGGGCGGCCAGGCGGGAGCGACAACTCCGCGCAACGCCATTACCGCGACCACTCCGCAAGGCAACCCCGAACAACCATTGGACTTGATCAAGCTGGTGTTATCGCTCGGTTGTTCAATGGCTAGCCGGTATCCGGCAATGCCGATCGGAAAGAGCCCTTATCCGACAATCGACGCGATTGTCAAAACGCTTAAACACGAGGGATTCTCTTTTTTCGAATTCATCTCTCCCTGCGTGACACATTTCGGCCGGAAGAACGAAATGCCAAATCCCGGGAAGCTGAAAGAATATCTGAAAGATCTGCTGATTAGGAAAGAAGACATCGCGTCGTCCACTTCCGAACCGACACCGCTGGCCAAAAACGGTAAGCTGGCCCAGGGAACATTCGAAACCCTGATCGATTATCTGCGATTTACCGAAAAAGGAGGCCAGCAATGAAAGTGGAAATACTGCTGGTCGGCGAAGGCGGACAAGGCGTCCAGACCTTGGGCGATATTTTGGCCAAAGCGGCTTACAACGACGGTTACTGGCCATATAGCAAATGCGGTTACACGCCGGCGGCCCGGGGCGGAGAAGTTATCGCATCAGTGATAATCGCCGACGAAACGCAAATTTATCCGCTGGTAGAAAAAGCTGACTACATTTTTATCTTGTCCCGCAATGAATCGCTTGAATTTGTTAAGAACAAAATCACCGAAAAAACCCGCATTGTTTCGGTCGACGCCGCTTTTCCGAAAACGATAAAAATAAAGCATCCTATCATAGTAAAGAACGAGGACAAAGAAATTCCGCTGAACATTTTTATGTTGAAAATCATCCAAAAAATAATCACCGTGCCTTCGACCAAAAGCGTGGAAAAGGCAATTCAAGATATCTTGGGCAAAAAACGCGTTGAACGGGAAAAAAATTAAGGCGTGGGTTGAAAAAATATCAAAAAGAAACGAGAGGTGAACGAATGTGCCCAAAAATCATGTTGACACTCGTGGACTCCCCTGCCCCGAACCGGTACTGCGTGTCATGGAGAAGATCCGCACCGCGGACGATCTGGCAGAAATCGTAGTTCTGGTGGATGCGAATAGAGAGGGGCCTAAAGAAAATACCAAACGCACTGCCGCCGCTCTTGGGTGGCAAGTAAAAGCATCTCCGTAGAAGAGGAG
>Ga0210006_1002563_pt1 | contig 11793 bp, 14 predicted proteins | sample CryGey02umfilter_2_FD_185452 | JGI IMG/M metagenome (GOLD analysis project Ga0210006, IMG submission 185452) | Groundwater microbial communities from aquifer in Utah, USA - Crystal Geyser 4/10/14 0.2 um filter (SPAdes) (version 3) | ecosystem: Environmental > Aquatic > Deep subsurface >... | reverse complement strand
AGCGTTAGACATACTTTTAAAATTAATTATTAATTCGTTTCCGCCCGGCTCGCGCCGGCCGGCGACCTTTGTCTAATTCTAACACTTATATTTAATTTATAGCATTATGAATGAAACATCAAAGAAATTTTCAACTGATTTTGGCAAAAAGGAAAAGGTATTAAATTATGCTTGCCAAACATATCAATTATCCCGACCAAATAAAGTCGGAGCTGTTATGGCACTTATTCGCGAGTGCCAACCGAAAACTATTAAGGAGTGGGAAAAATGGTATTTTGAAAAAGCATTTACTGAAAGTAAAGAACCCATAAAGATAACACCAGAAATTTTAGATGAGTTGGGCGAGCGTTTGCATGATAAAATTACTGGAGTTGTCATACCAGAATGGCAAGCCGCTTTCAGTGAATTATCGCTACAAGATTGCAAAGATTATATTTACAACTTAACAATAAATCGTACTTTTGATGGTTTTATTCGTGAAAAATCTGTAGTCAATGATGGATTAGCAAAACATTTTCCAGAAGTAAAATTTATTGAGAGCGACAATGATCTTGATCATGCTGGCGATATAGATTATTTAGGATTTGTGGACAAAAAAGCTTTCGGCATACAAATTAAACCAATAACTGCAAAAGCAAATTTTGGTAATTATTCCGTAACCGAAAGAATGAAAGCAAACTTTCTTGATTTTGAAAAAAAATATCAAGGCAAGGTATTTATTGTTTTTAGTTTAGATGGAGAAATCGGAAATGCAGAAGTTATTAAAGATATTGAGACGGAAATAAAAAGATTGAAACAATAATAAGGAGTTTTGAATTTTGGGCATTCACCCCTAACCCCTCTGCCCAAAATTCAAAACAGAAAAAGAAATTTTAAAATTTTGAAAACAATTCCGACAGTAGTCGGAAAAAAGAAAAGGAATACATCAGCTAACACGGCATATCTGGAAAAAGTTTTTACAAAACTTTTTCGCAAATTGCTACGCAACTTCAGATATGCCGATACGTTAGCTGAAATATATGTTTTTCTTTTAAGGCTACGCCCTAACTCTAAAAAAGAAGCCTTGGCTATGTTGCAAGAGGCATTAGAATTATATTTTGAAGATACCCGGTTCCGAAAAAGGCAAAAATAAAAAATAAATCAGGTCTTCGCCCGGCTTTTTAATTTAAAAATTCCGCCCAGCCAAGCAATCGCCAAGCCCAGCGGCCAAGCCAGGCGTAAAATCCAATACTGCCAGCCGGGTTGCCATTTTTTAAAATATTTTAGCATTGAGTCGCGAAAATACCTCTGCTTAACCATACTGGTCAATTGCTTAAAGCTTTGGCCTTGATAATCAAGGCATTCGGCCGAGTTGGCGTACCAAACTTCACCGCCGGCCAATTTTACGCGCCGGCAATAATCAACTTCTTCAAACCATAAGAAATATCTTTCGTCCAGCAGGCCAACGGTTTTCACGGCCTCACGCCTAATCATAAAAAACCCGCCCCGGACTGAATCAACCGGAGCGGATTTTTTATAGTCAAAATCGCTTCTGATGTATTTATTTAAGACCGCGGGAATAAGATGGGGAATTTTTAAAATAATGGCCAGCTGGTCGGTAACCCTGGGAAAACTGCGGACGTGCTCAATAATTTTAAAATTTTCGTCAATCAGCCGGCAGCCGGCCACTAGAGCCTGTTCATGCCAATTCAAAAAGGAAATCATATTGGATAAAGTATCGTCAAACACGCGCGTGTCCGGATTTAAAAGCAGAAGGTATTTGCCTTGGGCCTGCTTGATTGCCTGATTATTGGCGCGGGCGAAGCCAAAATTTTCCCGGTTAACGATTAATTTTACTCGCGGATATTCTTTTTTTACCATGGCGGCCGAACCGTCAGAGGAATTATTGTCAACCACGAATACTTCAAAATCAACATGCTCGCTGGAAAATAGCGCGCGCAAATTATCCCGCAATTTTTCTTTAACGTTCCAGGAAACGATGACGATTGATAAATCCATATTATTTAACGCATTCAAGTTCAAAATAAATTTCATCGTAAATATTAAATAAAAAATTATTTAACAATTTTTTAAAGGGCAGTAAATTCCTTAGTTTATGTTTGGGGTCGTTAAAATTTTTACTTAATAATTCTCGTTTAACGATTTTAAATTTGGCTTTAGTATAAAAATGATACTCATATCCCACAGTAAAGCACTGAAAGCTATTTTCCGTAAAAAAATGCTTATGAGTCGGGTCGCTAAAGGCGCCGCTCGATTTATAGTAAGGCAGGCTGATTTTAATTATAGCGCCGTTTCGGCAAACGCGATAAAGCTCTTCCATAACAACAACAACATCATCTAAATGTTCTAAAATATTGTCCGCGATTATTTCCTCTATGCTGTTATCGGCAAATGGGTAAGGCATAATGTTTAAATCATGCACCAAATCCGCGGCCGGAGTTTTAAGCCGATCAATGCCTAAAAAGCCTGTAATTTTAACATTGCCGCAACCAAAATTTATTTTTTTACAGACATACGGACTATTTATTTTTGTACAAAAAAATATAATAATTTACCGTCACTCTATAAATGCTGCAATATAACGAGTATAAAAAACCGGCACGACCCTCCCGCCAAGCTCCGCTTATTAAATTTTTATACAAAGTAACAATAAATTCAAAAGGCATTAACAAAAGCGGGGTTCTTTTTCTTAATTTTATTATACCCGGCCAAGAATCACTATTATAGTTATACTTTTCGATATCTCTAAAATCTTTTAAATAGGCCCGAGCCTGAATTTTTGACCACTTTATCCATTTACTTATAAATATCGACCAAGCAAGATTGTTATAATCTGGCTTATGCTCCATGATAAAATCGCACTTTTTAACCCTCCCCTTAACCTCAACTATATAATGGGGAATGCCTAAAAATGAAATTTTATCTTTTCTAAATAAGCACTTTTTACGAGGCCATTTTTTAGTAACATATTTTTTGCCGTCCCAAATCGGCCATAATAATTCATAGGCGTCAACCGAATCAATATTAACTAATTTTCTTAAATTATTCTTCAATTCTTCCGATAAAAATTCATCTGCATCAATTTGCAATATCCAGTCATATTTAGCTTCTTTGAAGCTAGCTGGCCTATGCGGTTCCGCTTCTCCAATATGCTCTAAAATATATATTCGTTTTGTATATTTCCCCGCTATATCTAACGTCCGATCGTTGCATTTGCCATCATGAATGATTACTATTTCATCAACTGAACTAGCCAAACTTTCTAAGCAACGCTTTATGTTTTTCTCTTCATTAAATAATACTAGGCATGCCGAAATTTTATTTCGCATACAACTTTCTTAATTTAAAATAGTCAATAATCATTCCCGGCGATAAAATAACGAAAAATACCAAACAAGCCAAATTATAATACTTTGATAAAGTATTCAAATTATTGCCTATGCCGCAGCCGGCATCTAGCACTTTGGGAGTTCCTTGAAATTTTTTATTAACTATTTTTCTAATGATCCGATCGAGAATATACTGATTAAACGGTGCTGAACTTTGAGCCTTGGTATCTTTAATTTCTCTGTAAATAGAATGTTTCATCTTTTTGAAAATTATGTCCTGACCTTACTTTTGCAATTAAATATTGCGTCAATATAAGCCAAAAAAATACCAATCGGCCAAACTAAATAAAGCAGCCAATACTGCCAGCTTGGCTGCCATTTTTTAAAATAGGCCAGCATTGAGTTGCGAAAATATTTCTGCGAGCGGCCGCCGGGCAGTTGTTTAAAACTCTGGCCGACATAATCAACGCATTTAACCGTTGGCGTGTACCAGACTTCTCCGCCGGCCAGGCTCACCCGCCGGCAGTAATCAACTTCTTCAAACCAAACAAAATATCTCTCATCTAAGAAGCCGATTTTTTCAATGGCTTCGCGCCTGATGGCAAAAAACGATCCCCTGATTGAATCAACTTTTTGCTCTTGCTCGTAATTAAAGTCTGCAATAATATATTTATCTAAAACTTTAGGCAATAGATGGGGCAGCTTTAAAACAATTGCCAGCTGGTCACCTATTTTAGGAAAACGCCTAACCTGTTTGACAATACTGCCCGCTTCATCAATTAATTTTGCGCCAGTAACCATTGCCTCTCCATGGCTATCTAGCCATTTGACTAAATTGGATAAAGTATCGGGAAATACTTTCATATCAGGATTAAGAAGCAAAATATAGCGGCCGACTGATCTTTTTATGGCTTGATTATTGGCGCGGGCAAAACCTAAATTTTGCTCGTTGGCGATTAAATTAACTTGGCTAAAATCTTTTTTAACCATGGCGGCTGATTGATCGGCTGAATTATTGTCAACCACAAAAACTTCAAAGCTAACTTGGCCCTGGCTTAAAAACAGCGCCGCTAAATTATTTTTTAATTTTTCCCTGACATTCCAGGAAACAATAATGACGCTTAAATCCATAAAAATAATTTTAGATACCGTAATGAATTTTTTTTAAACCCCATTTCAAAAAATATTTAAGCCAACTTTTTATGTGTATACGCGTAACCGGATTTATAAATATAGAATGCAGGACCGACCCTGCGGCGGATTCTCGGCGATGGCCATGCTTAACCTTTATATCAGGAACATAATAAACCTCCCAACTAGCTTGCCAAGCGCGGCGGCACCAGTCGCAATCCTCAAAATACATAAAATATCTTTCATCAAAAAAACCAACCTGTTCAACCAGCCTGTCTCTAGCCAGCATAAAAGAGCCTATCAGCCAGTCAACTTTTACGGTCCGGTCATGATTAAAATCTTTCATTAAATAATAATCAATTCGCTTTTTGCACCAAGAAAATTTTTTATCTAAATTTAACCGCCTGAAAATCTGATCAAACAATGCTGGAAAACGGCAGCAGGAATATTGAACTGACCCGTCAAGATTGAGCAGCTTCGGCCCGACCAGACCTGCCTGGGGACTTTTTTCCATAAATTGAGCCAATTTATCAAGCGTATTTTCTCCAGTCAGAAAAACAACATCGGGATTAAGGGCTAAATAATATTTAGCCGCCGCCAGGTTAAAGCCCGCATTTTGCGCTTTGCCAAAGCCAATGTTGGTGCCGGGGTCAATATATTTTACCTCTCTAAAATTATTCTCCAGCATCTCTTTAATGCCATCTTGATTGCTGGAATTATCAACCACAAAAATTTGGAGCTTTAGTTGGCTTGATTTGAGTTCGGCAAAAACAGAATCCAAGCACCGCTTGATCTCATCCTTCATCTTCCAATTGACAATTGTTATATTTATATCAAGCATACTACCAAATAATTATTTTTTTTATTAACTGCCAATAAATATTAAAAAACGGATTAGCCAAATATTTTAAGAGCGGATTATTTATTTCCTGAAACAAAACTCTGCCGGAGAAGCCTTTTATAATCTCGCGGTCTTTTTTCTTTCTTAAAATTTTTATTTTTTTTCTTTTGGCAATAATTTTCTGCCAGCTGGATAATTTTAAAAAATAATAATCTACTTTCATTTTAACCTTAAACCAGCCGCTAATGATAGAATAAAAAATCATGCCGCCTTCCATCAGTATAATCGCCGGCAATAACAATATTATAGTTGCCAGCCGATAATTATGAAACATAACTAAATAGCGGTTGCGCTCCATGTAATAAACCATTAAAATGCTTCTGGCAAACTCATATTTGTGATAAATAATTGATTTTGGCGCCAGCACTATTTTCCAGCCGGCTAACTTAGTCTTCCAGCCCATCTCCATGTCGTCATGATACATATAATATTCCTCGTCATAACCGTTAATTTTTTCAAAAATTTCGCTTTTGATAATAAACGAGCAGCCGCTGGCATAACCGGGAATTTCAATGAGCCCATTAATTTCCCGATCCGGTTCCTTGTAATCTGAAGTGTAACCAAAACCTAAGAAGTGAATTATATTGCCTAAACTGTTAATTTTAATTTTTTTCTCTTCAACTTGAGGATATAATAATATTTTTGATTGGGCTATGCCAATGGTAGAATCGCTCTCTATGGCAATAACCAACTCTGCTAGCCAATTTTTCTCAAATTTCGTATCCAGGTTGGCTATGGCCAAATACTGGCAGCCGTCCGCTATAGCCCTTTTTGCTCCAGCATTATTAGCCGCCGAGTAGTTGCCGTCGTCTCTGGGTAAAATTTGCGCTTCGGGATAAACTTGTTTTAAATATTGCCGCGTTTCCGGGCTGGAAGCATTATCAACAATATAGACGCTAAATAATTCCTTGGGATAATCAAGTAAGCGCAAACTGTCTCTGGCTTCAGTTAAAAAACGCTTGGCATAATTTTTGTAATTTATTAATATTATTCCAACTTTTGCCATAATTAATATTTCTTCATTAGCTTCTCAATATGAATTTTTGAATCTATCCGCCTCTTAATTTGCTCTCGTCTAGCTTTTATTTCTTTTCTTAACTTGAATAATTGCTTCCACTGTTTTAAAATATGCGGCTCAAACAATAAAACATAAAGGTTGCTTTTTATTTCATACCAGATGGTTTTCCAAATCACGCCGCCAGAATAGCTGTTATCAATCATTTTCTCCAAAATTATATGATGGTTCAGCCAAGACCATTCCTTATATTCCTTTTTTCTGCCTAATCGTCCTTTGATAATTCCATAGATGCCCTTGCCGGCCGATTGGACTGTGCGATCGTGATAGATAGCGGTCTTGGGAGTATAAATGCATTTATAGCCCGCCCACTGCAAGCGGTAAGATAAATCAACATCTTCTTTATACATAAACATTAATTCGTCAAAATACTCTTTTACCCCGTCGTCTCTGATAAAAGCCACGTCCTCCAAAGCGGAAAGTTTATAAATTACTGCCGCGCCGGAAGCTCCGAAAACTTCTTCTTCCGCTTCGTATTGCCCGTAGTCAATCTCTCCCTGTCCCCGGTCAATAAAGCGATGTTCTTTAGTTATGGCAATGCCGGCCGTATCAATAAAATTAGTTTTTCCCTTAGTGTCGCTATTGCGATCAACAAAATTCCATTTTTTGATTTTGCATAAAGCCGAGCTGATTTGCGGCGTTTTCATTACCGCATTGACCAATTCCGAAATCGTATTCGGCTCATAAATCATATCAACATTAGAAGCGATAAAATAATCGGCGCTTACAGCCGAAGCCTCTCTGATTATTAAATTATGAGCTTTGGCATAACCGATATTTTCTCCTGTCCAGATAATTTTAGCTTGAGGAAAATTATTTTTTAAATGCCGTGAATTGGCGTTATCCGGCGACGGGCTATTATCAACAAAAACCAGCTGGACATTTTTATAATCCTGGACTTTCAGGCTATCAATAAAATAAGGCAGATATTTAGAGGTGGCATATTTTTTATCTTGGCTGTCATAAAGAATGCCGCCCAGTAGTACTTTGGGAGAATAACTGGCTTCAAATTGCAAAAATTCTACGGGTTTATTGAGATTTTTAATGGCATAAGCCGCGTTGACTAAGCTTTCATGTGTTCCGGCATCAAACCAATAACCCTTTAAAAATGCCGCTTTCATTTTGCCTGACTTGATGTACATATTATTTAAATCAGTAATTTCCAGCTCTCCTCTATCTGACGGCTTCATTTTTTTAATATAAGCAAAGGCCTGGCTGTCGTAAATGTAAGCGCCGACAACCACCCAATTGCTTTTTGGTTTGGCCGGCTTTTCTTCTATGCCAATAACCCGGTCGCCAGCCAACTCGGCCACGCCTGAACGCTCCGGGTCAGGGGTTTGCTTTAAAAATATAGTAGCCCCATCTTGGAATTTCTGCACTTCTTCAATAATATTATCTTCTAGAATATTATCTCCAAAAATAACCGCGAAATTATCATCGCCGACAAATCCCTCGGCTAAACTTACGGCATAAGCCAGTCCTCCGGCATGGTCTTGCACTTTAAATTGGAAGTTGGCATTAAAATCCTTGCCCGAACCTAACAGCTTGGCAAAATCACCGGCATGATCCTTGCCCGGTAGAATTAAAATGTCGTTAATGCCGGCTTTCATTAAAGTTTGAATGGGATAATAAATCATGGGCTGGTTATAAACCGGTAGTAAATGTTTATTGGTTACTCGAGTATTAGGATAGAGCCTAGTGCCGCTACCTCCTGCCAAAATCACTCCTTTCATTTTTTCCGCCATATATTTTTATAAAAATTATTTTTTATTAAGATATTCATTTAAGGCTTCGCGCCAACTTCTCAACTGCTCAAATTTTGTATTGAGTAGCACTGAACTGGCCGGCCGCTTAGCCGGACGTTTTAACTCCTGGCTGGTTATGGCATTAACTTTAATCTTTATATTTTTTAATTTAAATAATTCAACCGCGGCCTCATACCAGGTGGCCCGGCCGCTATTGGTCAGGTGATAAATGCCCCAACCGCGCCCGCTTTCATATAGTTCTCTCGTCGCTTTAGCCAAATCCGGAGAATAAGTGAAACAGCTTAACTCGTCATCCACCGCTTCCAACTCTTTCTTAGTTTTACTCAATTTCAACATTATGTCAAAAAAACTCGGCTTAGCCAGTTCGCTTTCCCCCTTAGGGCCGAATAATTTTGAGGTCCTAATCAGATACCATTTTAAGCCGCTGCCGCTTAACTCCAAAATTCTTTTCTCGCCATGGAATTTAGTTTCGCCGTAACGGTTAATCGGCTTGGGCTCGTCGGTTTCCAGGTAGCCGGCCTTCTTCCTGCCGTCAAAAACGTAATCCGTGGAATAGTGAATCAGGGTAGCGCCGGTTTTCAGACAAGCCTCGGCTAAAAATTTCGGCCCGTCAATGTTAATTTTTTTGGCCAAGTCGTATTCCTCGTCGTCGGCCTCGCATTTATCCACCGCGTTGTAAGCCGCGGCATTAATCACCAGCTCCGGCTTTAAATCACCCATTTTTTTTAAAATCAGTTCCCGGTCGGTAATGTCAATCTCTCCCCTGTCCCAGGCTATAACTTCATTGCCGGCTGCGAAAACTTTAACCAATTGCTGGCCCAAATTTCCCTTAGCGCCTAAAATCAATATTTTCATAATATAATTTTTTCTAAATATTTTTTAACTTCAAGCTGCCGTTTGAGCGGATTTTCCAGCTCAATTGAAATTATATCGGCTAGATAATTTTTATATTTTCTGACATAATCAAGCTCGGTTAATTCATTAAGATTATGATCACTATAATTATCAATATCTAAATCGTAATACTTGTCATGACGATGAACTTGCTCACGCTTTATCGCTGAAATATGATTTATGCCGATTTTATATTTTTTTAATAAACCCAGCAGTACCTTATAGCCCTTACCATTTTTTAAAAATCCAAAATCTTCCCAATGCGACAAATCAAGGCAGACACCCGCGCAATGTTGCAACACCTCATTAAAATTATCTTCCATTAACGTATTCTCCACATAAATCTTGTCCCGATATTTTTCATTTTGTTTTAAAAAAACTATTGCGCCCGAACCAGCATGGATATTAAAAACTTGCGTTTTAAATCTTTCAACTAAATAATCGAGTTCCCGACCAGCCATATCTTGTTCCCTTAAATGAACATGCGGGATGCTTATTAATCCGGTATTTTCCAGCAGCTGATAAAGTTCTCGCCTCTCTTTATATTCTAAGCAAGTGGGAAATAAGGCGATTTCCTTAAGGCCTAGTTCGTCAATTTCTTTAACTTTATTTTTCCATTCGCCGGGCGTAATTGTGGTCAAACCTAGCAGTATTTTTTTCTTCATGTATGTCGCATGTTATAATTTTTTTCCCATTTTATGTCTTTAATTTAACAAAAAAAATACCTTTTGTCAAAATAAAAGAGGGTCAAACTCAATCAACCCTCGTCTAGCTGTTAATCCAATTAATCCAATGCCGCCAGCAATCTGGCGACGATGGCGACGGTAAACATGTCGCCGAGCCCTACAGCCGCTTTCCACGGTATGAAGCGGCAACCAAAAATCAACTCGCCGCTCTTAGAAATCGGTTTCAATGCCCCGGGGTTAAACACATAAGCATTGTTTTCCTCGTTAAAGATAAGTTCGCCTTCCTTAACCTCCAACGAATAAAACCTTGCGCCTTCCCCTTCTTTGGTGACAAAGAAGGCGCTGTTTGGGTTCAGCGGTGAACCTTCGAGCAAAGACAATTCGACTGTCCTAACTCCTGTTTCCTGCTCCAGCTCGTTGACCGCCGTTCCAAAATGATTCTCACCGGCCGCCAAGAATCCCCGCGGAGCATTTAATACCTTCCTGGCCCCCTGATTTTGGCGGAACTGCTCAATCACTCCTATAAAAATCTGGTCGCCGATTTTGGCGTAAGGAACGATCACCGATCCGCCGCCGCCATTTTCGTGGAATGACCACGTATCATACCCCTGTGGCGTAAGCCCATATTCCAAGACTCCAAAACGTGGATTAAACAACCGCAAATGGGCAACTTGTTCAACTTTCTCTCCATCTAATTCTACCGCCCAGCCTCTTTTCGCCTGATTTTTCTTGTCAATCTTTTCCATCTTTCCCCTCCTATTTTCAAGTTGGTAAGTTAACTAAGCTCTTTATCAATCTTTATCAACGGGTTGTAATAAAACCTAAATCGGTGCTAACATTGGATTGAAATTTAAAAGACCAAACTAACCCAATAATCTATCACAATGATTTAAAAATGTCAACACTTTTTTATTTATTGTAATTTTTTAAATAATAATTCATGAAGCCTTCTTTGCTTTTTAAGCGCTTCCACCACCATTCGTTATTTTTATACCAATCAACAGTTTTTTTCAAACCAGTAAAAAAATCAACTTTGGGATACCAGCCAAACTCATTTATGGCTTTAGTGAAATCCATGGCATACCTAAAATCGTGCCCCTTTCTGTCTTCTACAAATTCAATCATCTTTTCATCATCGCCCATCATTCTTAAAATCAATTTAGTAATATACATGTTAGACAATTCATTACCACCGCCCAAGCAGTATGTTTCCCCCATCCTTCCATGTTTGATTATTGCTTCCACACCGGCGTTATGATCGTCCACATATATCCAATCGCGAATATTTTTCCCCTCCCCATAAACCGGCACTTTTTTATTCTCTAGCAAGTTAGTTATAAATAACGGTATAACTTTTTCCGGAAACTGATATGGTCCATAGTTGTTCGTACAGTTAGAAATCGTAATCGGCAACCCATGCGTATGGAAATAAGCGCGCACCAAATGATCGGAAGCGGCCTTGGAGGCGCTATATGAGCTACGCGGATTGTAAGCCGTACGCTCGTTAAATTTCGGGTCGTTTGAGCCAAGCGCGCCGAAAACTTCATCGGTTGAAATATGATGAAACCTAATTCCCCCATTATTTTTTGCCGCATCCAAAAGAATTCGCGTACCCTCCACGTTCGTCCTAATAAAATCTTCGCTTGATAAAATTGATCTATCAACATGCGACTCGGCCGCAAAATGAACAATCAAATCAACGTGCTTAACTAACTCGTTTACCAAGTCACGATCGCAAATATCCCCATAAATAAATTTGTAATGCGGATTAAGCTGGATATCTTCCAGGCTGTCTAAATTACCGGCGTAAGTCAAAGAATCCAGATTAACGATATAATCGCCCGGATTATGATTAAACCAGTACCTTATAAAATTTGAACCTATAAAACCTGCTCCGCCGGTAACTAATATATTCATGTATATAGTTATTAGCTATAATTATTTGGGGATAGCCTTCCCCTGTGGACAAGTTAAATAATTTTTTCTACACTCTTAACTAGTAAGGTATTCG
>Ga0210006_1002562_pt1 | contig 11795 bp, 11 predicted proteins | sample CryGey02umfilter_2_FD_185452 | JGI IMG/M metagenome (GOLD analysis project Ga0210006, IMG submission 185452) | Groundwater microbial communities from aquifer in Utah, USA - Crystal Geyser 4/10/14 0.2 um filter (SPAdes) (version 3) | ecosystem: Environmental > Aquatic > Deep subsurface >... | reverse complement strand
AATTTCATAATGCCGATCTCGCGCCGATGGGTATAAATGGCTACACGCGCCGTGTTATAAACCACCAAAACGGTAATCAAAATAAACAATAAGCTAACGGTCAGGCCGACCTGGCTGGCTTTTTGGGTGATGTTATTGGTTTTGACCAACACGGTTTGGTAGTCTTCGAAATCCCTCGACTCAATAATATCGTCATCAATTTTATTCAGGCTAGCGATTAATTCGTTATAATTATTAACGTCCTTGGGCTTGATTACCAGGCTGGGCGACAACGGATTTTTCCCCAACTCAATTAAAGTTTGTAAAATTTCCGGCCTATTTTTATTTTTTTCACGAAAGGTCTCGGCCGCGGCCTGCTTGGAAATATAGTCAACCTGCCTGACCGCCTCCAGCTGGCTAACCTTGGCTTTAAGCGCTAGGATTCGGTCTTCGGCCGCGTCAGTTTTCAAATACAAGTTGACGTCAATTTTATTCTTAACCGCGCTGATGGTTGAAGAACCAAGCACCTTTACCGCCAACAGCAAATTTATTGAAAATAAAGCTAAAACTAAAATCATTAGCGTGACCAGCGACAGCCAAATATTGCGGACCATGTCCTGAATGCTGAATTTTATGACTCGAAAAAACGATAATAAAAACATAAAAATTATGACTTATAAAATATATTTTCCTACCGCTTGATCGTTGACAATCAAGCCGTTATCAATGGTGATGACGCGCCGGCGCAGTTTATTGACGATTTCCCGGTTGTGCGTCACCAGAACCACGGTCGTGCCGAATTTGTTTATTTTTTGGAGAATTTCAATAATTTCATCGGCGTTAATTGAATCTAAATTGCCGGTCGGTTCGTCGGCCAAGAGGATCTTCGGACGATGGACCAAGGCGCGGGCGATCACGGCGCGCTGCTGCTCGCCGCCGGAAACTTGCTGGGGATAACGATTTATTTTATCTTCCAAGCCTACGATTTTCATCACCTGCGGCACAATGCTGTTGATTTTTTTCGAGCTCTGCCCGCAAACCTGCAAAGCGAAAGCCGCGTTTTCCAGTAAAGTTTTTTTATTAAGCAGCTTAAAATCCTGAAAGACCACGCCGATTTGCCGCCTTAAGACCGGAATGGCGGTCGGCCCAATATCGGTAATATCCCAGCCGCCGACGATGATTTTTCCGCTACTCGGCTTCTCCTCGCCGATCAAGAGCTTGACCAAAGTAGTTTTGCCCGTGCCTGATTGGCCGACAATGGAAACAAATTCACCCGGCTTAATATGCAAATTGACTTGATACAGAGCTTTGATATCCGGCGGATAAATTTTGGATATATTAGTAAGTTTAATCATATCTATTGTTGTTTTATTGTCTTCAGGCCATACTTTAAAAGCTCCTCGGTTTGGTCAAAGCTGTCTTGGCGGCTGGCCGTTCCCAGAGTGACGGCGATCACTTGATTACCGGACTTATCTTTGGCTCTGACCGCGAGACAATATTGCGCTTCGTCAAGAAAGCCAGTTTTTGAACCGGTGATATTTAAATCGCTTACCGCCAAAAGCTGGTCAGTATTTTTTATCTTATGGGACTTTTTCGTGTTTAAAGTGGTAAAGGCGTAAGCTGGCATGGTGCTGGCTTTCTCTATTATCGGGTTGGCATAAACCTGTTTAGTTATTATAGCATAATCTATTGCCGAGCTCACGTTGGCCGGCGCTAAGCCGGTCGGCTCGACAAAGCGCGTTGCGGCAGCGCCCCAATCGGCCGCTTGCTGGTTCATGGTTTCAATAAAATCATCGCGGCTCAAGCCGCTTACCCGGACTAAAGTCTCAATGGCATTATTGGCCGAACCCACTAAAGCCGCATAAAGTAAATCTTCAAGCGTCAAGCTGTCGCCGTCTTTCAAGGAAAGCCTGGCCGATTCCCATTTTTTGGCATATTGATAATTGTATTCCTCATCTTTAAGGCTGTAAGTCACGATTTTATTTAAACTCGGCCGAGTGTCCAAAAAAACTTTTATGGCCACCAGCTTGGTCAGGCTGGCCAAAGGCAAAGTGCTGGTGGCGTTTTTCTGCCATAAAATTTCGCCGGTTTTTTCATTAATGACCACGGCGGCTTTTGACGATACTGCCGGCTCGCTTTTAGCGCCGGTGCCGCTGATGCCCAAAAGTCGGCCGCTTGAGGAAGCGATTTTTAAAGGCTCGACTCTTACCCTAATCACGCCCTGGCTTAAGGAAGCGATTTTCCTAAAAGCAACTTTATCCAAATCAACCGGCCGATCCGGATGCAGCCTTTTGTCCGGACCGAAATCGTTCACCACCACGTCCACGGATTTGCCGTTAGCCAAATTAACCATGCGCAGCTTTGAGCCTTTGGGAAAATCCGGCGAAGCCGCGAAATCGCCTTTTTTATAACTATACCAGCTGGCCTGGCCGATGACTCTGGCTTCGGGATTGGCAAAAACCGCCAGCCGAGCAAAATTTAAAAAAATTTCGCACCTAACCGAGTTATCTTTAACTAATTCGCGGCAGATGAGCGGCCGCCAAGAAGAATAATTTTTATCGTAAAAATAAATCTGCTTATAATAATCAGAAGGCTCATCGTATTTAATTTCCACTAACAGGGGTTTAGCGCCGTCGTAGGCTGATTTATTCAGCAGTTCATATTGGAAAATGCCGCTTAATTTATCCAATTGCCAGGGCCGGTCCATGGCTTCGTCCACCCGGTTTAGCTCAATGCCGCTGGCGTCTTTTAAAACTCCCTTGGGCAATATCAATTTAAACCAACCACTAAAAGCCTTGACTTCATAACCCTTGACCGCGGTTTCTTTGCTGATGTTAATATAATATTGATTTTCGGCCGGCGCCTGGCCTTCCGCCGCGTAAATAAAACCACCGGCCATCTGCGCCAGCGTTAAGATTAGTAAAAAGATTATTATTTTTTTGCCCATTTGACTTTGACTAACCATACAAATATAATTATAGCATAAATGACGCGCGAGTGTAGTATAATGGTTATTATGCAAGCTTCCCAAGCTTGAGACGGCGGTCCGATTCCGCTCACTCGCTCCTATGTTAAAAGAATCTGATTACGTAAAAATTAAAGTTAGCGTGCCACTGGCGGCCGCCGACAAAATGCGGCAGGCCATGGGCCAAGCCGGCGCCGGCCTTCAAGGAAATTATGAATTTACCAGCGCTTCTACCCGGCAAATCGGACGTTTTAAGCCCAAGGCGGGCGCTAAGCCAGCCATCGGGCAAATCGGCAAACTTGAAGAGGTTGAAGAAGAATTGATTGAAACTGTTTGCCATAAAAATCTGGCGGAGAAAGTCATCGCCGCCATAAAACAAACTCATCCTTATGAAGAGCCGGCCATTGATATTATGCCCAGATATGATATTGTCTAATCTTAAGCCGATGTAGCTCAATTGGTAGAGCAACGGTATCGTAAACCGTAGGTTATCGGTTCAAGTCCGATCATCGGCTCAAATTAAAAATCAGCCGCAAAAAGACGCGGCTGATTTTTAATAGCGCCTAATTCGCCAAAATAAATACTTTTGAATTTTTCAACCGGTCGTTGATATACTGATCTAGGGTTCGCGCGCCGACAAAAAAATATTTAAAGCCAAGCTGGCCGTTTTTGTCCTCAATTCTCTTTATCAGGTAATAGCCGCCGGGACGAAAAATTATCTCGCTTGCCTGACCGACATCTAAATTCAAAACTTCCTGGCCGAATTTCTCCGCCGCCGCCTGGCTGTCAAAATAACTCCCGTCGTTATATTCATCCGCGTATCGGCCTAGTTGCTCCATCGTCTCGCCGCCCGCCAATAATTCTTTAATCTTTCTTGTCCTAAGCAACGCCACCTTGTCTAGATTTCCAGCCATGGCTAATTCGGCCTCTAAATTATCGGCTAAACCATATTTTTCCCTTAAATTTTCCAGAACCGCCCACTCCAGCAAGCTGTCTTTCTTGCCCGCCAGATTCAAGGCGAAATAATCACCAGTTTTAATTTGCTGAAAATCATGGTAGCTAATTATCCCTTGGCTAGTAATAACCGCTGGCACCGGTAGATAGTCGGCCGCTTGTTTGATGATATTATATTGGTTAAACCTTAAAACGGCCAGGCAAAATATCGCATAGGCCAAAACCAAAGAAGCGGCCGATAATGACAGGGCATAAACAATATTTCTTTTTACGGCCAAAAAAATTTTTTTAAATTTTAGTTTTAAATTTTTATTAAACTCTCTAAGGGCTTGACGCCGCTTCAGCCATTTCTTTTCCCGGACCAGCCGCCTGGCTCGGTTACGCTCCTCTTTAATGCTGGCCGATTCTTCCCGGTGTTTTGCTTTCTCTAATTCCGCCGACTCAATCTCCTCTCGCCACCGCCTTTGCTCCTCGGCCCGCTCGGCTTTTTTAAGCCGCTCGGCTTCCTCCCGTTCTTTTAAGCGCCGTTCCTTTGCTTCGCGTTCTTTCTCCAATAAATGCCGCTTTTCTTCCTCTTTAATTCTTTCTCTTTCTTCCGCCTGCCGCTTAACCGCCTGGTCCAGCCTGTCCTGCTTGTCTCTATTTTCTTCCTTTAATTTGCCTAAATTAATGCCATCGACTCTCTTGGGCGCTTGAGACGATAATAATGATTTTTGTTTTTCTCCGGCGGTCGTGCCTGGTTCGCCGATATAATCCAAAACGATTCTGCGGTATTGTTTAGCTTCCGCCGAATTCAATTTTTTTATGCCGTCTAGATTTTTAGCCATAGGTCATTTAAAAAAAATAATTGAGCCATTTCGCCGGATTGGAGGCTTCGGCCGCGGGCTGGCTTTTTTGGTAGCCCGGGATATTAAAAATTTGATTATTCCCGGCGGTCGAGCTCGGCGACACGGCCTCGTTCAGCCCAGGTTTTATTATCATCAATTCTTCGCCCGGCTTTTTTAAACCGAGATTTAATCTGGCTTGCTCTTCGGCGAATTGATCGGACTCAAGATAAGAAACAAAATTTTTTAAATCCGCTCCCTTATTTTGCAGGTCGGCAATTTCTTTTTTTAGCCCGTCAATTTCCCGATTAACCCGATACTGCCTAATTTCACTTTTAATAAAAGGGTAACTAATTAGGATGACCGCCACCAGACCAACCAAACTTAAAAATTTTTGATTAAAAAATATTCTTTCAAAATTTAATTTTCTGTTTCTGTTTACCATGGGATTAAATTAAAACTATTATACCATCAGAGAGCCATAGAAGCAAAAGATAATTCAGATTAAAATAAGCCAGCGTCATGCCCGGCCAAATTATTTCCAAACAGACAAACAGCAAAATCGCCGCAGTCAAAACGTAGAATAATTCTTGAAAAAAAATTTTTAAATTAATTCCCATAAGGCTGTTCAAAATACTTTTTTATTTTTTCTGCCAAACTCGTTCCGGTAAGCTCTACTTTAATTTCCTTGATCACCGCTTCGCCGCCGGCCGGCTCCCCGGCTTTAAGGCCGGGCAGGGAAAGCAAAAATTGGTATTTGCCGTTTTCCTGGTAGGCTTTAGTTAAATCAAAATCGGCGGCGGCCGAAAGCCAACCGTCGGCGGATTTAGCGCCTTGATAACCGGTTAGAATATAATTGATTTTTCCTTGATTAATCTCTAAATTCTTGTCAACGTTCGGCAATCTGGGGTCTACTAAGCTGTCGGCGGCGAGGGCGAAAACGCCATCGCCGGAAATTATGATATCGTCTTTGGCCAATGCTATCGTCTCCGGCCGATTGCCGGTTAATATGGAAAACTGCTTATGGGTTTCATTTAAATTGATGGCGCGGCCGCCGACTTTCACTTCGCTTAAACTGGCCGGATTTATGGTTTGGGCGCTGACCTCGCGGCTGTTAGTGTATAAAACCAAATTTTTGGCGTTGCCGTCGGCCAGCCAAACTTTATTAATTAAGGCGAACTGGCTTTGCGGGCTAATTATTTTTTTGGTAATAATGTCGTCATTGGCGATAAAACTGACGCGATAAGCGCCTTCGGGCAAATCAGTTATTTTTAGACTGACCTGGCGTTCGCTGGCGTCATCATCGGCAATCCGTTTTTCATAAATCAAGCCGTCCTGACTATAAACTTTGATTCTCACCGGGTCGCTGTCTTGGTTAAGGTTTAAATCAGCGAAATCAAAAATATAAGCTAGGGCCTCGTTCTTAATGTAAGTATAAAATTGATAAGCGCCGCGCCAATTATAATCAATCACCCGCGATTCTGGCCGCGGCTTATAATCCGCCAGCTTAAACTCCGTCTTTAATATATAATCATACAAAGCGATTTCGGATGTGGGCGGCAAACTATTTAAAAATTGCTCGACGGTGTTGTATTTTTTTTCACGTTCTATCAGCCTGGCGCCAGCGGCGCCGGACACGGTTGGCCAAACTAAAGACAGCTGGTCAATAATTTTATTTTGCAGCGGCTTAAGCTCATAATTCCAGGCCATCTTGTCATTTAACAGGCCGAGCTCTACGACCGGTGAATCAGTAGTGTTTTTAAACTTGACGGTCACTTTGGCCCGGGTGAATCGGCGGGGTGGCCGCACCGAAAAATAAACCGGATCGCCTTTTACTGTCACGCCGGCCTGGCCGGCCGTCACTCTATCCTCCGGCGTCAACTTGCCGATAAAATAATTCGGCCGATTGGCGGCAATGGCATAGCTTATCTTGCCAGTCGGTACAATTTTAAAATAGCTAAACCAACCAATGATTATGGCTAAAATTAGCCATAATATAATCCTTATTTTTAAAATATTTTTATCCATTTAATTCGCTTAAATAGGCCCGGGCGGTTTCTTGCCAGCTGAATTTTTTCGCCTGTTCCAATCCGCGCGCGATTAATTTATTTTTTAAACTTTCATCAACTAAAACCTTCTCCAGCGCCCCCGCCAGGTCGTTTATATTATAGGGGTCAACCATCAAAGCGGCGTCGCCGACAACTTCCGGCAAGCTGGAAGCGAAACTGGCCACTACTGGCAGTCCGCAAGCCATGGCTTCAAGAGGCGGAAAGCCGAAGCCTTCATAAAACGACGGATAAATAAATACCGAAGCCAAATTATATAAATAAACTTTATCGTCAGGCTCAACATAGCCTAAAAATTTGATATCGTCTTTGAATTTAGACTTATTCCATTCCCTGTAAATATTTTCGCTTTTCCAGCCCCTGGCTCCGGCGATGACTAATTTCACGTCGGCTAACGCCTGATTGTTATTTCTCAACTCGTAATATGCCCTAATGATGCCGTCAACGTTCTTTCTTGGCTCAATCGTGCCTAAATACAAAATAAACTTATTTGGTAATTGATATTTATTTTTTATTTCCACTAATCTTTTCCCATCGGCATTGGTATTTTGAATTTGGTTGGTCGTTGGTAATTGGGATTTTGTCATTTCCCTGTATTCTTCTCCTACTCCGGAATAAATTACCCTCACCTTGTCCGGGTTAATGCCGCCCAACTCCACAATATCCCGCTTGGTATTTTCCGAAACCGCCACCACCAGGCTGAATCTTTTTAACAACTTTTTCGCCTTAACCATCCGGTGCCAGAAATTTTTGCGCGCGGAAAAAAATTCCGGATATTTTAAAAATGATAAATCGTGAACCGTGATTAAACTTCTGACGCCGACCGATAAGCCGATAAAATTCAGGTGCGGCATGAAAAAAACGTCAACCGCCAGGGCTTTGTCCAGTTTCGGATAATTAAAAATTTTAAACAGCAAATAATTTAAAACTTTGTTGGGATAATTATACTTGGTTAATTTAACGTTGGCTTGTTTAAATTCCGGCAAATTGGTTGAGTCGCCGAAACAATTATAAAAAAGCCGATACTCGTTGGCCCTATCAAACTTAAATATCTCCTTAAGCAAATTCAGCGCATACTCGGATACGCCACTATAGCGCGCGTCCATTAGCGTCCTGATGTCGATGCCGATTTTCATATTAAAAAATAACTATGAACCACTAAATTTCCGCCACTCCCCCTCAATATATTCCGCGATTTCTTTTTTAAACCTCTCGACGCCGAATTTTTCCGCCTGTCGCCTGATAGTTTCCGGATTATATTTTGAACTTTGAAAATTTTCCAGCGCCCGCGCCAAACTGTCGGCGGTTTGCTCGTTAAAAAATTCTCCGGTCACCCCTTCTTCGACGGTTTCCAGGGCGCCGCCCCGGCGGTAAGCGATTACCGGCCGACCGCTAGCTTGCGCTTCAACCGCCGTAATGCCGAAATCCTCTTCCTGCGGATGAATAAAGGCCAGCGAGCGGCCGTAAAGTTCAGCTAAGACCGCGTCATCGACCCGGCCTAAAAATTCTATATTACCGGCGCCGCGCGCCAAATTTTTAAGCCGCGGCAAATCCACGCCCTGACCGAAAATTTTTAATTTTTTACCGGTTTTTTTACAAGCTTCAACCGCCAAGTCAACCCTTTTATAGGGCGCCAGCCGGCCGCCGATCAAAAAATAATCGCCTACCGTTTGGCTAATTTTAAATTTTTCCGTTTCCACCGGTGGATAAATCACGACCGAATCTCTTTTATAATATTTTTTAATCCGCTTGGCCACAAACTCGGAATTGGCGATATAAGCGTCCACCCGATCGGCCGCCAGCTTGTCCCACATCCGGATATAATTTAAAACCAAAGAAATTATTTTCTTGAAATATTTATTATAATGGAGCTCGTTAATATATTGATGAGTGTCCGACCATAAATATCTGGTCGGCGTGTGGCAATAGCAAAGATGCAGCGTGTGGCTGGAAGTAATCACGCCCTTGGCGAATGAGCTGGAATCGGAAATCACTAAATCGTAATTACTCATATCAAAAAACTCCACCGCCATGGGCATAAACGGCATATACCACTGATAATGATTAACGCCGCCAGGCAATTTTTGGATAATGGAAGTTTCAATTTGCCGGCCTTGATAATATTTAACCGCGTTCTTCCGCTCGTAGAGCAAAGTGTAAATCGGCGCCCGCGGAAACATGTCCGAAAGCACTTTCAACACTTTCTCCGCTCCCCCGTCCTGGGCTAAATGGTCATGGACTAAAGCGACTTTCATTCCGCCCTCCTTCCTTTGATTATCGCCAACGGCGTTCTCAATAAAATTGATAAATCCAATTTGAGCGACCAATTTTCAATATAGTAGCTGTCCAGTTTTACTTCATCTTCAAAACTTAGGTCGCTCCGGCCGGAAATTTGCGCCAAACCGGTCAGGCCCGGCTTAACGGTTAAAACTTTTTTATGGTGACGCTCATATTTGGCCACCTCCCTAGGCTGATGCGGCCGCGGCCCGACTAGGCTCAGGTTGCCGTAGAGCACGTTAAAAAATTGCGGCAGTTCATCAATACTCCAGCGCCTAATAAATTTACCGACTCCGGTGAGCCTGGGATCACCCGAAATTTTATAAACCGGGCCGGTTTTAGTGTTTTTCTCTTGAATCAATTTTTTTTCCAGCTCCAGCGCCGCCGCCGAACCGTAGTCGTCGCCGACGCAATATTGATTAATCATCGACCTGAATTTAAACAATTTAAAAGCGCCATTTTTCGCCACTCTTTTATTTTTGTAAATTACCGGCCCGGGCGAATCCGCTTTAATAATAATGGCGGCCAGTAGCATTATCGGGCTGAATAAAATTATAAAAAACAAGGAACCGATCATGTCAAAAATCCTTTTTAAAATCCTACCCCAGCCGTCCAGCGGCGTTTCTTTAACTTCCACCACCGGCAGGCCGGCGATTTCCGACACTTCGGTTTTTAAAACTTTGGCGCCGAGCAAATCAGCGGCGTATTTAAAAGTCAGGTGATTTTCATCGGCGAAATCAAACAAGCGCAACACTTCGGCCTTGCTTAAATTCGGATCGCTTTGCATGATTTCATCAATTTCGTTGGTTTTGACAAATTCGGCCAGTTCTTGTTCCGCCTCCAAACTGAAGTTTTTTAAACGTTTGACGATGGCAAAGCCCAAATCTTTTCGGGTGGAAAATTCGTGAATTAAAATATCGGTGGTGGAGCTGTTGCCAACCAAAACCAATTTATGCACGCCGACGCCGTAGCTTAAAAGCAAGCGTTGGATTAATCTGACGATGACTCGGGCGAAACTAATGTAAACTATGGCTAACAGCCAGCCGGCCAAAACGATAAAACGCGAAGAAAAAAGCTCCCGAAAAATAAAAATCAGGACTACGATTAAGACGAGTCCCGTTGAACAAGCCAGGATGACGCGATAAACTTCTTCGGTCAGGCGGCGCGAACCCTTAATGTTATACAGCCCGGCCAAAGCGAAAATCACCAGCCAGGCCAAAGCGATTAATAATAAAATATTAAAATATTGGCCGAACGGCAAACTAAAAATAACCGGCCTGATCTCGGTGGCGATGGCGGTAAACCTAAGATAATAGGCCGAGATACCGGCCAAAATGATCGCTAAAAAATCCAGCGGCACTAGCAAAAATGAAAAAAAGAGTTCTGCTCTCTTCATAAGATTATATTCCACTAATATCAGGGCAAGCTGTAAGCCGGATTCTGTTCCGCCAGCTGGCGGAAACGATCATCTATCTGGGACGGCTGTTGCCAGCCGACTCAAGCGAGCCACTTTTCATCAGGCCGCCATGAGGCGTCCTGGTTTGCTCTTGCTCCAGGCAGGGTTTGCCACGCCTCTCCGTCACCGGAGGGCGAGAGTTGCAGCCTTTCATCTAGAACGAAAGACACCAACCCACTTTTCACCTTTCGCCACTGCTCCGTAGTAGAAATTTCAACAACCGAATTTGAATTTGGCATTTTTTGGAAATTGAAAATTGGTTATTGGTCATTCCGCTGCGGAGCAGCGGTTCGTATTGTCTCTGTGGCACTTTCCCTAAGATTACTCTCGGTGGACGTTATCCACTGCCGCTTGCTAGTGTTAAAAACACTTTGGGAGTCCGGACTTTCCTCTGGATTTTACACAAAATGCAAAATCAAGCGATCATCCGCTTACCCTGATATTAGCGAAATATAAAGAACATTTTTTACAAACAAATATTAACATCAAATAAGAAAAAAGTCAAACGAAATTTAATAAAAAAACTGCGGCCGAAAAATAAGCCGTAGCTGGCAATACGGGCGTTCTCTAAAAGTCCTCCGCCAGTTCCTGCTTGATCTTGTCGGCCAATCTTCGCTCGCGAATGTTTGAAAAGACCATTTATATTTCTTAAACTCCCGGTGGACGCAGGAGGACTTGAACCTCCGACCTTACGGATGTGAACCGTACGCTCTAACCAACTGAGCCATGCGTCCTTACTTTATTTACCAGCTCTATCCAGCGCCAAATTTACCAATTTATCCGCCAATTTATTTTTTTCGCGGCGAATATGCTTGAAAGCTATCCTTTTAAATCCTAATGATAGATTATATACGGAAACGAACAAGGGCGCAAGGTCTTTATCTTTGACTCGATATTGGCGATTTAATTGCTTAACCACCAATTCGCTGTCCAAAAAAACCTCAAGCTCGCGCACGCCCAGCTCTTTGGCTTTGGTTAAAGCCGCAATCAGCGCCTTATACTCCGCTTGATTGTTAGTGGTCTCGCCGATATACTTAGAAATTTTTGCTATCGCCTTGCCCTTTTCACCTAAAATCACCGCGCCGATGCCAGCCGGCCCGGGATTGCCGCGCGCCCCGCCGTCGGTAAAAATTGTCAATTTATCATATTTCATGTATATAGTTATTAGCTATAATTATTTGGGGATAGCCTTCCCCTGTGGACAAGTTAAATAATTTTTTCTACACTCTTAACTAGTAAGGTATTCGGTCAAGAAAGTATAATCAAGGTTTTCA
>Ga0210006_1002561_pt1 | contig 11810 bp, 13 predicted proteins | sample CryGey02umfilter_2_FD_185452 | JGI IMG/M metagenome (GOLD analysis project Ga0210006, IMG submission 185452) | Groundwater microbial communities from aquifer in Utah, USA - Crystal Geyser 4/10/14 0.2 um filter (SPAdes) (version 3) | ecosystem: Environmental > Aquatic > Deep subsurface >... | reverse complement strand
CAATTTTTGTTTCCTTAATTATTTGTTACAATAGAAATAGGTTTTAATTATCCACACTATATCTATTGACAGACATATAGCATATATGCTATATAGAGGTAGTGTGGCTTTGATTAATGAATCGTCAAGACGAATATAAAGTTTATTATTATCGGAATAGCCATACCAAACGAGTTCCAGTTTTAGAATATACTCAGAATATACCAACAAAAGATAAGGCAAAAATCGCAGCCTATATCACTCTTCTTCGTGATTACAAAGGACAACTTGATGAACCATATAGTCGTTATATTCGCTCGGGTATTCGGGAATTGCGTATAGATTTCGCCCGTAATAGACATCGCATTTTCTACATAACAGTAGAGGGAAAGAAAATAATTCTTCTTCGCGCTTTTCTTAAAAAGACGCCAAAAACCCCAGAGCAAGAGATTGTTCGGGCTCTTAATAACTTTGAGGATTATAAAATTAATAAAAATCTTATAGAATATGAACCCCGTTAGAAATTCTGTACTAACAGGATTTATAATCGGGGTATCATATAAGCAAAATTTATGAAAATTTCTAACGGGGTGAAAAAGAAACATAAAAAAGTTGTATATCTATCTTTTGAGCGCTATTTAGCTCAACAGATGAAGAATAAAGCATTTCGAAAGGCTTATGAAGAAGAAAGCCAGCGTCTTGAAATTGCTTATCGGATTCTTCAATTACGAAAAAAACAAAAGCTTAGCCAGAAGGAACTAGCTCGCAAACTAGATACTACTCAAAGCACAGTTGCTAGAATGGAAGCGGGGCAGCAGAATTTCACTACTGATACTCTTCAAAAAATTGCCTCGGCTCTTGACCGTGACCTTAAAATTGAATTTGTTAAATAACCTACTCGAAAGAGGAAATCCCAATTTTCCGCCCGAGACCCCGCACCAAAGCAAAGCTCGGTGCGGGGCATGGTTTTTCTCTCGGGATTTGTTTAAGTAATCAGTATCGAGTAGTGATTAGTTGAAAAAGGACTTCCAATTTAATCGACGGCCGTATACGAAGTTGGGAAAAACCTGAATAAAGTACAACTCACTACAGGGTAAAAGAAATTAACGCAAGAACTGTCTATGATTGGGCAGTTTTTGCATACCCAGTAGAGCAAGTTCGAAGAATATCTCCATATAAAATATCTAACAAAGAGTAAGAAAAATCTTTTTATCAGTCCTGTCTTCTCAGCTAAAAATTCGAACTTGTCATACTGGGCTTAGAAAAATTTTGAATTGGTCAGTTGTGGAAAACTCCTACTAAAGGGGCTTGAATTTTTTTGATAGAAAATTATAATTATAAATTGTAATTGCTAACCAATTTGATAATAATATCGCTCGGCAGGCTGTTCAGGGAGCACGCAGTTGGCTAAAGTGCTAATACAAAACTTTTTTCCAGCCACTGCTATTTCTCGCCAAGCCTTATTTAACCTAAAATAAATTCGGAGTCCATTCGGGGCTCGGCTGCGAAATGCTCCCTTCACAGCCCGCTTTCGCTCAAAAGATTTTTGTTAGCGAATTGATCAGATATAAAATTATGGAGAAAACTGAAGAAAAAATTGAAAAAATGGCTTGGCAGGCAATGAAAGAAGAGGACGTTTTAAAGGAATTGAAATCAAGCAAAAATGGCTTGACCAATGAAGAGGCAAAAAAGAGATTGGCTGAATACGGACCAAATGAATTGAAAAAGGTAAAGAAAAGAGGACTTTTGAAAATGTTTTTTGATGAATTCAAGGATGTTTTTGTTTTGTTGTTGATAGTAGCAACCATTTTTTCGGCTTTTATTGGCTATTATGAATCCCGCCGAGAGCCGGGAAAAAGTTTTTTGGAAACTTACACCGATTCGATCACTATTTTAATTATTATTTTTTTAGTGGCTATTTCTGGTTTTGTCCAAGAATATCGGGCCGAAAGAGCTCTGGAGGCATTAAAAAAATTGGCCGCCCCAAAAGCCAGGGTTTTTAGAGAAGAAAAAGAACTTTTCATTCTGGCCAAAGAGGTAGTTCCCGGAGACATTTTGCTTTTGGAAGCCGGAGATAAAATCCCGGCCGATGCCAGATTATTAGAAATCGTTGATTTGAAGTTGGATGAAGCAATTTTGACCGGAGAATCAAACCCGGTGACCAAAGAGTTGACTGTTTTGAAGGAAGAGACGCCATTATCTGAAAGGAAGAATATGATTTTTAGCGCCACCCATATTGCCTATGGCCGAGGAAAAGCGATAGTCACTGCTACCGGAATGGAAACCGAATTTGGAAAGATTGCCCGAATGGTTCAAGAAACTGAAGAGGAAGAAACTCCCCTTCAGAAAAAATTGGATAAATTTGCCAAGAAAATTGCCCGAATTGTGATTGTTTTGGGAGTGATTATCTTTTTTTTGGAAATTTTTTCTGAGGGACTAAAAATTAAGGCCTTTTTAGATTCCTTTATGACGGCAGTGGCTTTGGCAATTTCAGTAGTGCCCGAGGGTTTGCCAGCCATTGTTACAATTGGTTTGGCTTTGGGAGCCAGAGAATTTGCTAAAAGAAATGCCATCATCAGAAGATTATCTTCGGCCGAAAGTTTGGGTTCGACAACCGTCATTTGTTCCGATAAAACTGGAACCTTGACCAAAGGAGAAATGACGGTCAGAAAAATTTATCTCAATGGAAAAATCATTGAAGTGAGCGGGGTAGGTTATACGCCTGAAGGAAAATTTATTTTCGATGGCAAAGAAATTAATCCCAAAGAAGAGGGAAATCTTGCCCTTTTGCTAAAAATTGGCTTAATTTGCAGCAATGCCAGATTACAAAAAAATGAAAATTATTACATTGTTGGCGATCCAACCGAGGGGGCTTTAATCTGTGCTGCAGCCAAAGCAAGTTTTTGGCAAGAAAATCTGGAAAAAGAATATCCCAGAAAATATGAAGTGCCTTTTACTTCCGAAAGAAAAAGAATGAGTGTCGTCAATTTGACTCCTCAAAAAGAAATTTTTGTTTTTTCCAAAGGGGCGCCGGAAATAATTTTGGAAAGATGTAATCGCTTTTTAAGAGACGGCGCGGAAATCAAACTGAATGAAAAAGAGAGAGAAAAAATTTTAAAAGTTAATGAAAACTTGGCCAGCCAGGCCTTACGAGTTTTGGCAATGGCTTATAAAAAATTGCCAGCCGGAATTGAAAAATTCGAAAATAAGGAATTAGAAAATGACTTGGTCTTCGTTGGTTTGGAAGGAATGATTGATCCGGCCAGAGAAGAAGCCATTTTGGCTGATAAAAAATGCCGGCAAGCCGGAATAAAAACCATAATGATTACCGGAGACCATAAATTAACTGCCATCGCCATTGCCAAAGAAATTGGAATTTTCAAAGAAGGGGATTTAGTTTTAACCGGTCAGGAATTGGACAAAATGTCAGATGAAGATTTCGAAAAAATTGTTGAAAAAGTAACTGTTTATGCCAGAATGTCGCCTGAGCACAAGTTAAAAATTATCAAGGCCTGGAAGAAAAAAGGTGAAATTGTGGCAATGACCGGTGACGGAGTTAATGATGCCCCGGCTGTAAAGAAAGCCGATGTGGGAATTTCCATGGGCCAGACCGGAACCGATGTGACCAGAGAGGCATCGGATATCGTTTTGGCTGATGACAACTTTGCCACTATTGTCAATGCCGTCGAGCAGGGGAGAATTATTTACAATAACATTCGAAAATATGCCCGATTTTTAATGGCTTGCAATTTTGATGAGGTTTTGGTCATTGGTCTTTTTGCCATTTTGGCGGGAATTTTTGGCGAAAAATTGTTTCCTTTGCCTTTAATTCCGGCCATGCTTTTGTGGATAAATTTAGTGACCGACGGCGCGCCGGCCGTTGCTTTGGCAACCGATCCTTCGGATGAAGATGTGATGAAAAGGCCACCCCGAAATCCAAAGGAAGGAATTTTATCCGGAATGATTTTTTTTATAATTGTTTCCTTTTTGCTCCAGTCAATTGGAACCTTGCTGGTTTTTTCTTTGGAATATTATTTATTCCCGGGAACAAAAATGTCAGAAGTGCCGGTCCATTGGCTCTCTTTACCTTTAAACGACCCGCAGAGAGAAGAATTTCGGCTTTTGGCTTTAAACGAAGCCAGAACCGTCGTCTTTGTCCAGGCGGCAATGTTTGAACTTTTTGTCGTCTGGAATTGCCGTTCCGAAAAGCACAGCGTTTGGAAAATGGGGAAAAGGGCACTGAAAAATAAATTTTTTGTCATTGCTGAAGTAATCTCAGTTTTCGCCACTATGGGAATTTGCTATCTTCCAGTAACTCAAAAAATGTTCCACATCATCCCTCTGGGACCGGCTGATTTGGCCTACGTTCTCTTTGTTGCCAGCTGGGGATTCTTTGTTTTGCCAGAACTCTTTATGGGTAAAAAATTCTTAAAATGGCAATAAGAAAAGTTAAAAACCTCATTTCATTTTTCATGCTTTAAAAGAGGTACGGCTTTGAAATATTTTGCTTTCCACTCGTAATTGTTTTGTAAGAAGTCAATTTTTTTCATCCTCAACTTTATTGCGTCATCAATCTCAAAAAGATTAATAAAGTTCCCAATCCCAGAAAATTCCGCCACATTATAACCGCACTTGACCGCAAAATAGGTGTTATTGAAAATACAGATTAAGTCAACCCCGGCAATTTTTCCACCAACCTTCATCGTGAGCATCCTCGTCTGATATGATTTCCCAGCCAATTCAATTACTTTCTCAAATGTTTTTATTCTTCTTGAATCTTCCCAATCGGCCCTTTCTCCCCTTTGATAAAATCTATTTTTTGCCAATTCAACAAGATATTTAAAATCGGAAAAATTGTTAATAACAATCTGGGGATTTTGCTTCAAAATTCTATTCCGATCCTTTCTTAAATTCCTCCTTTTGTTTTTCTTTAGGGTCATTAAAAATTCCTCATGATTTTTGAAATTTTCCAAATTTAAAATATATTTTGGCTCATCTTCTTGAAATGGAATTTTAAAAATTAAATCACCCAAACCCTCCGTTGAGATGGCATTTAAATAAAGAGGGGAAGGGGCAGCCGAAATTAAAATTGGAATATAATTTTTGTCTTTGACATAAAAACTTATTTCCTCTTGCCAATCGCTTCCGAACCAAACAAATCTTTTTTTGTTTTTGTTGTAGAAATTGTTATTTTCATACCAAAGTGGCAAAACTCCCAAATTTTCGCCATTTTTTTTCAGCAAGAGAAAATGGGGGTGATATTTGTAGCCCAAATAAAATGCATATCGAAATTCCCAGGTATCAAAAAGATTTCTCATCGGCGAAAATTCCTGCCAGAGTTTATAACATTGATCGAGATCAGAAATTACTTCGATCTTTAAAAAATTTCCAACAAAAAAAGAGCCTATTTTCTTTCCGGGTTCTAATTTTAAACTATCCGGAGGATCTTCTTCTTTTTCAATTTTTGAATCTTGACGATTGTCAGGAGAGAAATCTCCCATATATTATAAAAATAATAGCATAGCAAAAAATCTTTTCAAGCCAAATCTTATTCAATTCTCTTCGTATATTCACCGGTTTCGGTGTTAACTTCGACTGTGTCTCCTTGTTTGATAAAAAGAGGAACAGAAATTTTTGCTCCGTTTTCCAAAGTCACTAATTTCGTTCCTGGCTGGGCTCTTTCGCCTTTTACGCCAGGCGGGGCTTCAATAACTTTCAATTGAACTTTTATTGGCAGAGAAACATTAATGACTTTTTCCTCAAAAATCATTCCTTGAACAATTTGTCCTGGCTTTAAAAACTTTGAACCTTCGCCAATTTGTTCTAAAGTTAAATCAAACCTTTTTGAAGGATTATCTTTTTCAGAAAAAAAATATCTTCCTTGATGGGAATACAAAAATTTTGCCTCAAATTTCGAAATTTCCGCTTCCTCAAAGGCATCTCCTTGTTGAAAATTCCGCATCAATAAATTGCCGGTAATCAAATTCCTCAGTTTCGTTTGTAAAACCACCCTTCTCTGTGCCATTTTCAAAGGCCTCGCCTCTAAAACCTCATATGGCTCACCATCAATAATAATTTGAACACCTTTTTTAAAATCAGAATAACTTATCATAATTCGATTATGAATTATTAATTATATATTATTAATTATTATTTATTTTTTGATTCTCCACTCAATATCCGATTCCTTGCCGGCAAATTCCAACCATTCTCCATCAGGCGAAATCACATACCACTTTCTTTTTGTCTCCGACCAAACCATCGGATTTCCTTTATAATATGGTTTTTTAACGATTTCTTTTGGTTTCAATCTGTCTAATTCTAACCATTTTTTAAAAACCGTTTCAATAGCATAATCCAAATCTCTCGACTTTGCCCATTCGGCCACTTTGGAAATGGCTTCTTTTGCTTTTTCCACCGAGCCCGTTAATTCTAATAACTGTTTAGCCGGTTTGGTAAATCTTGAATAAATTATTTTTTCTTTTTTAGCATTTTTTTTAAGTTCTTGCAAAGAAAGTCCTTTGGTTTTGAAATAGTGGGTGACTATTGAACGAATAGCCGTTTTTTCTTTCAATTCTTCATAATATTTTATTTTCCCTTTTTTCAAATATTCTTCAATTTTTTTGGCAATACTTTTCCCGACGCCTGGTATACCGTCGATGGCTTTCAACCCTCCTTTTTTATAAAGGGTTAAAAGGTCCTCTTTTGAATTTTCTATTCCATCAGCTGCTTTTCGATAAGCCCTGGGTTTAAAAGCCACGCTATTTATTTCCAACATTTCGGCTATTTCCCTTAAAATTTTTGCAATTTCTTGGTTTGTCATAATTCTACGAATTACGAATTTAATCGAATTACGAATAATTTTTAAGCGAGGCAAGTAGTTTCAATGTCTGAGGGCAGTTGCCGAGGGGGACATCCCTGTAGTAGAAGCTTCGCTTCACTACGGGACTTCGCTTCGCAGCCGAGCCCCCTGAGGATTTTGAATTTTCTTTTAAGATAGGTAAGGCTCGGCGAGAAATAGCAACGGCGGAAAACAACTTTACTTTACCAATAAAGCCGATTGCGTGTCACCCGAGGCAACCTGCCCGAAGACAATTCCCTGAAATCAACTTGCCAAGCGGTCTTATTTAAATCGTTTTTAAAATTTCTCGATAAAAATTTTTTGCATTTTCCAATTCTTTTTTTCCTTTCCCAGTAATTTTGTAAATTCTTCTTCTTTCTTTTCGTTCGCTTTTAACAAAACCATCTCCTTCCAAACGATAAAGCACCCGATAGGGAGTAATGAGACCCGGTCGAAAACTAAATTCTTTCTCAATCAAAGAACGAATCTCCCAACCATAAAGCTCTCTTTCTTTTAAGAGAGAAAGAATATAGAGCCACAAATTTTCCTTTGTATTTGATTTTTGAAGCCTTTCCATTGGTAACATAGTTTTCCACAGTTCTTTACTTGACAGAGTATTTTACAGGCGTAAAATAGTTTAAGGAGGTAAAATAGATCTTCTAAATCATATTAAGATAATCTTGAAAATATGTCAAAACCAATAAAAATGAAGGGGCTAAGAATTAAAAAACCTGAAGGAAAATTCGGGGTTTTGATTCCAGGATTGGGGGCAGTAGCAACGACATTCATCGCTGGAGTGTTGGCAATAAGAAAAGGTATTGAAAAGCCAATTGGCTCAATTACCCAGATGCAAACTATTCGGCTGGGCAAGAGAACAGAAAAAAGGACACCTTTAATTAAAGATTTTGTTCCTTTGGCAGATTTAAAAGATCTCGTTTTTGGTGCTTGGGATATTTTTAAAGATGATTGTTATGAGTCGGCGAAAAAAGCTGGAGTTCTGGACATAAATTTATTAGAAAAACTCAAACCAGAATTAAAAAAAATAAAACCAATGAGAGGAGTATTTGATAGAAGTTATGTCCGAAATCTTGATGGCAATTATATAAAATGGGGGAACAGATGGGAAATGGCAGAAAAATTAATCGAGGACATTCGAAATTTCAAGAAAAAAAATAAATGTGAGCGTTTAGTGATGATCTGGTGTGGAAGCACTGAAGTTTATATGGAAAGGCATAAAGTTCACAATTCAATAAAAGATTTTGAAGATGGTCTAAAAAAGGATTCTAAATTCATTTCGCCAAGTATGATTTATGCCTACGCCGCAATAAAAGAAGGGGTCCCTTATGCCAACGGAGCTCCCAATTTATCAGCTGATATTCCCGCTTTGGTTGAACTCTCGAAAAAAACAAAAACGCCAATAGCTGGGAAAGATTTTAAAACAGGACAGACTTTATTGAAAACGATAATTGCGCCAGGTCTTAAGGCAAGAATGCTTGGGCTTAAGGGCTGGTTTTCGACAAACATTTTAGGCAACAGGGATGGTCTAGTCCTGGATGACCCAATGTCATTTAAGACAAAGGAGAAATCGAAATTGTCGGTTTTAGAGCATATATTGCAACCCCACCTTTATCCCGAATTATATGGCAAAATATATCACAAAGTAAGGATTAATTATTATCCGCCAAGTGGCGATAATAAAGAGGCCTGGGATAATTTGGATATTTTTGGCTGGCTGGGATATCCAATGCAAATAAAAATCGACTTTCTCTGCCGGGATTCTATCTTAGCTGCCCCCCTTGTGCTGGATCTAGTTTTATTTCTTGACCTCGCTAAACGAGCAGGATTAAGTGGAATCCAAGAATGGCTGAGTTTTTATTTCAAATCACCCCAAACTGCCGAAGGAATTTACCCAGAACATGACCTTTTTATTCAATTAACTAAATTAAAAAACACTTTAAGATGGATGATGGGCGAAGAATTAATTACTCATCTTGGCAGAGAATATTATGATACTTAAATATTAAACGTTGACTTTTTAAAATTTAATTTTTATATTAGAAATAGCATCATTAAAAAGGAGGTGAGAAAATATGTCAAAAGTAATAGGACATGATGGTGTTCGTTTTATGGTTGTCGACGATAGCGATACTAAAAAAGCAATCAAAAGAATAAAAGAAAAAAAGAAATTGAGGAAGAAAGAAAGGAGGATAAAGTCCTCAAAGAAAAAACAAGGAAATAAAAGAAATTGACAAAGCTTAGTTTATGGCAGAAAATTCAACTGAAAATCAATGGCTATGTATTTTTACGGTGGGAAAAACACGGACAAGACTATCTCCAAATCTATTTGGTCCATTGTAAAAAACACGGTTACTACGAGGACTTTCCTCATGGCTCCTGGGGATTTTATTGCCCCAAATGCGACGAAGAGTTCTTTGCTTCAAAGGAGCGGCTAAAAGCCGCATTTTTTTATTTGACCCCGCACCAAATTTTGCCAAGAAGTTTCTCGGCGGCACACGATGGCCGAATAGGCCAGTCCGCCAAAGGCGGACAATACTATTCGTATTGAGTGTGCCGCAAAAGTTTAAATTGTCTTAGTTATCATTGAAAAGCTAAATGCTAATTGAAACGCAAAATTGGTGCGGGGTTGACAAAATTTTTTAACTTTCTATAATGAAATAGAAACTTTAACAATTGAAGAAGGGAAGAAAAGTGGAGAGATTTTTTTCCAAGATCAGGAAATTGTTGAAAATTGAAAAATCTGGTCAAAGCTGGGAAGAATTTTTCAGAGAACTAGATGCTAATTCATTTCACCCTTTCAACGATTATCCGATTGGACCTTGTCCGAACGGGGGTTATAGCTATATTTGTCCCGATTGTTTAAAATGCGTTCGGTATTGTACTTGCGATATCAAAATGGTTCAACACAAGCAGCAGATTGATCTAAATTGAGCAAAAATAAAAATTATGCGGCCAAAAAGCCGCATTTTTATTGACAAGATTTTTGGAATCGGTTATATTTAAAATAGAACCTTCAAATCCTTTTATAAGGAAGGTGGGTAAAATGGGATATAGTATTGGAATGGAAATCCGAATCGGAGAAATCCCTATCCCTTTAATAAATTATGTTTATCTTATAAGAAACAGAAGATCACCCTATTATGATCTAGTTCAATTTCTTTTGAAAGACATGGAACACCATTACAACATAGCCGGAAAAAGTGAAATTGTTTACACAATAAATCCGAGAGTCTTACATGAGGAGATCGAGAAAAAAATTAAGGATGAAAAATTAACTAAAATGAATGTCTGCCGAACAATTTTAGCTCTATGCTATGGAAGTAAATTGGAAGAGGATGAAGATTTTTGGGTAACAACTACTTCGAGTGGCAGAAAAAACTATCATATCAAAGTCAATCAAAGAACGTTAAATTTATTTTCAGGGATAATACGATAAAAAATTTAAAGGGAAGGGAATGAATATTCAACAAAAGCGGTTCATTTGAACTCATTTGAACCGCCTTTTTATTTATATTTTTCAACAGTAAATCTATAGATTAAAATTTTCTCTTTTTCTGGATCAATTCCGCCTTTTTGACAGGCAATTGAGATTTGTTTTTCGATTGTATCTACACTCCCTAAATCAGGAAGTAAAAGCCCTGTCTTTGCCACAAAATGGCCATTAAAAACAACGTCAGCACCATTAGGACGGGTAATTGGCATAGTCTTGATGATTATGCCATATTTTTTTGGTTCCAATTCTTTCAGATCATTAACCAATTCCGGTTCGCTTAAAATGTAAACAGTATACGACAAGAAACTAAACTCCTTTTCTTGGATTGGCCCAAAACGATAATCTTCGGTAGCTGCAGCAACAGCATTATGAATTATTTCTTCAGCAATATTCTCTCTTGTCGGCAAATAAGTGCCAATGCAACCCCTTAAGTCTCCGTTTTTCTCAATCGTCACAAAAGTTCCCGCCTTCCTTTCCAAAAACTCTTTTGGCAAATCATTAGGCGGAGAAATAATTTTCCCTTCCTTAATAAAAGTTTCAACCGTTTGTTTAGCTAAAAAAACTAAGGGATGCATACCAGGTAGTAGAAATTCGACTTATTTATTTTGATAGAAATATTCCTTAAGCATGCGTTTTAATAATCGACTTCCTTGATTTGTTTTTAAATATCTTTCTCTTCTTCTCGCATCTTTTTCGTTGCGGTAAGCTTCAAAAAATATCAGTCGCCAAGGTTTGTATGCTTTGGTCGAGAAAACTAAACCACGATTATGTTCTTGTAATCTCTTTTTCAGATCTCTTGTATAACCAATGTATAGCTTACTATTCTTTATGCTTTGTAAAATATATACATAATAGAACATAATCGTAGTCGAATTTTCACTACCTGGCATAAATTTATTTTAGAATTTTTAACTCTAATTCATTACTTTTTGTGTCATAAATTGCAAAAGATGCTCTAAAAAATATACCGGCTAAATTTCCGGGGTTGACTAACTTCACCCCTCTAACCTTCATCTCCCAAGGTTTGTGCAAATGGCCATAAAAAATAATATCGTATTTTTTTGAAAAAGCCAATTTGAAAGCAGTTCTTGGTAAATGAGTGAAAGCGATTTTCTTTTTTGAAATTTCAATTTCGCCAAATTTTCGCCAAATTTTCAAATTTGGAAAATCCTTAAAGTAATCTTTCTCTAAATTTTTAAAATAATCCTCATCGACATCGCTCAAAACAAAATGGGCTTTCCTGGAAAAATCTTTTAATGCCTCCTTTATCGTCTCTGGCTCAAAAATATCTCCGCAATGAATCAAAATTTTGATTTTCTCTTTTTTAATCAAAGAAATCGCCTTTTTAAAATTCGCCAGATTATCATGAGTATCTGAAATAATAGCTATTTTCATGTTAAATTCTTATAATTTCTAAGTCTCTGGCGGTTTTGATTGGCTTTTTGAAATCCGAAATGGCAATCGTCCTTTCTCTACTGT
>Ga0210006_1002545_pt1 | contig 11843 bp, 11 predicted proteins | sample CryGey02umfilter_2_FD_185452 | JGI IMG/M metagenome (GOLD analysis project Ga0210006, IMG submission 185452) | Groundwater microbial communities from aquifer in Utah, USA - Crystal Geyser 4/10/14 0.2 um filter (SPAdes) (version 3) | ecosystem: Environmental > Aquatic > Deep subsurface >... | reverse complement strand
TACTCCTTATGTTGCTACGAGTACTGTTGTAATTACAGAATCGGACGGTAAATTAAATCAATTATTTATAGATTTAACTGAAGATTATACTTGGACTGGTTTACATACTTATAGTGCTACTGGAACATTTAATTATATAAATGGTACAAGCTTAACATCTGCTTCATCTACTATTAATGAATTAAATTTAGGATATTCATATAGAAATTTTTTAGCTGGTGAAAGCCTAGCTTTAAATGATTTAGTATATGTAGCAACAACTACTAATCAATATAGGATAAGTACTGTTGGAAGAGATAGAGTATGGGATTCTCGGCATTTGGGTATGAACTTTACCACTGAATATGCATATACTTTAGATAAGGTTGATTTGTATATATATAAAATGGGAACTCCTGGTAGTTTAGTGGTAACTTTATATGCTACTTCTGGAGAAGATCCAATTGGCGCCGCTTTAGCTACTGAAACTGTAAGTATAGATAGCATCTCAACTCCTAGTTCACCAACTTCTAGTACACCTTTTTTAACTGTAGATTTTTCAAATAATGTTGAATTAGCAGCTAGTACTAAATATATAATTGTTTTAAATACGGCAACTGATACAGGTGATGATGATAATCATTATGGTTGGCAAGTAGAAAGCGCAGAATTATATGGCCTTGGACAGCTTAGGTTTTCAATTAATGATGGTTCTTCTTGGGGAAATAATGGTTCTGATGCCTATTTTAGAACAATAGGCTTGACTAATGATTATGTACTTTTAAAAATAGATTCTGATAAAGCAACTACCACTTCTCGTATATTGGGATTTGTTAAAAATGCTACTACCGCTGGCAATTCTGTTAGAGTACAAAGTATTCGTGGTTCAATCGTTGATGGATTTACTAACTTATTACAAGGTGAATTTTATTATGCTTCTTCTACGCCAGGTGCTATAGGAACTATTGTTACTACTAGAATAGGAACAGCTATTACTCCAACACAGTTATTATTTGATATAGGTAATTAAATATTAAAATAAAATAAAGATATGCCAGACGAAGAACTAAATCAGGACATAATAGACGCTATTTATGCTAATCAAGCAGCTGGTGTTGGTTTTTCTACTGATTCGCCAGAAGCTCAATATGTATTAAATAATCCATTAACACCACCACCTATAGACAATGGTGATATTTCAAATATTAGTGTAGATGGTGCTACAAATACTTTAAATGATTTAAATGAACAGTTGACTCAAATTGGAAACATACAACAACCAGTTACTCCTATCACAACAGAGGAACAATCACAAGGATTCAACTTAACTTTTCAAGAAGCATTAGAGGTTAATGGAGGTAATTTTGAAGGATGGCAACAAAATTCTGATGGTACTTTTACAGCTATATCTTCATTTGCTCTATCAAATATAGGCATTACGGGTTTAATTTCAAATTCAGAACAAGAAATAGACGCAGTAACTGGTGAAATTGAAAATTTAATTAGTAATTTTAATAGTTATAATATATTAAATGATCCTGCTTATCAAATAGAAGCACAGAATATTAGAAATACTTATAGTGAAATGACTAGAAATATGGAAATAGTTAATAATTCTAGAAAACAAGCCTATAAAACAATGGGCTATAGGACAGGTTCTGCTCAATATGCTAATGCTGTAATCAGTGGAATTATAGGCGAGGAAATCAAACAAGGCAGTGCAAGGATAGCAGAAATAGCACGTTCTGAATCTCAGGCTATATCTGATGCAAAGACCGCATTTGAAAACAGAAAATATACTAAGTTTGCTATTAAAATGGAAAATTTAAAGACTTTAAGAGAAACTAAACAAGATGAACTTAGGAGATATAATGAAAAATTAGTAGAAGCTAATCAAGCAATTAAAGCAGCTAATGAATTTGAAATGGAAGTTTTAAAATATGAATTGGATTTATATAAATCTACAAATACAGATTTTATGAAAGAATTTAGCGCAGCTAAGTTAAGTGGTTTTCAGGGTAATGAATTTGATTATAGACTAGCATTACAAGAAATAGATAATTATGGTAAAGAAACAGGAATGTCGCCAATAGTAAAAACTACTAGAGATATGGCGGTACTTGGTTTATACAATCAAGGTGTTACAGATGTCGCAACAATGATGAAGTATTTAAATTATGATAATGGTGATTTCACAGCAGAAGAAGTTATGAAAACACTAGATAACATTACTAAATTAAATGATCCAATTAATGAGGGCAAAACAATGGAAATATCTAATCCAGATGGAACGACATCATTAGTAGAGAAAGATCCAAATACAGGTATGTGGAATACAATTTGGTCAAATGTTGATAATTATGGAGGACAGAGTATAGGTGAAGATGCTTTAAATTGGACTAAAAATGTAAGAGATGGGCTTAGAAAGTTTTCAGATGTTCCAAACGAGCTTAAAACTGAAGTTAATAATATTACCGCAACACTACCTCCTTCTCAAAAAACTTTAGATGAAGCACAAAGAATGATAGATCAAATTAAAGCATTAAAAGAACATAAAGGACTTGATCAAGCTGTTGGGCCAAGATTTACAGGACTTATTACTAGAAATTGGATTGGTATTGGTTCTCGCGATGCATTTTTAGGACAAGCAAATAAATTAGTTTCTCAATTAGCCTTAAATAAATTGATAAAATCTAAACAAGAAGGTGCTACATTTGGTGCTTTGTCTGATAGGGAAATGGATATATTAAAAGCTGCTGCTACGGCACTTGGTACTTGGGAAATGCTTAGTAAAAATGGAAAAGTTAAAGGCTATAAGGTAAATGAAAAAGCCTTTAAGGCAGAATTGGATCAATTAATTAATGATTATCAAAGAATAGTAGATGAAGGAAGAGGTATGTTAAATGTTGGAGCAAATGAATCGCCAGAACAAAAAATTATAGATTATGGCAGTACTCATCCAAGCGAACGTGAAGTTATAAATAAAATGTTAAATCCTAATATCCCAGAAGGTATAAATCCTTACACAAATAAACCTTGGACTAATGAAGAAATATTACAAACATTGAAAATACCATTATCTAATGCTAATTTAAAACAAACAAATGTAATGGGAACATCATATAAAGATCCAAGCTCAATAAAAATAGGAGCAGGTCTTGCTGTAGCAAATAATAATCCTGGTAATTTAAGATATGTAGGACAAATTGGGGCATCACAAGGTAAAGGTGGATTTGCTAAATTCAATTCACCAATAGAAGGTTGGAGAGCTTTAATAAAAGATTTACAAGGTAAGCAAACTGGTAATACAAGAACTGGCTTAACATCAAAATCTACCTTAAAGGATTTAATATATAAATATGCTCCGCCATCAGAAAATGCTTCAGCTACTTATGTTAAACAAATAGCTAATTGGCTAAGTATAAATCCTAATACACCCATAGGGCAAATCAATACTTATGAGCTTGCTAGAGCAATAGCCAAAAAAGAATCATCAACTATAATTACATAAAAATATGACACTAACGGCAGAACAAATAGAAGAAGTTAGAAACAAGTTACAAATAAAAGGACAAGGATTGCCCTCTTCACAGTTTAATTCAGCAGAGAGAGCTGCTAGAATAAATCAAGCTTGGAATAAATATGATCAAGAAGAAAAATATAAGCAAACAGAAGGACGGAAACCTGGATTTTTTAGTAGAATAGGACAGGATATTGCTAAAAGAGGTAAAAATATTGTACGAGAAGTTGGTGAAACGGCAAAAGGCGAGCAACATCCTATTTCTGGAGGGTTACAAACTGTAGGGCAGGTGGCTGGTATTGCTGGAGATATTTTTGGTGAAATACTTGGAACTGGGGTAAAGGCATTAGATAAGGCTACTGGAGGTTTTTTAAGCGAGAGCGCAAAAAAAATATTACAAACTCCTCTTGGACAACAAGCTATATCGGCATTAGCCGCAGGAATGGATACATATCAAGTTTTTAAGGAGGAACATCCAGAATTTGCTGCGAATTTTGAAGCGTTTGTTAATATTGGTGATTTATTTTTGTTGGGTCGTGGTACGAATATTAAAAAAGCTTTTACGATGCCATTAAAATCATTGACTAGTAAAACAAAAGCAAAAATGGCTACTTCGGTAAGTAAATTGAAAAAAGGCGCTGAGCAAAAATTTAAAAAAGAACAGTCGTCTTTTATTAGAAAATTGGTACAGCCCGAACAAACAAAAAAAGTTAAAGAGGCACAGGTAGCTAGGACTACTGAAGTTGGTAGTAGTATATTTAAACGTAGCGAGATCGCACCATCAAAAATGGAAGAAGCTGCTGAAAAAATTGTTGCGGAAATACCTGGTATTTCATCACAAAAAACTATTCAAGGTAATTATAATATTACTAAAAAGTATAATGAAAATTTAGCCGTTGAATTAGAGAATAGCCTGGAAGGTAGTAAGGGAGCTTGGAGTATAAATAACCTTAAGGGAGTTATTAAAAATACTGAAGTCCCTATTGGAGCTAAAAATATTGATGGTTCTAAAGCGGTTCGTGATATTAAAAAATATATTATTACTTTAGGAGAAAAAGCACAAAAAAACCCTAAGGGTGCATTCAAATTATCTAAAGAATTTAGAAAGAATATTAGTAAAGTTTATGGAGAAAATATTTGGATCAAAGATACTCCTATTGCTAATTACATAAAATCAATTAATAGAAATTTAAATACATTTGTTGAATCAAGATTGCCAGAAGGCAAAACGGTAACCGGTATTTCATTTAAAGAATCTATGGCTAAACAAACAAAACTTTACGAAGTTATGGATAATTTAGTACCAAAGGCGGCTAAGGAAGCTGACGTTGCTTATAAAAGGGTATTGGATAAAGTATCTGAAATATTGGGGACTAAAAATAGAGTTGTTCAAGGTATTGCCGCTGCAGTTGGTATTGGTGGGCTTGGTGCAGCAGCTAATTTTGCCCCTGCGGCTGCACTATTAGGCATGCCTTTTGTTGGTGCAATGGTGACGAGAAAGTTTATACCGAAGTCTAAAGTTAAAAAAGTTTTATCTAAAATTATTGACGCAGCAGAAAAAACGTTACCACAAATTAAAGATGAAACAACGTTTAAAATATTCAATGCTGATTTATTGATGTTGAAAGAATTATTAAGTGAGTTTGGTGAAGATTAAAACTCGTTTGGCTGAGAAAATATGAATAACCAAGCTACTAAAATTCCTAAGATTGTAAGAGTTAAAATCATATATTTGACATATATTATATGATATATCATATTTAATAAAAAAAGTAAATGGCAAATTTAAGAGATATACTAAATAAAAGAAATAAAAAAACTGACTTTGAAGATATTGAAGCTCTTATTTTAAATATTGGTAATGAAAGAATAGAAAAAATATTAAAAGATAATAAAGTACAAGATAAATTAAACAGTCTTTTTGATAAATATAAAAAAGAAGCATTAAAGTTAATTGAATCACAAGTTAAAACTATTAAAGATGGTGATAAGGGTGATAAGGGTGATAAGGGTGATAAGGGTGATAAGGGTGATAAGGGTGATAAGGGTGATAAGGGTGATAAGGGTGATAAGGGCAATGGAGGTTTAGATGGTAAAGATGGCAAGGATGGTAAAGATGGCAAGGATGGTAAAGATGGTGGTCCTGATACTCCAGAAGATATTGTTAAAAAAGTTAATACATTAGAAGGAGTAATTAATATAAGTGTTATTAAAGATCTTACTAAATATTTAGATAATATTAAAAACTCTATTAAAACTAATAAAAATAAAAGTAGTAGTGGAGGAGGAATGGGCAATGTTCAACACGAATCAAAGAGTGTAAGCTCAGCAACAACTACGGTTGTTACAACTTATGGAATTGCTGGTGGTGGGTTTGCTATCTGGGCTTATTATCAAGGTCAACTCATTATGAGAGGTACGCATTATACAGTATCTGATAGAACTTTAACTTTAACATTTACGCCAGAAGATAATACTACAATAGATATAATTTATATTAGAGGATAACTATGATTAAAAATAAAATATTATTTACAACATTTTGTACAATCTTAACTGTATCTTTGTTGTTGATCGGTTTTAATTTCGTTAAGGCTAATGAACAAGAAAGTATATTAGATAGGATATTTTATGAGTATTTACAATTAAAAAATAAAGAGATTGGTAATCAAGAATTGGGGGCAGATTTAAGAGTACTTACAATACCACAAGGTGGTACTGGAACTAGTACAAATCCAAGTTTAGGTGAAGTACTAGTAGGTAATAATTCTGGTAGTTATGATTTAGTTGCTACATCTACTTTTGGTGGAAGTGGTGCTATGGCTATTGGTAGTGTTGTAACTGGTGGGACTTCTGGCAGTATTTTGTTTGTAGATTCTAGTGGTGATTTAGCTCAAAATAATGCTAATTTCTTCTGGGATAATGTTAATAACAGATTAAGCATCGGCACCACAACGCCAAGCGCTCAATTAGCAGTTTTCCAAGATACTTCAGGTAAACCAGCCATTGCTATTGATACAGTTAGTGGTTACTCCGGTAATCTCATGCAATTAGGGGTGGCTTCAACAACGGTCTTTTCGGTTAATGAAGTAGGCGCCCTAAGCTTTGGGGTAGTGGCTTCTGGGACTTGGCAGGGTAATACATTAACCGTTGATTATGGTGGTATGGGTCTTACTTCAGTAACAGATGGTTATGTTTTAATAGGTAATAGTGCTACTCAGTTAGAAGCTACTTCTTCTATCTTTGTAGCTGCTGATGGTAAGGTCGGCATCGGGACTATAACTCCTTCAGAAGAACTAGAGGTTGTTGGACATATAAAAGCTGATAACTTTAGGACTGATGAAACTACCAACCACACGGTCTTTGTGGGTGATGATGCAGGTGGTAGTGCAACATATTCTACTTTTGTTGGTGAACATGCAGGACAGTCCAACACAGGAGACTCTTCTAATGCAGTGGGTTATCTGGCTCTTCAATCCAACACAGGAGCATATTCTAATGCAGTAGGTGGCTATGCTCTTCGATCCAACACAGGAGCATCTTCTAATGCTATGGGTTATGCGGCTCTTTATTACAACACAGGAGCATATTCTAATGCTATGGGTTATATGGCTCTTTATTCCAACACAGGAGCATATTCTAATGCTATGGGTTATGCGGCTCTTTATTACAACACAGGAGCATATTCTAATGCTATGGGTTATAATGCTCTTCGATCCAACACAGGAGCATATTCTAATGCTATGGGTTTTAATGCTCTTTATTCCAACACAGGAGACTCTTCTAATGCAGTAGGTGGCTATGCTCTTCAATACAATAACGGTAACTATAATACAGCAGTAGGTGATAATGCTTTCAATACTTGGACAAATGATTCAGGTTCAGCTAAAACATTTGACTACACAGACATAGCCGTTGGTACAGATTATATTACTATCACAAGTCATGGATTTGGGGCTATTAGTACATATATTAATCTAAAATATACACAAGGGACTTCTGCCATTACGGGTATGACAAATGGAGGTGTCTATAAATTTAAGATAATAGATGTAAATACTTTAGAGTTATATCTAACAGACATCACAGATGCAGGTACCGGCACAGGTCATACTTTAACACCACCTGTAACATATACCAATTCAGGAGCTTTTGGCTATAACGCAGAACCCGATGCTTCTAATCAGATTGTTTTAGGAAACACTGCAGTCACACAAATAAAAACAACAGGTTCTATTTATTCATCAGGTGCTGGGGATAACTATTTTGCGGGGGATGTCGGTATCGGCACCACTACACCTAATACTAATTCCATACTAACGGTTGAAGGGTCAATTTCTTTAAAAGAAAAGACTACATCTGTTGTCGATACAGCGGGATATGGTCAGATATGGGTATATAAGACAATACCCAATCAATTATGGTTTACCAATGATGCCGGTGATGATCTTCAAGTCGCTAATTTGACTGATTTGCAAACTTTTACCAATAAAAGAATTACGCCAAGGGTTGATAGTGTAGTAAGCGATGCTACACCGACTATTTATACTGATAAAACAGATGCTTTTTCTATAACGGCTCAGGCTGTTGATATTACTTCTTTTACTACTAATTTATCAGGTACGCCTACTAATTTTCAAAGATTGACAATAAGAATAATAGATGATGGTATAGCAAGGTCTATTGCATGGGGTGCTTCTTTTGAGGATGCAGGAGCGGTTTTGCCGGTTACGACTATTATCAATAAATTATTAACGGTTGAATTTATATATAATACCGTAACTTCCAAATGGGGTTGTGTAGAAGTATATAATGAAACATAAAACAATAGAAATTACTTGCTTTCATCATAATTAATTAAATAGACTTTGGGTATTATGAGAGGATTAAATTACAAACAACAATCGGGGCTGCATAACTATAAATAAGAAAGGTTAAAATATCAAAAGAGTAGCAATAGCTACTTGGTAATAATTATTTAATATATGGAACAGATAACATCAACTAATAGTATAAAAATACACGAAAGACTAGCTACCTTAGAAGCTCAGGTAGAGTCTATAATGGTCAACCATTTACCACATATTCAAAAAGCGGTAGATAATTTAAGTACTAAGTTCTGGGCGGTTATAATTTTATTAGTAGCTAATTTAGTAGGTTTAATAGTTAATTTAATATAAAAATATGTCAGATGAACAAAAAATAGATAAAAGATACCCGAAACTAAATTTGCCACTTCTTCTATCTATTATAATAGTAACAATTATTACAGCTATAGCAGTCATTTTTGCTATTTTTAGTGAAAGGAAAAACATTTTAGAACCTCAAACTATTCTTAGAAAAGAAGTTAGAGGAAGTATAATAAATACATAATAAATTAAATAATATTAAAAATATATGAATATCACAACAAAAATACTTTATTTTATAGATAGATTATTTAAAAGAAGTAATTTAGACAATGGTCTTATTGTGAAAAGACCTAAATTAAAAGATTGGAAAGTAGAAGGTAGTAAAAATTTTGAAACAATAGTTGGAGCTACTAGAAAAATTTTAGCTCTTGATTCTAATTATGAAGATTCTTTACCACCAGGTGAACTTCAAAAAAGAAATGGAAATGAAACAATGAGTTGCGTTTCACAATCAGCTTGTAATGCTATTGAAGTTATCATTAATAGATTAATGAAGATGGTAGTTAATAAAACTGCTACTGAAGAACAAAAAATGATAGTAAGAGTATTTAAAGCCCTTGGCTTAATTGAACGAAATGAAGATGGCAATGCTTATTGTAATACCTCTGATAGATACATAGCCTATTTATCAGGAACAACTCAACGTGGAAATACTCAAATTAAAGTAGCAGATACTATTCGTAAATATGGTTTAGTAGCAGAGATTGACTGGCCTTTTGTAGATGGTTGGAATAATTATTATACTGAAATTCCTTCTCTCATTAAAAATAAAGGATTTGCTTTATTAGATTATATTCAATTTAATTATGAATGGGTATACCCTTATAAAATTAATGAATATGAAAAGTATGGGCCTAATCAACTTATAGGCTATGCTTGGCCAAATAATATTAAAAATGGTATTTATCAATCTTCAAACTTACCAGCTAATCACGCTTTCTTAGGTATTGGCTATACTTATGGCCTCTACGACTTAATATTTGACTCGTACGAGCCTTTTAAGAAGAAACTTAGTTGGAATTACATTAACAACTATGGAATGCTCTATACGGTTAGTTTAAGGGATTCTAAAGATATAAAGAAAAGTCTAGTTAAGAAATATGAAAATCAAGGCATTAAGATCACTTCATCTGATAAGGTTTATATTATTAGAAACGATGAAAGACGTTGGTTATCAACTAAAGAAATGGCTCAATCATATAATATAGCTATGAAAAATGTAAAAACAGTTCCAGATATAGTATTTGATTATATACCAGAAGGAGAGAAAATGATTAATATTAGCAATGGCATTGCTTATGACGTTGTAACTGAGCTCTTAAATGAACGTTAAAGATAAAATAATTAAAGCTAGGAAACTCCATCCAGAATGGATTATCCCTAAGCATCCATATATACAAAATCTAATTAATTTAATTAAAAAAAAATGGCGAGTGAACAAAAAATAGATAAATTTTTTCTAAAATCTAAAACAATTATTGGTGCTATACTTGGATTATTAGCGGTTTTTGGAATTACTATCCCAGTTGCCAATGAAGAAGTAGCAATATTTTTAGAGTTATTACAAGAGTTAGTAGCTTTTGTTTTAGTAATTTGGGGAAGATTTACAGCTAGTAGTAATTTAAGTTATAAAATTAAATAGAGATAATAAAAATTATATTTTATTTATAATTACATTCATTCCATAGCCCTTTATTATATAGATGAGCCTCTTCTTCTGCTTGTTCAAATTCAATTTTATATTTAGTATTTTTAGGATAGATGTCAGCAAAGGCATAACCTTCTTTAATTAAATATTTATTAAGCATAACATCATCAATCCAAATATATCTAAGTAATCTGCCAAAAGAATCTTTATTAGTTATATCTATTTCTAAGGTTACATCTTTACCTTCAACTAGTTCTTTAATTTTAGCCGATGCTTCTTTACCAAAGCATTCTTTTTTTGTAGTAGATTCTGGAGTATTAATACCTAATAATTTTACTTTATCACCAGTAGATAATTCTACAGTATCATTATCAACAACTCTAGAAACTGTAAAAACAGTATTTTTAGTATTCCAATGAATCACTGATATATAAACAGATAAACCAATACCAACTAATATACCTATTACAATTAATAATATACCATTCCAAAAATCATCCCAAAAAGGTGTCTCTTTGTTTAATTTTTTCATATATTTATTTTATTTAGTTGATATATTTTTAATCATATAGTTACCATTAAAGTTAAGCCCCCCGCAAATAACCAATATAACCCTAGTTTCCAATCACCGCTTATAAAATAAACAATAGAGGCTCCAAGGTCTAAAAATATTAAAATTATAGGGAATAGTTTAGCCATTTGTTTGTTTTGTTTTCCTTAATTATTTTTATCAGCGTTCTTGATTTCTTCTTCTGTGTATTTATCTTTATTACTCAAATTCCAACATTTCATTTGATAAACACTTGGTTTACTTGCCTTATGTTCTTCTTTAGTATATTCCTCTTCATTCTCATAATTCCAATATTTCATTTCATAAGCATTTGGATCACTTGCCTTATGTTCTTCTTTAGTATATTTGTCTTCATTATCTTTATTCCAACTTCTCATTTCATCAGCATTTGGATCACTTGCCTTATGTTCTTCTTTAGTATATTTGTCTTTATTATCCAAATTCCAATATTTCATTTCATAAGCATTTGGATCACTTGCCTTATGTTCTGCTTTAGTATATTTGTCTTTATTGTCCCAATTCCAACTTCTCATTTCATAAGTACTTGGTTTACTCGCTTTATGTTCTTCTTTAGTGTATTTATCTTTGTTATTATTATCCGAATTCCAACATCTTATGCCATAAGCACTTGGTTTACTCGCTTTATGTTCTTCTTTAGTATATTTGTCTTCATTATCTTTATTCCAACTTCTCATGTCATAAGCATTTGGATCACTTGCCTTATGTTCTTCTTTAGTCATAGTTTTATTGATTAGGTTTATTAATTATTTTTATTAGCGTTCTCAATCTCTTCTTTAGTGTATTTATCTTTATTATCCAAATTCCAATATTTCATTTCATAAGCATTTGGATCACTTGCCTTATGTTCTGCTTTAGTATATTTGTCTTTATTGTCCCAATTCCAACTTCTCATTTCATAAGTACTTGGTTTAC
>Ga0210006_1002543_pt1 | contig 11850 bp, 10 predicted proteins | sample CryGey02umfilter_2_FD_185452 | JGI IMG/M metagenome (GOLD analysis project Ga0210006, IMG submission 185452) | Groundwater microbial communities from aquifer in Utah, USA - Crystal Geyser 4/10/14 0.2 um filter (SPAdes) (version 3) | ecosystem: Environmental > Aquatic > Deep subsurface >... | reverse complement strand
TAGGATGAGTTTGTTGTTATATTATTGTTGGCTTTTGTTTTTAAGGTGGTATAATAATATTATGAAAATATTTATTGGAACAGATCATGCTGGATATATGTTAAAAGAAAAGCTTGTTTCTTTTTTACAAATTCAAGGTCATGAAGTTGTTGATAAAGGTGCATATGAATACAATGAGGATGATGATTATCCAGATTTTGTTGTGGCTGTTGCACGAGAAATTTCAAAAGATCCCGCTAGATCAAGAGGTATTGTATTAGGAGGAACAGGGGAAGGTGAAGCTATCGTAGCAAATAGATTTCCTCATGTTAGAGCTATTGTTTATTATGGTAGAGTGAAACCAATAGTAGAGAACGAATCCGGAATCCTTCATAGATCAAGAGCTCATAACGATGCGAATGTTCTTTCATTAGGTGCTAGATATTTTACAGAAGAAGATGTGATGGAGATAGTTAATTTTTGGCTTAGTGCTCCTTTTAGTTTTGACGAGAGACATATTCGTCGTCTTAAAAAGATAGATGAAATTAATATATAAAAATAAATGATTGAAATAATTCCAGCTATATTACCTAAAAATTATGAAGATTTAAAAAATAAAATCGCTCTTGTGCGTTTTGTTACTCCTCTCGTTCAAGTTGATATTTGTGATGGTATTTTTGTATCATCAAAAACTTGGCCATTTGAATCTACATTAGATGAACATTTTAATAAAATATTAGCCGAACAAGAAGGAATGCCTTTTTGGGAAGATATTGATTTTGAACTTGATCTTTTAGTTTCTGATGCAGTCGAGAATTTTGATATTTATACAAAGCTTGGTGCAAAGAGAATTATTTTTCATATTGAAGCAATTTGCATGTCTGCGCAGGCAGGTGATTTAAAAGAATTTGAGAATTTTTTGGAGGGTATAGATATGTATGTAAGAGAAGCAATGGAGATAGGTGTAGCTATCAATCCTTCTACGCCAATAGAGCAAGTTTTTCCATTGGTTTCTTCTATAGATTTTGTGCAATTTATGGGAAATGATAAAATAGGATATCAGGGAATATCATTAGACGAGAAGGTATATAAAAATATTAAGATTTTAAGAGAAAAATATTCTGATTTACCTATTGCAGTTGATATAGGTGTAAATAAAGAGACAGCTCCTCTTTTGATAAAAGCAGGAGCAACGAAACTCGTCATTGGTTCTGCGGTTTTTAATTCAGAAGATATAATAGAAACTATTGAAGATTTTAAAAATTTAGAATAATTTTTATTTTTATAGTATTTATAAATCTATTTTGTTATAATTAAAAGAATGATTTCTTTATCTGATGAAAAAATAAAGGAGCTTAAAATAAAAGCAAATGATATACGTCAAAGTATTATTTCTATGCTTGTTGAAGCTAAAAGTGGACATACAGCAGGTCCTCTTGGTATGGCTGATATTTTTGCATTTTTATATTTTTATATTTTAAAACATAATCCCAAAGATCCATCTTGGGAAGATCGTGATCGTCTAATACTTTCTAATGGACACATTTGTCCTGTACTCTATGCATCTATGGCACACTCTGGTTATTTTCCTATTGAAGAATTAAATACATTGCGTAAATTAGGAAGCCGTCTACAAGGGCATCCTCATAGAGAATATTTACCATTTGTTGAGAATTCTTCTGGACCACTTGGTTCTGGACTTTCACAATCAGCAGGTATGGCTCTCGCTGATAAAATAGATGGTAAAGAAAATAGTAGATATATTTATTGTCTTATGTCTGATGGAGAATTAAATGAAGGGAATTCTTGGGAAGCAATTATGTTTGCTGGAAAAAATAAATTAAATAATTTGATTGCTATTGTGGATAGAAATAATATTCAAATAGATGGTAATACAGAGAAAGTAATGCCACTTGAGCCTCTTGCAGATAAATGGAGATCTTTTAATTGGTATGTCATAGAAGTAAATGGGCATGATTTTAAAGATTTGAATGAAGCTTTTAAAGATGCACATGAAGTATTTAATAAACCTGTTGTGATCATTGCTCACACTATTCCTGGAAAGGGAGTGAAAGAATTTGAAGGAGATTATAAATGGCATGGTATGCCACCAAATAAAGAACAAGGTGAAATGGCATTAAATGAATTAAGAGAAATAGGCTCTAGGCCTTAGGCACTAGGTATTAGTAAAAAAACAAAAATGCTTAATCAAAAATTAAAACTTAATCCAAAAATATTTAACGAAGACGTTGAACAGATACCAATACGAAAAGGTTTTGGTATTGGGTTACTTAAAGCAGGAGAAGAGAATGAAAATGTCATTGCTCTTTGTGCTGATTTAGTTGAATCAACACAGATGAATTTATTTGCAGAAAAGTTTCCAAAGAGATTTATTGAAATGGGTGTAGCTGAACAAAATTTGGTCACTGTAGCTTCTGGAATGTCTGCGATGGGTAAAATACCTTTTTGTTCATCTTACGCGATGTTTTCTCCTGGGCGTAATTGGGAACAGATAAGGACGACAATAGCATATAATGATAGAAAAGTAATAATAGTTGGTTCTCATGCTGGGATATCAGTTGGGCCCGATGGTGGTACACATCAAGCCTTAGAAGATATTGCATTAATGCGAGTTATTCCGAATATGGATGTTATTTCTCCTTGTGATGCGATAGAAGCAAAAAAGGTTACTTTAGAATTAATTAAAACAAAAAATCCAGCCTCGCTGAGTCTAAGTGGGCCAGCATATTTACGTTTAGCTCGTGAAAAGACACCCATAATTACAACAGAAGAAACTCCTTATGAAATAGGAAAAAGTCAGATTTATTGGATACCAGATATTGGACTCGCACAAGTTGGAATCATTGTCACAGGTAGTTTGACTCATCGCGCATTACTCGCAGCTAAAGAATTAGAATCAAGAGGAATAAAAACAAAAGTGATGAATTTATCTTCAATTGTTCCAATAGATAAAGAAGCAATAGTATCTCTTGCAAAAGAATGTAAAGCGATAGTGACAGTAGAAGAACATCAGGTAAATGGAGGAATGGGTTCTGCCGTCGCAGAAGTACTCGCAGGGAATTATCCTGTGCCTATAGAATTTATCGGTGTTCAAAATCTTTTTGGTCAATCAGGAACGCCTGATGAATTAATAAAACATTATCATATGGATGTGCCTGATATAATACTTGCAGTTGAGAAAGTATTAAAAAGAAAAACTAGCTAATTAGCTAGTTTTTTTTAATTTTTATTCAAATTTATCTAATAATTTACTTAATCTCTCATACTCTTCTTTATTTTCATTAAATGTTATTTCTAGATCAGAAATATCTTCTTTTTTTGCTTTTTTTTCTTCAATCTCTTTTGATAATTCTTGTTGTCTTACGTGATAAGCTTCTATTTGATCTCGAATTTCTGATTCTTCATTTGATAATTCTAATTTTTTTTCTTTTGATTCAATTTTTTTTAAATCTTCTATACTCATATTTTTAATTTATTTTATTAATCTTATAATCTTTTGGTGCGACCTTTAAATATTCTTCTAATTTAGAACGTGATAGTAAGCCTTCTTGTGCTCCTATTTTTTGAACTACAGACATTGAATTTATTGGTCCCCAAGAGAAAGCTTCAATAGGGGATTTATCTAATGCAAGTGCTGCTGTAAATGTTGAAGAAAATGCATCTCCTGCACCTGTACGGTCTACTGGTTCTGCGATATCTTTATATATAGGATTGTGCCATAATTCTCTTTCGCTATAAAGATAAGCACCATTTGGTCCATCACTTATTACAACTATTTTAGGTCCTAATTCTGTGATTCCTTTTGATAAAGCTAAAATATCTCTATTTTCACTATTATCTTCTTTTTTAAGAATTTTTAAAGCTTCTTCTAGATTACAAAAGAAAACATCAGTTCTTTCATAAATATTTTTTAAAGCTTCAGTACCAAATTTTATTTGAAAAGTTCCTGGTTGAAAGGCGAGTTTTATATTTTTATATTTTTTAAGATAATTAGATATTTCTGTATGAAAAGGTAGAGAGTCTTCACCGAGAGAACTTAAATATATCCAAGCGGGTTTTGAAAGCTCATTTGCTTCTTTTGTATTCAACCAATGTCTTTCATAATTTTGATGTTTTATTAAAATAGTACGGTCAACATCATACCAAAGTACAAAATGATAATTTGTAAGTTTACCCGTTTCTATTTTTACAAATGTAGTGTCTATATTTTCTTTTTCTAGCACAGCTAAGCATTCTTTTCCATTTAAATCATCACCAATGTTTGTCATAAGTGCTGTAGAGAGTCCGAGTCTACTAGCACAGACTGCAGCATTTGGACTATTACCAACAGAAGGAATTACGTGCAAAGATTCGTATGGTACTTTATCTCCAAAACGTAAACAAAGCTCACAAGCATTAGTGTCTAATTTACAATGCACGTGAGCATCTTTTAGTTTTATAAATGCATCTACGACAGTGTCTCCAATAGTAGAAAATCTATTTTTTTCATTCAATTAAAAAATTTAATTAATAATCTATATATCTACATCAAGCCCGTTGATTTTTTAACGGGACAAGTGCTATGATTATATCATAATATTAAATAATAAAAAAAGACTATGTCTAAAAAAATAATCCTCTTTTTTGTAGGAGCTTTTTTGTTTTTTGAGAGTAATATTGTTTCTGCTAATGTCTCAATAAATGAAATAATGTATGCACCTGTAAATGGTGGAGCTTATGAATGGATAGAGGTTTTTAATTCTGGAAGTATTTCTTTTGATTTAAATGATTGGAGATTCTTTAATAATAAAGATGATTCTTCTCCATTAAGATTGCAAAAAGGATCTGGAATTTTAGGAAGCGGAGAATACGCGATAATAACAAATACATCAAATGTGGATTCTTTTTCAGGTATTGTGTTTAGTTCATCTCAATTTTCTTTGCCAGATGATAGTGTCAAATATAATACATATAAAGCTATTTCTGATTCAAATAAACAAATTATTGATTCTGTGACATATGATACTTCTTTAGGTGGTAGCAAGGAATCTGGATATTCTTTATCAAAGATAAGTAATTCTTGGAAAGCTGCACTGCCTACTCCAGGAGCAAAAAATATTTCTTCTTCTCCAAATAATTCAAATAATATAAATGATAATACTTTAGTTGCAACAATAAATGACAATGTTCAAAACATTACTGAAATAAAAACTAAGACAAAAATAGTAGAAATTCCAAAAATAAAAACAGAAATAAAATCCAATGTTTATGCTTTTGTTGGTATACCTTTAGAATTTGATGTAAATACGACAGGGTATTCTGGAGAGTCGCTTTTTCAAGGTAAATATTTTTGGAATTTTGGAGATGGAGATTCAAAAGAAATAAAAGCAAGTAATATTAATAAGTTTACTCATACATTTTTTTATGAAGGTGAATATACCGTGTCTGTAGAATATTTTACAAATTATTATTCTACTACACCTGATGCAGTTGATAAAATGATAATAAAAGTAATACCTGCAAATATTTTAATATCAAAAATAGGAGATGAAAAAGATTTCTTTGTAGAAATTTCTAATGATACTAATTATGATTCTAACCTTTCAAATTGGGCACTTTTAGGTAATGAAAAAAGTTTTATTTTTCCTAAAAATACTATTTTAAAATCAAAAAATAAAATTATTTTGTCTCCTAAGATTACTGGTTTTTCTATCCTAGACAAAGATGTTTTAAAATTAGTAAATTCACAAATGGAAACAATATTTAGTTATTCATCTTCTCCTAATATTTTACCAGTAGAAATTTTAGATAAAAATATTATTAAAACTAAAGCACCTATAACAAAACCTATCTATAGTGTACCACAAGATAATTTAATAAATATGGATTTAAATACAAATAATAATATAAATTCCTTAGAAAATATTTTAGAAATGAAAGTTCCATTTGATAATGGAGTAGCAGGAGCTATAAAAAGTGATATACCAGTAAAAGATAATTTTAAATATGGAATATTTGGTTTATTTGCTTTTCTTGGTATTAGTACGAGCCTTGCATATTTTATCCGTACTCGTAATAGAGGATTTGTATCTAAAAAGACAGGAGATGATTTTGAAATTTTAGATGAATAATGTAGAATTAGTTTATGTTTAAAAATTTCTTACTTAAAAAGATGCTTCGTACACAAGGTGTACCCGAAGCACAAATAGATATGTTTATAAATATGATGGAAAAGAATCCAGAGCTTTTTAAAACGATTGCAGAAGAAATACAAGAGAAAATAAAGAGTGGAATGGATCAAAATACCGCAGGGCTCTCTGTAATGAAGAAATACGAAGATGAATTGAAAAAGCTAGTTTAAGTTTTAAATTTCTGTTATATTTTAAGAATGTCTTTAAGTATAGGAATTGTAGGATTACCAAATGTCGGGAAATCGACTCTTTTTAATGCGCTTACAAAAAAAGGTGTGCCAGCAGAGAATTATCCTTTTTGCACTATTGATCCATCAGTAGGTATTGTGCCTGTACCAGACGAAAGAGTGCAGTTGCTTTCTAATTTTTCAAAATCTAAAAAGACTATTCCCGCTGTAATAGAGTTTGTTGATATTGCTGGTCTTGTGGCTGGTGCATCTAAAGGGGAAGGTCTTGGGAATAAATTCTTAACAAATATTCGCGAAGTAGATGCTATAGCACACATGGTGCGTGTATTTGAAGATGATTCCGTGATTCATGTTTCTAATAAAGTTGATCCAATACAAGATATTGGAATCATAAATCTGGAATTAGCTTTAGCTGATTTTGAAACAGTTCAAAAAAGAATTTCTAATATACAAAAAGATGTTAAGAAAAATGATAAAGAAGTTATTGCAGAAGAAATTATTTTAAAGAAAGTTGAAAAAGTTTTAGAAGATGGAAAAATGGCTATAGAAGCAAATTTAAATGATGATGAAAAATTTAAAATAAAATCTTTAAATTTACTCACATTAAAACCAATGTTGTATGTTTTAAATACTTCAGAAGCAACAGAGAATACGGAGGCAATTCCTCCGGGGTTGTCGGTAAAAATAGACCCTGTTTTTGAAGAAGGTTTTGATGATTTAATTAAACAAAGTTATGCTCTTTTAGGTCTTGAAACGTTTTTCACTACAGGAGAAGATGAGACGAGGGCTTGGACAATAAAGATAGGAAGTACAGCTCCAATAGCAGGTATGGCGATACATACAGATTTCAAAGAGAAATTTATACGTGCAGAAGTGATAAGTTGTGAGAAATTATTGGAAGCTGGTTCACACGTGAAAGCAAAAGAAAAAGGATGGGTTCGTACAGAAGGTAAAGATTATATTGTAAAAGATGGTGATGTGATAGAATTCTTGATATAATCATCACATGAAAAAAGAGGAAGATAAAAATGAAATAAATCCCGTTAGAAATCATGAGGTTTCGCATGATGATCCTATTTCTAACGGGATAAAGACTTTTTATTCTAAAGATTGGCCTTCAGATAAGGCAGGCGAGCAAGATTATGAACTTTTAGATACTGGTGATCATCAGAAATTAGAACGTTTTGGAAAATATATTTTAGTACGTCCACATGAAGATGCTTTTTGGAAAAAGACACTTCCTAAAGAAAAATGGGATAAAGCTGATGGGATATTTTTTTCTTCAAAAAGAGGTTCTGATACAAAAGGTGGATGGACCCTGTCGTTCGCGAGCGACGGGGTGGAAAATAAAAAAAAGATACCTAAATGGAATATGTCTTATAAAGATATGAAATTTTCTGTTTCTCCTACACCCTTTCGTCATATGGGTTTTTTCCCAGAACAAGCAAGTCATTGGGATCTTATAGAGAAAAGAATAAAAGAATCAAAAAGAAAAATAAGATTTTTTAATTTATTTGGATACACTGGCATAGCGAGTCTTTTTGCATTGCGAGCAGGGGCAGAGGTCACGCATCTAGATGCATCAGAGCAGACCATAACATGGCTCAAAGAGAATCAAGAACTTTCAGGATTAGAAGGGCTCCCAATGCGTGTGATCGTAGATGATGCATTGAAATTTGTTGAAAGGGAAATAAGAAGAGGAAATAAATATGATGCTGTTGTAATGGACCCACCTAAATTTGGTAGAGGACCAAAAGGAGAAACTTGGAAAATTGAAGAAAATTTACCCAAACTTTTATCTCAGATAAATAAAATTTTGAGTGATGATCCATTATTTGTTATCATAACTTCTTATGCTATAGATTCTTCTTCATTATCATTAGGGTATGCTTTGAAAGATATGATGAAGAATTATTTAGGGACAGTAGAACAAGGAGAGCTTGGTATTTTAGAGAAATCAAACAATCGTGTTATTCCACTTGCAAATACTGCTATTTGGGAGAAAAATTAATTTTTTTAATTTAATGCCAAGAAAGAGTTTTTGCTTTTTTATTTTTATACTTTTTATGCTATAATATAAAATATGAATACACAATCAAAAGTTTTAAAATGGTCTCTTATTGTTGGTATTGTTATTGTAATTAATTTGTTTTTTAATTACACTCTTTCATTGGTTTACAAAAATCCTACTTTTGAAGCTTTTTGTCCTAATACTTCTCAAATTGTAAAAATTATAGACAATCAAGAATCTTGTGTTACTGCTGGGGGTCAATGGAATAGTGGTGTATATAATCAATACCTTAAAGAAACAAATCAGCCAACAGCACCACAAGGATATTGTGATCAACAATTTACTTGTAGAAACGATTATGATGCTGCACAAAAAATGTATGATAGAAATGTGTTTATTACTTTAGTTATTTTGGGTGCATTTTGTGTTGCAATTGGAAATTTCTTAATGGGAAATATGTTGATTAGTATTGCACTCTCTTTAGCTGGTGTTTTGTCATTTATTGTTGCCTCTATGCGATATTGGAGTTCAGCAGATGATTTAATAAAAGTAATTATTTTGGCAATTGCTTTAGGTATTTTAGTTTGGGTAGCTATAAAAAAGTTTAAGAATAATATTGAATAATAAATGAATGGTAAAGCAATATGATCATAGAAAAATTGAAAAAAAGTGGCAGAAAGTTTGGGAAATAAAAAAAACGTATAAAGTCTTAGACCCATCGACAAGTTCAGGGCGAGTAAAAAAGAAAAAGTTTTATAGTTTAATAGAATTTCCATATCCATCTGGTGATGGCTTACATGTGGGGCATATCCGTAGCAATACTGCAATGGACATCATTTCTCGTAAACGAAGAATGGAAGGATATAATGTACTTTATCCAATAGGTTGGGATGCTTTTGGTCTTCCTACTGAAAATTATGCTATAAAAACTGGTAAAAAGCCCTCAGTCGTAACAAAGAAAAATACTGATGTATTTAGAAAACAGCTAAAAGAGATTGGTTTCTCTTTTGATTGGTCACGAGAAATAAATACTACAGATCCAAAATATTACAAATGGACACAATGGATATTTTTACAACTTTTTAAAAATGGATTAGCTTATAAAGCGAAATCTTTTATAAATTGGTGTCCTTCTTGTAAGATTGGTCTTGCGAATGAAGAAGCTGTCGGTGGTGTGTGTGAACGTTGTGGAAATATTACAGAGAAGCGTGAAAAAGAACAATGGATGCTTGCAATTACAAAATACGCAGAAAGATTAGACAAAGATTTGGATTTAGTAGATTATCCAGAACGTGTAAAGTCCCAACAGAGGAATTGGATAGGGAAGTCAGAAGGGAGTGAGATTGAGTTTAAAATTAAATGCAACCCCTCCCAAACCCTCCCCAAAGGAGAGGGAGAAATGCCAAAATTTTTTACGACTAGTCCGGAATTATGGAGAGCTTTACAAGACAAGGTTTTGGATATGAGAAAAAATCCTACAAATGGAGAAAAAGCAATGTGGGATTTGTTACGTAGGAATAACCCCTCCCTAGACCTCCCCAAAGGAGAGGTGAAGAATTCAAAAGGATTTCATTTTAGAAGGCAGCATATTATTGATAGATTTATTGTTGATTTTGTTTGTATTGAAAAAAAACTTGTTATTGAAGTGGATGGTGATATTCATGATTATAAAAAATTAGAAGATGAAGAAAGAACGGGAGTATTAAATCAAATTGGATTTGAAGTCATACGTTTTACTAATGAAGAAGTAATAAAAAATCCAAAAAATGTTTTAGAAAAAATTATTTTAAAATTAAACAATGTTAGTAGTAAGGCCCTCTCCTTCGGGGAGGGTTTGGGAGGGGTGGATATGGAAGATTTAGAAGGAATTAAAGTATTCACCACCCGCCCCGATACTATCTTTGGTGTGACTTATGTTGTACTTGCCCCAGAACATGATGTAATTACGAATTTACAATTACAAATTATGAATTGGGAAGAGGTAGAAGATTATATTAAAAAAGTAAAAAAAGAAACAGAGCAAGAAAGAACAAAAGAAGACAAAGAAAAGACAGGTATAGAATTGAAAGGAATAAAAGCAATAAATCCAGCAAATAATGAGGAAATATCAGTATGGATTGCAGATTATGTATTACCACATTATGGCACAGGGGCAGTGATGGCTGTGCCACAGCATGACGCTCGTGATAGAGAATTTTCAGAAAAATATAATTTACCGATAATAGATAGACCACTTGTAGATGCACAAGAGATTACAAAAAAAGTTGGTGGAAAAATTGTCACAAAATTTAAATTACGTGATTGGGTTTTTTCACGTCAGCGATATTGGGGAGAGCCGATACCAATAATAAATTGCGAGAAGTGTGGTTTTGTTCCTGTAAAAGAAAAAGATTTACCAATAAAATTACCAGAAGTGAAAAATTATAAACCGACAGATAATGGAGAGTCTCCATTAGCTAGTATTTCAAAATGGGTAAATATAAAATGTCCAAAGTGTAAAGGCCTTGCAAAAAGAGAGACAGATACTATGCCAAATTGGGCAGGAAGTTCTTGGTACTACCTTGCGTACACAACGCAAGGAATTTCTAATTTTCAATTTTTAATTTCTAATAAAAATATAAAAAACAAAACTCGAAAAAATATAGATTATTGGACGCCTGTCGATTGGTATAACGGAGGTATGGAGCATACGACTCTCCATTTATTATATTCACGTTTTTGGCATAAATTTTTATATGATTTAAAACTTGTTCCTACAGCAGAACCTTATAAAAAAAGGACTTCTCATGGGATGATTTTAGGTGAAGGAGGTGTAAAAATGTCTAAATCTATCGGTAATGTTATCAATCCTGATAGTATAGTGAAAACTTATGGTGCAGACACATTACGTATATATGAGATGTTTATGGGGCCATTTGAAGAATCTGTAGCTTGGAGTACTGAGAGCATAATCGGCTCAAGAAGATTTATAGAAAAAGTTTGGAGGATAGGGGAGAAAATAATTACGAATTACGAATTACGAATTACGAATGAAAAAAATAAAATAAAAAATAGTAATAATTCTTTCGTTAGGCAAGACATAGCTGCCGAAAAAAGCTCTGATTCGCAATCTTTTAATATTTCAAAAATTTTACACAAAACAATTAAAAAAGTTTCTGAAGATATTGAAAATATGCGTTTTAATACTGCTATTTCTTCGATGATGATATTAGCAACAGAAATGGAAAAAGAACAAAGTCGGACTTTAGATCTTCAAAAAAGTCCGACTTTAAATTTAGAAGATTTTAAGAAATTCTTACAAATTTTATCTCCATTTGCTCCTCATGTGACGGAAGAGTTGTATAATCAATTACCAATTACGAATTACGAATTAAAAAATAAAAAAGAAAATAATTCTTCTATTCATTTTTCAAAATGGCCAAAATGGGATGAAAATTTAGTAAAAGATCAAGAAATAAAAATTGCAGTACAAATAAATGGT
>Ga0210006_1002521_pt1 | contig 11919 bp, 11 predicted proteins | sample CryGey02umfilter_2_FD_185452 | JGI IMG/M metagenome (GOLD analysis project Ga0210006, IMG submission 185452) | Groundwater microbial communities from aquifer in Utah, USA - Crystal Geyser 4/10/14 0.2 um filter (SPAdes) (version 3) | ecosystem: Environmental > Aquatic > Deep subsurface >... | reverse complement strand
TCGAATATATGGAAGTGTTTTACAATCGCCAGCGTCGGCATTCTACGATTCGTTACGAAGCTCCGTTGGCTTTCGAAGCAACAGAAAAACGACTAATTGGGGTGTCCACCGTTCGTGGGTAAGATCAATCCCGCATCAATGGTATATTTGTCATCGGTTACCATTACTTCTTTCTCACACACCTCAGAAAGTAGAGTGGTAATCCTTTCTGATATATCAACAAGGTCGGGCTCCCCTGTATATATTGCAATCAGTCGAATTCTTTCGCTTTCGTCGGAAGAGAGGATTTTTTCGATGATTTCAAGGGTTTCATCCCCAATGCTATTGTAGATTTTCCAATCAAGGATAACGATATCTGCTCGCTGAGTTGCTCGATCCACCTTGATTTTAATACCTTGGCGCTTTGCGGGCTTTAATACGGCGCAGACCAAACCATCATCTGCAAACTTATCAATTAACTCTTTAGCATTTAGCGAATTTTGTGCCTTCCCGGCGCCACCTTCACTCTTTACCTCGCCAAGAGATGCGCCTCTTTTAGGCTTCACCACAATCCTCGGTGCGACAGGCTCCAATTTATCCAAATAAGCCTCGTCATCTACAACCACTACGCTTTGCAGAAAGCTTTTGGCGGCCTCCAATGACAACTCCTGAAATGATCCCCCTTCCATTCACCCCTCCTCAGCAGGCCTTATCCTGAACGAACTTCCTTTTCCGTGTATTGGTTCCCCTATTTCCAACCGGTAGTTGATTCGAGAAAGAACTTCTCGCGAAATATGGAGCCCCATCCCCCGACCTCCAGGCTTTCTTGAAAAGCCGAGCTCAAAAACACTTTCTCGATCTCGTTCGGGAATACCTGGCCCCGTATCTGCCACAATAAAAGCTCCGCTTTCGTAATCCAAATTAATATCTCGCGGCTCTCCATCTGAACGATCTTTCAACCAAAAAATGGCATTATCCACTAAATTGACAAACACCGGATAAAATGAGGACGGATAGCCAACAACCTTTGCGCCTTTGAACTGCTTGGAAGCCCTTAAAGAAATCTCATGCCTCTTGAACCTCTCATTAAACAAATCTTCGATGTACTTATGGATATCCGCTCCGGTTATCTCCACCTCTTTCCGATATAAGCGACGATGAAGTGGTGTAAACAGTGAAAGGTACCCATCCAGATGGTCAAAATTCGCGCGGATATTCGAGTACAACCCATCCAAATCAGGATTCATATCTGCCCAGCTTTTTAGTTGTTTCAAATTGTTCCGGATAGATCGAATGCTTGAATTGAACTCGTGGTTGATAACCTCAATTGCCATACCCAATTGTGTTAACTGGAGATCGGCTTCAGCTTGTTCTTCCAATGCTAAATTGCGCTCTTCAATAGCTTCCAACTGATCCAAATACCCTGAGTTTTCTTCGAGATCGATATTCTCAAGTTGAGCCTGAATATATTTCAGGAAGCCTTCTTCCTTCTCTTTGCCATTTACAATTGCGGTTTCCAACCGATCTCGGATACTGACTACTTCGATTTCTTTTATGGAAGTCACATCCAGCTTCGCAAATTCGTCAAAAACTTGCTTGATGACATTCTCTAAACTGGCAATGCTCTCGGAGGTGGCAGCTTTAACCTCTTTTTGAACCTTCTCAGCCAACCCTCTGGTTTGTCCGAATTCTGACTTGGTAGCTTTTTTTGCTTCGCTAGCCAACTCATCAAGAGCTCTCTGAATTCGAACTCGTCGATCCAGTTCAATTTTAGCTTTCTCAACTTCTTCGCCAATGTGTTCCTGAATCATATTCTTGGCAGGCACAAATATCGTTTCACTTATGGTTGCATAGGCCTTTTCATAGTGATGCCATTCGCGAGTCATAGCCTTGCTTAAAGCCACACCTCTAGGCTTTTGGAGTCTGTATTTCTCAATCAAGGCATCATATTTCTTTCTTGCATCAAACTCGATTTCGAGGAAACGCTCTGCTGCTTTTTTAGGATCATTAATCACACCAGCATCTGAAGCTTTTTTAGCGACTTCATCCACAAGAGCCATTGCATCATTTTCAGGGGCACCTGAATCGTATAAGGAGAAAAACTTACCGACCCCATCTGCCAAAGCCTCTCGTTTTACAGCAACATGCTTTTCTCGTTTTCTTCGAGCCAACTCTAAGCGATTAATTTCAGCTTTCTTTTCATGGAAACGTTCAGTATAAATGCCTCCGCCCATTTCTGGGTTCCGGAAAAAGTCTGAAGCCGACTGCTCAAAGAAGTTTTTGAGAATACTTTTTAGCTGCCGATATGCATTATTCTCTCTAAAACCTTCACGTCCGGCTTTTTCATTCAAAGTCCCATTTCGATATTGTGATATCTCAATGACGCCAAACATTCGACGGTACGAATAGAAATAATATGAAGCATGCTTCGTTCGGTTTTTTTCAATATCCAACCAGTCGAAATCAGTATCTCCATAGGGAAGGATTCGAATTCCATCCTTATAGATGTACAGACCTCCAAAGCGATTCATTTTCTGAATCAGTTTCGCATGATCTTCCAGAGGCAGAGATGTCTCACGCGCATTACCCTGAACAACTGCTATATTAAACTTAAACGGCCCACACAAGGTTGGAAGTCCCTGATTCCCTCGCCAATTGATAATATGATCTCTGTATTCATCACCATAAACGGATACGGTTCCTTTGAACTGTCCATATTCATCAAACTCACCTTGGATATGATGATCAGCATTGGTGAATTCATCTGGAGTAAAAAATTCCTGCTCTTCAATAAGGTCTTCAAAATACTCGTCTGTCTTATGGTCACGAAATGCCGCCTTCACAACCGGCGCATCATGATCCGGGGTCATTGTGTTGGTGAATCCGAGAAGAGCTTTTAGCAATGGTGGGGCCTTATCTCCATCTCCTTCGATATCCATCTCTAGAAGTTCGGATGCAGGCTTGATAATGAAATGAGTTCCAAAACCATCGCCAGAAAGTTTCGGCTCATTTATAAAGCCATCAATTTCCAATGGGTCAACCGTGAAATCCTCAATGTCGTTCTTGACCTGATCCAATGCGCCCTTGCCTGCTCTGGCCTCCAGTTCTCCGACATTTCTTTTCACATCAGCAAGCATCGACTTCACATCTGAGCGTGTTGGGACTGTTCCTGCCGGAAATGTTCGAATGGGGATTTCAATATCATCAAGATCAATTCCGGGCGCTTCAAACAAACCCCAATGTATATACGCAGCAACAAGGTCGCATAATTGGTCCCCACGTTTGGCCCTTGAAAGCACCAAGAGCTGAGAGCCAATTGTCGCAATGGCCAAACGTCCAATGCCTTTTTCACCAAGCATTACACGTGACTTTTTCGAAGAGTCGACAGCCGGAAGGTTTGGCCGATCAGTCTTCACCTTACTTTCGGTGCCAAGAGTAAGCCAGCGACCTTCAAAGTCCTCTTTAGTCATCCCCAAGCCATCATCACGAAGGATAAACAACTTATCGCTACGGAAGTAATCAACCTCAACATTATCGGCATAGGCATCATGAGCATTCTTGAACAGCTCGCTAATAGCGGAAGGGATCCCGGCAATCTGCTGTCGTCCGAGCATATCGACGGCTCTGGCGCGAGTTTTAAACCTAGCCATGGCGGTTATTCTCCCAATGCTCAATCACATACCTACCAACCACTTCTGCTAGTTTCGTAGGCACAGCATTCCCAATCTGTTTAGCCTGGGAATTCAATGATCCCGAAAATACAAAATCATCTGGAAAAGTTTGCAGTGCTGCTGCTTCGCGGACACTGATAGCACGATTTTGTTCCGGATGCCCAAAACGCCCATTGGAAAGACTAATGCATCGAGTTGTAAGACCAGTTGCGGGAGCATCCCACTTCATCCGACCATACACATCTACATGCCCATCATAATTCCGGTGACAGTCTAACTGCAGATGATCAGGCCAATCTCTTCGGTCCCCGCCAACCGGTGTCACCTGAATGCGTTCTAGGTTTGTGGGTGAAAGTTGAGCGGCTCGATGATTGGGAATATCAGGATGCTCATCGCCCGCATTAATTGCCGGAAAATGGCCGATCCACTCACCCACAGTTGAATAGTTATTTCCTGCCTTTGGCCCATGAGTCGGAGCCGGTAACGCCACATCGCCGACACGACTAGCAATCAACACCAATCTCCGCCGCCTTTGAGGAACGCCGTAGTCCTGAGCCGCAACCACATCAGTGGCAATTGAATAGCCCTTCGATTTTAGCATTCGACAGAATTTATCAAATGGGCCGCCCTTTTTTACTTTCTGCATGCCCGGCACATTTTCGATGAACACATAGTGCGGTCTATAGTGCCTAACAAATCGGCTAAAGCTGTTCAGGAGTGGGGCTCGGTCATCCTCGGCAACTCGGGTGGTATTTTGCTTGGTAAATGGTTGGCAAGGTGCGCAACCACAAAAAAGTATCGGCTCACCGTTCTGGGCCTCTATTAATTCTGAAATGGCTTTGGTTTTAAGTCTGCGAATATCCCGCTTCTCAATATGAGTCTCGGCAAAATTGGCTCTGAATGTTTCGACCGCATCATGATCAAAATCAAGAGCAAACACGGAGTCCAGGCCAGCCTGAACGAATCCCCTGCTTGTCCCTCCGCATCCGGAGAAGAAATCGAACACCTTGATCGGCACCTGCACCCCTCTGATTCAACATGCTTGTTGTTGAATTTAACTTTGCCAGTGTCCAACTATGTCATTCGACTTACTGTTTTTCTATCACCAAAACAGAGGAGTGTCTTTCAGGCTCACCCCATATGTCCAGCCGAAAAAAACCTCCCATCCGCCAAGGTCTGCTGTGCCTGGAAGATGAACCTTTCAGGATTTGATTCTCACGTTGCGATAACGGCGGGACGGGACCTGCTCCTGAAAAAGACATAGACGATGGCACTGAGGATGGCGGCGGCGGTGTAGAACAGGAAGGACACGAATAACAACAGCGAGTTGCGGTGCCTGGTCTTGCTTTGCGCACCTTCGACTGGCGGATGAAATGACCAAGCTGTTGGCGTAAGCTATCCCCTTAATGGGGGAGCCCCTGCTATGACAAGCATTCGATGGACTAAAAAACAACTGAAACTCGCTTTCAATCTGTATTGTCAGCTCCCGTTCGGAAAGCTGCACAAGGGTAATAAGGAAATCATTGAACTTGCTGGGTTGATTGGGCGATCGCCTTCGGCCTTGGCGATGAAGCTATGCAATATAGCCAGTCTCGACCCGGCAATTACAAGTTCTGGTCGTAGTGGATTGGGTAATGCGTCGGCACTCGACAGAGAAGTATGGGATGAATTCCATGCAGATTGGGATCGTTTGGCTTTGCAGTGCCTGCATATTCATGAGCAACTTCGGACAGAAAAAGTAGTGGCGCCAATTGAAGAGCCGTTCGATGCCGAACTGGAAGACATCGATGACTTCACTGGTGAGACAAAACGAGCCGTGACCGAGCAGCGCATAAGGCAAAACTTTTTTCGCAGGGCAGTGCTGAGCAGCTACCGTGGCCGCTGTTGTATGTCCGGGCTGGCGGACTCTCGCCTTCTGATCGCAAGCCATATCGTGCCGTGGAGCAAAGATAGGGAGAATCGACTCAATCCTCGCAACGGCCTGTGCTTATCTGCACTGCACGACAAGGCGTTTGATCGCGGATTGATTTCATTGGATGATGATTTTCGCGTGATTCTGTCGAAGGAATTGGAGCAGCAAAAAGAACCGTTTGTGCAGCAATTCTTTCTGCCGCTGGCGGGGCAGGCCATCATGCTTCCCGAGCGATTTATACCCGATAGAAGTTTTCTGGAGCGCCATCGGAAGGTGGTATTTTTAGACAATGTCTAGCCGCTACGCCGCGTCGATGCTCACGCTGCATGAAGATGCCTTCTACGAGTTCTTTCGCCCGTACCGTCACAAAGATGCCAATCATGATATTTGGGGCGGCTTGGGACTGGAAACCTTTGGCGAAGATTTGGAGTTGGTGAAACAGTTGCCCGCTACCCATGTGTGGAGCGTCGTAGATGGCTCCGATACAGCAGATCAATGGATTTTAACCGGCGTGCATACAGTCAATCGGATTTGCTTTCTGGTCACAGAAGTTCCTCACAACTGGCAGGAAATTGAATTTCGCATTCCGTCCCGTGACTATTCTCTGACTAGATTAGGACTTCTTCGGCAGACGAATAAAATTAGGCGATCAATGGCGCTGAGGATTAATCCTTCCACTTGATCGAGTAGCCGATGGTCAGGCGGCGCGGGGTGTGGACCTGAAAAAGAGATAGATGATGGCGCTTAGGATGGCAGCGAAGAAGCACCAGACCGAGAAGAAAGCTGCGGTGTAGAACAGATAGGACACGAAGAACAACAGCAGTGCTGCCGCGCCGAAGGCGCGAACCAATGGATAGCTGGAAAAGAGCGGGGCAAGGCAGGTCGCAGTGACATAAATCTGCATCATGGGCCATTCGTAATGGCGCGCTGAAACATAGATGATGTGCTCGCCCGCGACGACGGTGAGCGATTGCGTGGCAATCAGCACCAGCAGGTGAAAAGCGGCCACCACACCGATGATGCTGAATATCCAAAGGGCCTTTCTGCGCCAGGCATTGGGCTCCATCAGGGCCACGGCAAGCGGCACATAGACCGGCCACAACACATGCGAAAACACCGAATACAGATAGGTCGCCACCATCTTCAGTTGGGCGGCATCGTGTTGCAGGGAGAGCCAGATCACGCCCTCGATGATTTGCTGGATGCCAAACAGCAGCGGAATGGCTGCAAATAGAAGTTCTGACCGATTACCTGCCAGCCTCAGGGTCAGCACACCGGTTACGGTCAAGCCGCCCCCGACGATTAAACTGGCTGTTGCTGAAAAGCACATTGTGCCTGCTACGCTTTAATCAGCCGCGGAGCAAAGCATTTAAAGAAAGCGCTGCCTGCAAGGGCTGTTGGTAATAAACTCACATTGCAACGATACTGAGGCATCCGGCGGGTGATATTCAGCCTCACAGGATTTGAAACTGTCCCGCACCATCCCCTTTACTCTTACAGCAGTTGAATACGTGACCCGACATCATGGAAGAATTCCCGTGACCAGATTTCAAGCGCTTCGGGATACCGCACAAAGGGGGCAACCTCACGACGGGCCTGTTCCACATCCAGGGAGTCAATCCTGTCACCTAACAAGGCCCGGAATGCATCTGCATCCATCACCCTGCTTTCCGGCCAGTGACCGCTCTGGCGCATGCGCTGTTCCAGATGGGCCAGATGCAGTTCGGGATGGTTTGCGGCATACCAGACAAGGTCGTACCAATCCCTTCCTTTCACCCTGTTTTGCCAATTGCGGCAAAGCACGGCATGCATCTTGCCGGCAAAAAGATCAGGAAGCGTGTAGGTTCGCACGGCAAAGGGAATCGGCTGCAACAGGTATTTGGATTCGGTTGAAAATCCCGACGGCGGGTCGGTATCCACTTCCAGCTTGATCTTCAGTACCTGCCCGCGTGGCACCGCCTGCACAATGGCTTCATCTGTGGATATGACCAGAAGTTCATTGAAGGTATTGGCTTTCAGAAAGGCCGATTGCACAGGACTGGCAATGGCCTTGTTCTTTTTTTCCACCCGGACATCAAATCCGAAGGCGCGCAGCTCCTTTTCCAGAGCAAGGCTGTAGCTGTCAATATCGAAGTCGCGCATGGGAGAAATCAGCGAGAAATCCAGATCCTCCGAGAACCGGTCCAGCCCGTACAGGATGCGCAGGGCGGTTCCTCCGTAAAATGCCGTTTTCTCAAAAAACTTGCTTCGCCACAGGCCAAGCAGCGCAACTTCCTGCATGATTTCACGCAATGCATGCGTATAATCCTGTGCATTGTTGCACTCGTATTTCGATAACATCCGGGCTACGGCCTCATGCATATGCCTTACCTCCCGCTGACCTGCCAAGACGGCGGGCCAGCCTGCTCAGCAACAGTATCTTTCTGGAGCGATAACGACCGGCATATTCTTCCAGCCGCTCTGGATTCATTTCCCGGATCGTATCCTGTTCGATGCGCAGGTCATCGAAGAGCCAGGCCTGCAACTCTGCCTGAGTCCGTATGGATACCTGATCAGAGCGCAACTTGTCGGCCAGCGCCTTCTCCGGAACAGCAATCAGAAATGAACGCCCATCCCCCGTTTCCACCTGATCCACGCCTGTCCGGAACGCGACCATGGGAACCATGCGATAGACAAACAGACCCACGGGAGTGGAAAACGTCCGTGCGCGGCCAACCGTTACCGAAGTGACTGCTTCCACCCGCTCCGGAATAATACCGTGATACCCGAGCGCATACTCCAGCGAAATATACGAAGGGCCATACATCAGGTTCGCCAGAATTTCCCGCGAATAGGGACGCTTGCGATCATCATCGCCGAACACATAAAGTCCCTTCTTGACCCTGATGATGGTGCCCTTGCGCAACAGGCCCGTGATTCTGTCTCGCGGATGAGCATATCCCGTCAGCGCGCCCAGCAGCGTCTGGTAATCAAATTCCTCATACGGAATCAGCTTCCTGATCGGCTCATTCATCCCTGCGTCCTGACTGCTGCCTCATGTGTTGATATATCGCGCCTGCTTGGTGACAGACTGTCATATCATGCACATATAAGCATGGTATGTCGACAGATTGCCGACATACCATGCAGGTTTAACCCCATCTGTGCCCTGTCATGATTTATTTTCACATTGCAATGATGCCGGGGAGGGCAACGGATCGCGGCTTACAAAGCCCGGTTCAAGCGGCTGTGGCTACGCAGTTTCTTCCGTTTTCTTTGGCTGCACACATCAATGCGCAGGGTTGCCCCATCCGCGCGCTCGCAAAGCTTCTCCAGCCCTGCATGCTTATCCACCCATGCCATCATCTCGGGATGCGTAGCGCTAGTCAGCGGTTCACCCTTCATGCTTTATCTTCCACTAGAAACGCCAGAATGGATCATCAACCCAATCATCTGGCATCCCCATGTGAGCGCGGCTGACTTCCGGGTTGCGATCCATCAACAACTTCAGCCGTTCGTGCCAAGTTGAGGTCGGATTTACCGCTTGCAGCAGATATTCGAGGATAGCCAGCAGCAGGTAGATGCGTTTGTGTGGGTCAACCTGTGGATCAGCAATTGTGATTGGCATGTTGATCCAGTTTCCTTTCGGCTTTGCTGGCACCATCGGAGCAGTCCCAAGCTCTCGATTCCAGAGCCGGGAGTGGTGGGCACAAGTGTTGCGGATATAGGAGATTGCCTGCATCCATGAACGCAAAAGCTCGGCGGAGGTATTCATTCCTTTGGCAATTGATTTTAGATCGCTGAAGCTTGCCAGGCTGTCATACACCTTGGAAAGCTGACCACAGGTTAGAAGCTCCGTCACCATCCAGCTTGGCGGCAGCCGGGGTTCGGTGTATTTCGTGCGGTAGTGCTTTACAAACACCTCTTTGCTTCGGCGACCAAGTAATTCGATTTCTGCTAGAAGCGCCTTGTGATCATATTTGGGGATGAAATGGGCTTCATCAAGATACCAGTGAGCGCCATAGTTTAATGCCATGTAGTTATTGATCTGGCTTCTGAATGCCACCTCAATCCGTTCGATGGCATCCAGCACCAGCAACCGAAGTTCACGATCAAAGATATAGAGCTTGCGAATATTTTCGAAAGTAGTCCCCGACCTGAACTGATGATCTGGATTGCCGTTCTGAAATGGAAGCGAATAGGCACTGAGGCGATAATAGCCGATGCTCCACAGATAATGCTCAGCACGCTCTCTGTCTGAAACAATAAGACCACGATCAATCCATTGCTGGAGTTGTGCTGCGATTGGTATGGCTGGTTTGGTGAAGGCTGTCATGCCCTTGTTCTCCGGGCATAAAAAAACCCGCCGATTTGTGCATCGCAGAGAGGCATGGCGGGTGTGTTGCCGCGAATCCTAATTCCTACGTATACGTATGGGAAGGGGGAAAGTGAGCGGTTTCGCGCAAAGTGCCGCAATAAGCCACTGTCGGAGGAAATCTCCGGCTTGGCTCGCGAAGCGACGAATGCCTGTAATGCAGTCTTTTTTGCGCGCCCCAATGCCCCTCCCTTCACGCCCTTATGGGCTTAAGTGTGCCATGCGGCGAGGAATCCGCCAATTACCACAAAATAGTTTCGGCTGATTGTAAAGTTAGGTGTCGTCCAATTGTAAACTTTGATTGGCAAAATCCCGCTGTGAAGAGCTCGGTCAAGTATAAGTCAAGCTGTTGGTCAAGTTATCCCTTGACCACAACGCGTTTGAAGACAAGCCAAAGCTTGACTGCTGAGTCACAGACTCCTGAACGGAAAGCCAGACATGAAAAGCAATATATAAGGAGACGATTTGCGCTCTTCGCGCAACTTATAAGTTTGCAACTCTCTCTAAGCCTTTTGCAACAGCTTGGTGAATGGAAAACCCACGCCTAATTTACATGGGGAACAGCAGGCGAATGGATTCGGGGGAACCATCAGGGGCGAAGCTGAGGGAGCAAAGCAATCCCTATGCTTGTTCTTAGGCCCGGTTCAAGCGGCGGTGGCTACGCAGTTTCTTCCGTTTTCTTTGGCTGCATACACACCCTGATCTGCCACCTTGATCAGTTCGTCGAGGCTGGTCATGTCTGGCTGTCGTATCGCAACGCCAACACTGATGCTGCCCACCCATTCGCCCTTCTCGACGGGAACGCGCAAGGCGGCAACGGTTTTCCGCGTGTGCTCGGCCACCTGCAAAGCACCATCCATGGGGGTGTTGGGGCAGATGACAAAAAACTCATCGCCGCCCAAGCGGCAAACAATGTCATCCGTGCGCACCGCATGCTGCAGGGTTCTGGATAGTTCGCGCAGCACCTTATCGCCCGCATCATGCCCGGAGGTATCGTTGATCTCCTTGAAATGATCCGCATCAATCATCATGCAGGCCAGGCTGGTGTTCTGAGCGACAGACTCTTCCCACAAGGCGGCCAACTGCTGCATGGCATGGCGGCGATTGGGCAGACCGGTGAGAACATCGGTTAAGGAAATCACTTCCAGCTTCTGATTGGCAAGGCCCAGCTTATCATTGGCAAGACCCAGTTCCCGGGTTCTCTCCTCCACGCGGGCTTCAAGTGTTTCGTTTAACTGCGACAACTCGCGATTGCGCAGGCTGAGTTGCTGGAACAGACCGTTGAGTGCCTTGAGCAGCGATTCATTCGGGCCGGCCCACATATGCTCGGCGCTTGCATAGGCATCTGCCGCACTCTTCCCTTGTTCAATGGCTTCAACCTGCAGCGCCATGGCCTGATCCGATCCCAGGATGTGATAGGCAAGCCAATCGATAAGGAACTTCAGCAGGGGTTGGCATGCGTCCGGTTTATCGAGCGAGATACCCTTGTAGATGAGTGTCGCATCCCCGAGAAAATCCGCGTGCTCCTTGCGATGCTTGGCCACATGGCGGGCATCAACCCCTACTCGATCCATATGCGCTTCTTCGGTTGAGAAGTGATATTGGGCGTAGCTGGCCAGTTCGGTAAAGATCGCTTCGGCATCACCCGCCGATACAAACTCCACTTCCATGAGCATATTGCCGAAGCGATTGATGACATCGACAAGGTGATGGTGCTGCTCATCGACCTCGGACAAACCGGTTTCAAAACTGCTATCCCAGTGAAAAGACTCCATGATCACGCTCCCCTTATCGGCCGATATGGCCTGCCAGCAACCCGGTTGTCATCCCATGGTGTGCTTAAATTCGGCAGAGAGCAATGAAATCAGGACAGACTTGTCGGCAGCACATAACCTGTCCTCATCAGTAGCTCATAAGTTGTCCGGTCTGAAGATTACCCGAGAGGTAATCAGAGATGAGACGAACGACAGTGTTACAGGAGGTCAGGAAGATGAGATTTGATG
>Ga0210006_1002517_pt1 | contig 11931 bp, 9 predicted proteins | sample CryGey02umfilter_2_FD_185452 | JGI IMG/M metagenome (GOLD analysis project Ga0210006, IMG submission 185452) | Groundwater microbial communities from aquifer in Utah, USA - Crystal Geyser 4/10/14 0.2 um filter (SPAdes) (version 3) | ecosystem: Environmental > Aquatic > Deep subsurface >... | reverse complement strand
CGCCACGTTACGACACACACCCGTCAACTTACAGTACCGGTCGATGATTGTAGACCGCTGCCTCTTCGTTGACCTTTTGTATTCTTGCGCTTGTTTTTGTGTTAACTCCATATCAAAATTATTCATTTTGTCACCTCCTTCCTCAGGAAAATGACTTCCCGTTTTGAGGAATCATAATTATGAGCTAACAAGTACCTTCTTGAGGAAAATTAATATGAGCTAACACACAGGCTTGAAAAATAGCCCATAGTGTGGTACAATTATACTAGTAGTTCTTTAACATCCTCGGGTGGCAAAATAGCTGATTACAGCTCAACAAAACCATCCATATGAAGGTCCCTAAAGGAGGGAACCATGTCGCAAGCCGAATTTCTGTGTTGGATTATCGGTGTCGGAGTAGTTTCCGGCACCATTGGGGCCATTCTCCACACATACGTGGAGTATATCGTAACCGACATTCGCGCCGAGCGCGCGGCCAAAAAATTGGCAGGTACGATCTCAATGGCCCTGCTCATCGGCCTGCTGTTGGCTTTTCCCGGGACGAAAGTCTCGGCCCAAGAAGCGATTCCCGCCACCCCGATCGTGGTCAACAGCACAGCTCCTCTGTCCGGCTCGCGCATCCTTTCGACCCAGTTCATCGGGCCGGTGATTGAGGACTGCCCCTACCAGCAGCTCTGCCCGACGGCCGAGCAGGCCGTGGACGCCCTCACAATTGGGGGCAAAATCTTCGGCCTGGACCTGACCCCCCAGCAGGAGAAGGATCTGCGCTGGTTCCTTCAGTTCCTCACGATCGACCAGTCCCAAGATCTGTGGGACTTGGCCCCGAACGTTGGGGCCGGGCTCAACGGCGAGGAGATGATCCTGATCTCTCAGATCCTATCCTCCCACGCCCGTCTCCATGCCGACGTGGAGATGCTCCGGGCGATCTTTGGGATCGCCTTCCCGCCGACCCCCGCCCCGACCTGGGCGGGGGCGGCACCGACGGTGACCTTTATCGAGGTTCTCGATTAGGGTCACAAAAAAAAGAAAGGCGGCTCCCTCACCGGAGTCGCCTTTTTTCATGCTCATTTCCACAAACAAACATCCAGTGTTTGTTTTGCTTCTGCGACAATAAATACTGGAAATATTTTCCATGTTTCTCCTCCCCATTGACACATTTTAGAAATGTTACAATATCCCCATGCAACTAGAAAAAAGACCTCAGTTTACTGAATACGAACCTCGACTGGCAACATGGTGGGTAGAAAAAAATTTCTTTACACCCATTGCTCCAAACAAAAAAAAACCGTTTACCATTCTTCTTCCCCCACCAAACGCTAATGCACCACTTCATGCAGGTCATGTGCTGTATGTGATTGAAGACATTTTAGCCCGACAAGCACGCATGGATGGACGACCAACGTTATTTTTGCCCGGAACTGACCACGCCGGAATCGAAACGCAATTTGTGTTCGAAAAAAAATTGGGCGAACAAGGGGGGTCTAGACTTGATTTTGACCACGACACTCTTTACCAAATGATCCATGATTTTGTTGAAGAAAATCGCGGCATCGCAACCTCACAACTTAAACGTCTTGGGTTTAGTCTTGATTGGTCACGCGAGAAATACACGCTCCAAGAGGACATTCTAAAGACCGTGTACGAAACGTTTAACATGATGCACGACGATGGTCTCATCTACCGAGACGAACGACTGGTAAATTACTGCACACATTGCGGAACAGGATTTTCAAATCTCGAAATTGATCACACCGAAAAAGAAGGCACGCTGTATTACCTCTCATATGGACCAATAACCGTTGCCACTACCAGACCTGAAACGATTTTTGCCGACGTTGCCATTGCTGTTAATCCAACAGACGAGCGATACAAAGACCTGATCGGAAAACTCGCAACAGTACCACTTATCAATAAAGAGATCCCCATCATCGCCGATTCTGACGTAGATCCAGAGTTTGGAACTGGCGCACTAAAAATCACCCCCGGCCACGACCACACGGATTTTGAAATTGGAAAACGAAACGATCTTGAACGAATAAGTGTGATCGGAAAAACAGGCAACATGCAAAACGTGCCGGAATACCTTTTGGGACTGTACCCCAAACAAGCACGCAAGATTACGGTTGAAAAACTTACGGAAGAAAAAACGCTGATCAAACAAGACGTTCACCTTCACTCTGTTGCCACCTGTTACAAATGTAAAAACGTGATCGAGCCGCTTTTGGTTCCGCAGTGGTATGTAAAAACCAAACCTCTTGTTGATGCCGTTTTGCAAAAACTTAATGCTGGCAACGTTACCATCTTTCCCAAACGATTCGACAAAGAACTTAGGCGCTGGCTTGAAACCGCACCGGACTGGAACATTTCACGACAGATTGTATGGGGACCGCGCATTCCCGCTTGGTACAACGTTGAACAAAACCCACAGATTGAGATTACGTTCATTTCAAAAAACGGTGAGAACATAACGGGAACGTACGCAAAACTCAAAGACGCCTATTCGTTTGACGAAATACAAGCTGGTCTTCAATCACTTTCGGCACCGATCGGAACACCATATCTGACCGAACTTCAATCGACGGGCGCGGAAACCACGCCCCTACAAAAGCCATATTTGCAAGAAACAGATACCTTTGATACGTGGTTTTCATCTGGACAGTGGGCGCTCACCACGCTCGGATATCCAGACGGAGATGACTTTAAGAAATTTTATCCCACCACCGTCATAGATACCATGTGGGACATTCTGCCGTTTTGGATTATGCGTATGCTCATGCTTAGTGTGTACCGCACCAACACCGTTCCCTTTGAGTGGATACACCTACATAGTCGCGTGGTTGATAGTAAAGGACAAAAAATGAGCAAAAGTAGAGGCAACGTTATTAATCCCATAGAACTTGTGGACACATACGGCGCAGACACACTTAGGTTTGCTCTAGTATTTGGTATCGCACCCGCATCAGACATTCCTCTTGGTGACGAAAAACTCGTTGGTGGCAGAAACTTTGTTACCAAACTATGGAATATATCTCGCTACATTTTAGGACTAACGGCCCTAGAACAACCAGAAAAAATTTCTTACACAACTCAAAAACCAACACATCTTAGCAGCGATGATCAAAACATCATCACCGCGTTTAATAAGGTACTCCTCGAAGTCACCGCAATTTTTGATATTAACAACCCAAAAAATTCCAAAGCATTTCAGTTTTCGTTAGCTTTAGAAAAACTGTACGATTTTATCTGGAACGAGTTTGCAAGCAGTTATCTTGAAAAAACAAAAGATCGACTCACAGAACATGCCAAAGATTCTGAGTCTGCAAACGCAGCACTGTGGACGCTTATCACCATTTGGCACAATAGTTTACTGTTACTTCACCCGTTTATGCCGTTTATTACTGAGGAGATTTACCAACACATGCCCACAAAAACGACCGAAACAATATCGCTACACCCGTGGCCTAAAACCCTATGAGCAAAAAAACACTTATCATTACTAGTTTCACCATCGCCGTAATTATTGGCGTATTGTTTGGAGTGATTTCAGTCCAAAAGACTCTAAAAAAAGCACAGATCGACGAATACATAAACCGCGCAACAACAGCCAAAAACGAACAACATTATGTCGACGCATTCAACCTTATGTCGCTAGCCCGAAAACTTGATCAACAAGATACAAGTCTGATTATTCGACAAGCCGACATTGCATTTTTAAACGGTGACTACGACGTTTCACAAACGCTGTACCTTGAAGCAGGCGTTACACAAAACCCACAACTTTTGTTTACGCGTGCACTCTCTCAATTATCCCGCGGCAACTTTTCGAGCGCAGTTGACATACTTACGCAAGCACAACAAAGTCTAACTGAACAAGACCCACTTACAACTTCCCGCATCACTGCACTCATCACATCCATCGCTGAAATCATGACAGAAACGAACTCACCCAAAATCCAAGCGCTCACTGCCCGTACACTTATCGGTGAAAAAGCATACACCTATTCGATCGAAGTCCTTAACAACCTTATTACCTCAGAACCGCAGTATAAAGATGCCTATTATCTACGCGCCGTTTCGTTCTATTCACAAGGAAACGCAAGTAAATCGCGAACTGACGCAAACGCAGCACTTGATATAGACCCAAACTACAAAGCAGCACGGGATCTGCTCGCAAAACTTGACGATAGTAAGTAAGACCCACTACCACAAAACCTGTACCCAATGGTATATAATGTGAGCTGCTCAACTACATATGGCAGATATCGAAATAACCGTACAAAAACGAACCGCGCTCAAAAAACAAGTTAATGCTCTTCGCAACGAAGGGTTTTTGCCTGCAAACATATACGGACCGCTTGTTGAGGCAAGTCTTGCCGTACAAATGGAAAAATCCGTGTTTAAAGATCTCTACCAGAAGTCAGGAAAATCTGACCTAGTAACCCTTACCGTTGAAGGCGAAACAGAAACACGACCAGTTTTGTTATACGGAGTACAACGCGACCCCGTTTCTGACGAGGTCATTCATGTTGATCTCTATCAAGTGGACCTTACTAAAAAGATCGACGTTGAAATTCCCATTAATCTTTTCGGTGAGGCTCCCGCAGTTACCAACAAGTTGGGCGAGCTTTTGCAACTTTTGGATTCACTAAAGGTTCGCGTGTTACCAACCAACATTCCACGTGCTTTTGAACTCTCACTTGAGTCGCTTGAGCAAGTTGGAGACGCTCTCACGATTGGAGACCTAACGATGCCCGATGGCGTTGAGGTTCTTGATATTCAACCTGAGGAACTTATTGTTAAGGTAGACGCAATTGTCGAAGTGACCGCCGAAGACCTTGCCACACCAGAAGAAACCGAAGCACTCGCACAAAAAGTAGCAGATGATGCAGAAGAAAAAGAAGCTGGCGAAAACAAACCTTCCGATGCCGAGACTGCATCAGAATAAGATTTACACATCCACATGGATATTGCTGACTACGACAAATCGCACTACGATTACCAAACCTATTGGCAAAACCGCGCCTACGAAAATTTGGTAGAACACAAAACACTTTCTACGCTTCTCCCATCAAAAGGAACGCGTATTCTTGACCTTGGCGGAAGTTTTGGACGACTTATGGATGTCTACGCCCCACGGTTTGAACAAGCAGTTATCTACGATTATTCAGAACGTGCACTACAGCAAGCAAAAGAATCCGCAGAAAAACAGGGGTTTACCAACATTGAAACCGTTCAAGGTGAAGCAACACATCTTCCTTTTGATAACGACTCGTTTGACGCCGTAATAGTCATCCGCGTTCTTCACCACCTTACAGAACCAAACTTGGTTTTTTCTGAAATACACCGAATATTAAAACCCAACGGAGTTTGCATTATTGATGTTCCCAACAAAATTCATCTCAAGAACAGGATCAAACATTTGTTCGCCAAAGATTTTGATTTTGCATCCGATCAAACCCCCGAAAACGTTGGAACGTCAACAATAAACGGCGAACAAGGAATTTTTATTAACTACCACCCGCAAAGTATCATGGACCTTCTCACTTCAAACGGGTTTGCTATTCAGAAACGTCGATCAATTCTTAACGCACGTTCAACAACACTAAAAGGAATTTTTGCGCCACAATTTCTTAGCGCGTGCGACGAAATACTACAGCCAATGTTTACCATTGATTCTCTGGGACCACAGATTTGGATCAAAGCCGTTAAAACACTTTAGCGGATCACTTCGACTCCACTTATGCGCATCTTTATGTGTTGTGGCATGGTTAGTTGTCCAACACGCTTTGTGTCGGATGAGGTAGAAAGGAAAAGGGGTAAGTTAAGTTTAAAAGAATAGGCTTCATGTATAAGCCCTGGTTGGTTTTCCCATACAAGCTCGTAGGTATCAATGTTTGCAAAACTAAGCGTTGGGGGAAGTGCATAGTCTGCTTTGATACTCTGTGTGGTGTTTACAGGAATCTCCACAAGACCAGCCACAACAACTCGGCCCGATTCTTCGTACTGCGTTTGGTTTGAAAGTGGAGGACTTACCGATACATGCGACACTCCCAAAGGTAGATAGATACGCACATAGTTTTTATACGTTCCGTTCGGCCACGTATTATTTTCACCGGTATGGTCCCATGTTACGGTTAAACTTCCGCTTAAGTTTCCGTCGCGATCGACCGACACTCCATAATCACTTGTTCGATTAATCCAATAATTTGCTTTATTATTTCCCACATTACTATCAACGATCTTTAGGTAATCACCTGCTGAATACAACAGCTCGCCCGAAATTCCCATCTGAGTAAGAATTTTTTGTGTTTCTGGGTCCTGTGCATATGCCATCACATTGCGCGAAACTACACCTTTACCGAGAACAACCGCAAGTGCTTGCTGTGAACTTTCCGGTTTTTGAGAGAGAGAAAATAGCATTGACTCAAATAGCGCGCCCAAAAAATCGCGTTTACCACTATCGCCTGGTTCAAACCCCACTTCGGCATGATACTGTGCTCGTTCTGAAAGGTTTTCAGCGGTAATTATTTCGTTAAATGAAGCGATCTCAACACCACCCGTGTACGATAAAAGATCCTGAATGACCGAAACGTTGAGCGCAAAAACTCCGTCAATCGTTTCTCCCGTTGCCACTTCATACTGAGGAACAAACGCATCCATACTCACCGGAAACGACGTCCACCAATTGCTATCCCGTAACGGAACAACAGTAGGACCAAGAAATGTTGTCATGTCTTCAGGCGCAACTAATGTATTTTTTTGATCCAAAAGTCCGTCTGGATTATAAATATCGTCAACTTTTACCTCGGATATGTTCCCGTTTTCTACAGAAAAAACCACATAACTTCCAATAAACCCACCGGTTGGACGAAGTTCGTTATTATTCTGAAGTAAAACAACAAAACGTCGTGGCGTATTAACACCTAAAAAATAGGAGAGTAATTCTTCTGATTGAGCTGATCCTTCAATGAGCGGACGCGTAAGCCACAACGCATTAAGCGTTTGCTCGATCGACGGCGAAAGCGACATGGGAAGCGAGATGTTCTGAACCGATTGCGCGTGTTTTTCCAAAAGAGAATATTCGAGTGCCGCTTGATTTATGTGAAGTCCTGCGATTTTAATGGCGCCCAAAACCGATTCTGCCGAGTGTGTTGTTACCGCTACATTTCCGCCAAGGGATTGCAATGCGCCACTTGTTATATCCGATAAACTCGAAAATGCAAGTGAAGCGTTCTTACCAACCCGTGAAGCACTCGAACCAAGAGCGAACACCTCTTCACTTGAATTAAACCATTCAGATTTTCCAAAAATCGAAAACACCGGTTCGTAAAATCTCCACACGGTTTGCGCTTGAACAAAAAGATTTTCAGAACCCGAAAAATCTGAGTTTACCAGTTTTTGTACTCCTCGCGCCGAAAACCCAATAGTCAAAAATAGCGGCGTGGTAAGGAAAAACATCGCAAATGTTACGGTTAACCACACGTATCGTTTTCGCACAGGTAATATCGTTACGTTCTTCAAAAACGAGAAATTAGCAAACTTTGGCAGAGAAACTTTTGGAAACTGTTTTTGTTTTTCTTGCACGTGCTCTTTTTTATTGGTAAGCCACCCTTTTACTGGTTCGGTCTTTTCTTCTTTATTCGGACGAGAAACTTTTTGCTCAATGACCATATCTGCCTTTTCTACCTTTTTTTCATCTTGAATCTCTTGTGTGATTAGTTTTTCAACACCGTCTTCCCCCTTTTTGTAGTATGTCATCACTCGCTCAAGTCCCTCAGTAAGTTCAATTTTTGGAGCCCAATGTAAAATTTTTTCGGTACGTGAAACGTCAACATTTTCTGACTCAGGCATAGAAAACGATTTGTGCTCCGGAATAAACTCAACCTTAGCCGTTCGTTTGATGTATTGTTTTAACACATAGGCAATTGAGATTGCAGAAACGCGTTCGGGGTTTACAAAATATAAAATTCCTTGAACGACTTTTGGGTCATCACTGTACAAATACTTACTTAATCCAAACGCTGCGTCGTCAACATAAATGAGGTTATATTCTCGTGAACCTTCTTCGTCAAAAACGAGATCTTTGCCCTCAAGCGCCATGCGAACTGCACGCGTTAATACCGAGCTCGTATGAAGATCCATACCTACGCCGTACACTTGACCAAGCCTGGCAATACGAACATCAAGACCAAACTTTGTAGCGTACTCTCTACACAACGCTTCACCGTAACGTTTACCTTCAAGGAACGAAAAATATGCAGTAAGTTCGGGTCCATCAAAATAATGCTCAAGCGTTTCATGCGAGGCGAGTCCACGATAAATATCGGTTGACGATGAATAGATAAATCGTGCTTTTTGTTTTACCGAAAGATCAAGCAACTTTTTAAGCGCAAAAGATTCCATCAATAATTTCTGCAAACTTCGTTCGTCATGTCCAATATGCGCGGATGAATGCTCAACATCAATGATCGCAGAGATGGAGGTGTCGTCTAACGATGCAGGCAGATCTTCTTGCAACAGGTCTACTTCGATATATTCAAAACCTTCTCTTCTGAGCGGTGAATGGTTGCCCGGAAAGTCGATGCCAATAACATGTTCGCCAAGGTCGCACAAAACTTCGGCAACGCGTGCGCCAAAAAATGAAGCGACGCCGTAGACCAAAACAACGGATGGTTCTGATTTGTGGGCAGATTTACTTTTGTTCATTCCCTCTTAGGTATTCGTTTATTAGTACGAGCAGTCCGCCTCCGATAAGCACGAGCAGAAAAGAAACTATCGAAAACAAAAGTGGTGAGTATGTTACGACCTTGATATCCGGAATATCGCTTAATGGTTGGGCACTAAACTTAAGCGCGTCTTTTTCATTCAACATGCTCACAAGCGAAATAACTGATTCGGATGCTACGGTAACCATATCAAGTGACAAATTTTCATCAGAAGATGTGTAAACTACGGAGACGATCTGAGGAGCAATTTTTTTGACATCGAGGGATGTGATCTTTGGGGTATCGGTATACGTTCCTTGTAAAAACGCCGACTCTATTGTTTGTGATAATTCTGGTGTTTCAAAAAGTCCAACCACCGTGTCGGTGTACCCTTCTGCCGCAAGTTGTGCATAGTACCCATCGTACGAAAAACTGGCAGGATCCGCTACTGTTGTGTTGTGAATATACAGGCTTGTTGATGCAGCATACTGGGAGGGAAGTTTTAATAAAACCACAAAAACAACAACGGAAATTACAAAAGACACGCCAAGTAAGCTAACTTGGGATTTTTTAAGTGTTTGTACTATCTGAGCGAGTGTCATGGTTATCAAGTGTTAGGTTTACGAGCGCATCTGCTTTTTTATTTTTTTCGCGCGGTATATGCACAAATTGTACCATAGCAAAGTTTTTTATCATATCGATCACGCTGTCGTACAGGGGTTTAAGTTCTGGATGTTTAACGCGATAGTCCCCCTTGATTTGTTTGACGATTAACTCGGAATCCATATACACGGTAAGTTCGGTATTGGGTGCATCAAAATCCGCCATGACCCGATCAATACCGAGTAAAAGCGCTTGATATTCCGCCTGATTATTGGTAATTTCACCCAGATATTGTCCGATGGTTGTTTCGGTTCCATCTTCGGCGATAATTACGCAGCCGGCGGCCGAAGGACCGGGGTTTCCGCGCGCACCACCGTCAGTATATAAAGAAACAGTAGCCATGGTTATTAGTATACCGCTTTGGAACCATTTCCGTAGGGGCGGGGTCATCCCGCCCGGTATTTGCGGCAAACATTCCGAAATACACACCCTCTCGTAGGGGTCGCCCCCTGTGGCGACCTGTTCATTTCCGGACGGACACGGGGGTCCGCCCCTACAAAACCATTAACCGTCCCCACACATGCGGGCGTATGCAATACGCCCCTACAAATACGGCACACGTACAACCCCACAAACACACCATCCCGTAGGGGTCGCCCACCGTGGCGACCCGCCCCCCATTCGTCCCCACACGCGGGCGTATGCAATACGCCCCTACCTAAAATTAACCGCGCCATTGTTATACACGTCTCTTACTTGTACGGACGTAAGCGGATAATTGTATATCCTCACATCATCTATTTGGCCAGAAAAATAGTTTGCCCCAACTTTTCCTACCGACACGTTGCTTGCCGTAAATCCCGTTGCCGTTGTTACGGTTATTACGTGCCACCCGGTATCGGGCAGTGTACTCAAAACTTTTCCATCTACATATATTGTCGGACTTGCAAATCCCGTTGCCGAAACGGTGCCGCTTGAAACTGAAATATAGTGTGTTCCTCCGTCTAAGTCGATTACACTTTGCGATGTTGAGGATGGCTTTACCCACACGCTTACGCTATGAATCGATGTTGCCAAATTGCCAACGGATACAACATCGTCCTCCCCGTCAAGATTTATGCTCGCGTTGAATTTGCCCGTTGTGCCGTTGCTCCATGCCTCGGTTCCAGTTCCTGACTCACACGTACCCGCACTGGTTTGTGTTCCCGTAGCGCCAATATTTAACGTTCCGGTATTTCCAGCAAAACTATTTGTATCAGCCCCCGGCGCCCAATCATTAATGGTTGTCCCCTGGCATTCATCAAACTTGTACCACGCAACAGGAGCACCTTTGTTGTAGTCCCAGGCAATTTGAGCAGGAGTTCGTGCGTAGTTGTAAATGCGAACCTGGTCGATAAGACCTGGCCACATCCTTACAGAACTCGTGATAAATAGCTTGCCTATATACATTCGTAGCGCCGTACTCCCAAAATCTGCACTTGTCCCCGTCATCGAATTATCTAACACTCCGTTAATATAAATTTTCATGGCTTTAGTAGCTGAATCCCGCGTTAAGACAATATTATACCAATTTCCCGGGTAAACCCGGGTTATACCAGACAGATCGTCACCCCCTGATGAACCTATGGGCATTCTATGTAAATACCGTAATTTACAAACCCCACTAACGCAGCCTACCTCCATAAGTACTCCATGTAAGTCCCCCGCCGTTCTGGGAATCGCTATAATATCTTGATCACTATTTGCTGAAAAAGACGTTGCTTTCGCCCACGCTGATAAAGAATAAGAAGAATTTAGTCCTGCTGCGTTTGAAACATCCATATAATCATCCCCACCATCAAAGCTCAACGCCTTTCCTACCCTTCCTTGTGTCCAGCTCGGATCGGCGGAATCGGAACCAGAAGACGACCCTAATGTTCCAGTATTTCCGTTTCCGCTTGTATCCTGAGCATACTGCCCACTTCCCTCGTCAAAATTCCACTCCGCAACTGGTGGATTGCAGGTAGATGTATCCCCCGGCACGCAGTAGGCTCGGTCAGCAGAGAAGCTTGGTGTTGTACCGTCGGACTCCGTCCCAATTGCCCCTACGACTAATGACTTGCCCTGATTATAATCGGCTTTTACCTCATCTTCGGTGAGTGCGAAATTGTAGATTTTGACTTCGTCGATGGAGCCGTTGAAATAGTATCCCCCGCCGCCCGTATACGCCGATCTGCCAATCCACACCTCTTGTGCATTTTGTTCTCCACCAGTGGTTGGATCTGTCGTACTACTAATAAGCTCTCCATCTACATAAAGGTAAATTTTGTCACTAGTCGTGTCACGCGTAAATATCCCCTGATGCCACGAGCCATCTGCCACACTCGTTGTTGTAATGACCTGTGCTGAATTAACACCATCGGCGATATCTCCAAACAAGAAACCCGAGGTGGGGGCGATCATCAGTCGATAGTTCCACGGTTGTCCACCTGGCGACTCTTTAGATACGATGATATGGTAGGTTGAAACATCTGTAAGCTTAAACCACGAACTGATTGTAAAGTCCGTTTGTGCCAGACTTTGATTCGTATCTACGTAATCTCCACCATCAAACGACAATGCCTTGCCATATTTACCATTATTC
>Ga0210006_1002515_pt1 | contig 11935 bp, 10 predicted proteins | sample CryGey02umfilter_2_FD_185452 | JGI IMG/M metagenome (GOLD analysis project Ga0210006, IMG submission 185452) | Groundwater microbial communities from aquifer in Utah, USA - Crystal Geyser 4/10/14 0.2 um filter (SPAdes) (version 3) | ecosystem: Environmental > Aquatic > Deep subsurface >... | reverse complement strand
TTGAACCCGAAAACTTCTATATCCTCACTTTCCCACAATTCCTCCTTCCACTCTTCCCTATAATTCTTCGCCAACTCCGCAACCTGCGCCTGTAGCGACTTACCGGTAATCTCCTCCAAAAACCCCTTCACCATCAACCTCTCCGTCCTCTCGTCCAAATTTTGCAAATTCTCCCACAACTCAAACGTCTGATATTTCGGATCTTCTTCCATAGCCTCCCACTCCTCCAGCTCAATTTCCACAAAATCATCATCCTCCTCGCTATATTCCTTATTCATCACCAAAAACGGAAAATAAAAATCCTTATGCTCATCCAAATATTTCAATATCCGTATCGCAACTTCCCTGCTTATCTTCATAGGATTTGATCAAAAATAATAAATAATCTTCGATCGATCCTTGATCAGAATTGGGGGAAAGTCAAACTATTTACTTTTAAACTTCAACTAAATCTCTCGCATCTCTATACCTCTCATAAACAAAATTATAAACCTCGAATCCTTTCATTTCACATTCTTTTTCCGTATAGGTCGGTTCAGGCAATTTTGTAAATAACATATCCGTTATTGTAACTTTTACACTAGAACGATTTGCCTCAAAATCTCTCCAATGTGAGACCAAAAGTGGCTTTAGATTTTCCAATAATTCATGCGTAGCACCTTTGATTTTCGCAACTTCATCAGGATTTAAATTTTCTTTCACCAACAAATCAAAAATCGCCAATTCGTCTTCATTCAAATTTTCTTTTACAGACCTCTGTTCTTCCTCATTCAAATCTTTTGCCAATTCGACAAAATCATCAAAAAGCTGATCCACATCATGTGCCCCGCTATTATATTCTTGCAAAAGAGAAAGAAGTCGATCCATAAATCTCGCACGTTTTTTATTTCGCTTCACCATCTCCGTGATTTTTTGTTCAAGCTCTGCCGACATTTCCTCAACCTGCAAATTTTTATTTTCCAATCCTGCAAAAAAAGTTTGTAGTGCATCTGCATCAAGAGAACTCAAATCTTTTATTTTTTTATGTTGAGAAATTACATATTCCCCAGCCTGAATTGATTTATCCAACAAATCTTCCAAATCTTTTTTGACCTGAGAAACATCGACACTTTGCACGCCAACATCACGAATACGTGAAGCAAGCACGCGCACCGCCGTAACTTCATGATAAAAATCTTCCGCCTTTGGATCAGGCAAAACCGAACAATAAGCACTTTGCAAATCACTGGCAAGATTCAAAAATTTCTTTTTCTTATCCTGTTGTGAAATTATGATATTTGCATATTTTTCAAGTAACAATAACTTTTGATCACTCGGCGCTTTCAGCAAAGGCTCAATCTCAATCCGCTCCTCACTCAAAAATCCTTTCACTTCATGAAGTGTATTTTTCAAATCACCCAAAAGCTCATCTTTACTTTTAATTATTTCATCTTCGTCAATTCCACTAGCCGCATATAGCGCCAAAGCACGCTCAATATTTTTAAACACTCCAATATAATCAACAATCAATCCATTCTTCTTTCCTTCATCCGCAACACGATTCGCACGCGCAATAGTCTGCATCAACGTATGATTTTTCAATGGCTTGTCCAAATACAAAGTAGAAAGATTAGGCACATCAAAGCCAGTAAGCCACATGGCACAAACAAAAACAATTCGCAGATTACTATCCGCTTTTTTGAATTCATTTTCCAAATCACCTTTGATAATTCTTTCACGAATTGGCTTAACGTCAATCTCAAACTCTTCCATATCCGCAATTTCATTTTGATTATCACCCAAGCTCACCATCACCGCCATATCTACATTTTCATGTTGTTCAAGTTTTTCCAAAATCTTTTCATGATCACGTTCATCAGTCGCACGCGACAAATCCATTCGCAATTTCGCGATATATCTCTTCCACTCTTTTTGAACTTTATCGTACATTCGGAAAGTGGTTTTCTTATCAATCAAAACCACCATCGCTTTTCCGTCATATCCTCGCCCGACATAATGCTCCACGATATCACGAGCAATAGTATTCAAACGATCCTCACGAGTAACAATTTCATAAAAATTTGAATATTCTCTCTCCAATTTTTCCTCTTCATCCTCATCAAGATCATATCTATCCATAAGCTGTCCCAATTGATCCTCCAAATTTTTATTAACATTTTTAAGTCTCGGAACACGGTTTTCGTAGTACAACGGAACAGTCGCACCATCCTCAACAGACTGACCAAAATTATACACAGAAACATAATCTCCAAAAGTCTTCACAGTTTCAGCTTCACCATCCGCCATCAGCGGAGTACCAGTGAAACCAACGAAAGATGCATTTGGCAAGGCCTTGCGCATATTTAGAGCCATGCGGTCATATTGTGTACGATGCGCCTCATCAGTCATCACAATGATATCCTCACGTTCCGAAATAGCACCTAAAATATCTTGAAATTTCTGAATAGTTGTAAAAATCTGACGATGATCTTGTGCCAACAACGAATGCAAATGTGAAATGCTATCTGCATGAACCTCAGTCTCAGTAACCACCCCAACATTTGCAAAATTCTTATAAGCCTGCCCATCAAGCTGTGTTCTGTCAGTAACAACAACAAAAGTAAAATTTCCCGCAAGTTTACGCAAAACTTTTTGTGACAACCAAATCATCGAATATGATTTCCCTGAACCTTGTGTATGCCAGAAAACACCTAATTTACCATCCAATTCCCTCCTACGCACAACATTTCCAAAAGCACGATTCACTCCGAAATATTGGAAGTACCGTGGCAAAATCTTTTTAGCTTCACCTTTTGCCTCATCAAACAAAATATAATTTTCGAAGATATCCAGTAACCTCCCCTTATCACATACTCCAGTAAGCATCGTCGCCAAATCAGTTTTTGGCTTATCCTCTTCTTTCTCAGCCTTTTTCCACTCATTAAAAAATTCATACGGCGCAGTCAACGAACCAAATTTATTTTCAATACCATTGGAAATAATGATTCCCATATTGTACCAAAAAAGTTTTGGGATAGTATCTTTATAATCTCGAATATTATCACGATGCGCATCCACAAGGCTTTTATGCGACGCCTTAAGTTCTAGAAGAATAAGAGGAATACCATTTACAAAAAGTATCACATCCGGTCTACGCGTATACATCTCCCCCACTATCCACATTTGTGAAACAGCAAGAAAATGATTATTTTCCGGATTTTCAAAATCAAAAAACTTCACACGCTCCGTCTCAGATTCTCCATTTTCTTTCACAACATTTACATTCACCCCATCTCTCAAAAGTTTATAAATCTCCTGATTCGCCTTCACCAAGCTCAAATTTGACCTATCCCTCGTAATAACATCAAACGCCTGCGTCAACGCCTCAAACGGCAACCTCGGATTGATTCCCTTCAACGCCGGCACCAAATACCTCTCCAGCACCACCTCCCCCTGATTCTCCCTCCCCAGCCCCAAATCATCCTCATCCTTATACGCATTAATATGGCACGTCTTATCACCCCATATCTGCTTTATAAGTTTTATAACAGTTTGCTCGACTAGTTGGTCTTCAGAAAATTGGTTCATGGAATAATTTTATTTGTTACCTAAAAAGACATAACCTCTACATTTTTGACATTTATCATTAAACACAGGGTCAGTAAAAGATCTTTCAAAAACAGAACCACAAACAACACATTTCAATTGATTGTCAGGCGAAACACGTACACTACTTAACGTTGAGTAAGGATTCATACCCAGAATTGATTGATTTATACCACTAGTAAAACAACTATTTTTACTTTGATCTATCAATATATTATTTGGACTTATGCAAGTACCCAAAGATTGTGGGGAAGAAACTACATCACTTGTAAACATATTTACACCCAAACCATTTAATACTCCTAATTGATTTGGAGTAACGGCAACAGCGTAAAATTCTTGGGTTGGTAATACCCAGCCCAACAATGTTTTTTCTGTTAAGTGTTGGTATTTCTCCATGGTTTCTTTGCTTACTTTTTCATTAAATTCATTTTCTATCATCTTGGGGAAACTGGAATAGAAACTAACCTCAACAGGTAATTCTTGCACCATATCCAGAGACAGATTCTCTGTCCCGTCAGAAAAATCAGAGATATTATTAGTACAAAAAAATAATTTATCTCCTTTTTGTATTTTGTGAGTTGTGAAAAAATCGAGTATTGTTTCAAAAATAACACAATCAGCATTGATTGGATTATTTAAACATTCTCCTTCCTTTTCTTTTTTTATAGAAAAAGGTTTTTTCCCAGCTATAGCTCTTTTATAAGCATTAGTTAAAATTTGAGGAGTAACCTCTATTAAATGAGTTGTTTTACTATTGAATATTTTTTGAAGACTAGAATTTACTTTCTTATGATTCTCTTGGGTATTCTTCATTATCTCCCCTAACACTATTATAATTTTCTTCTTCTCCGAATCCGAAAGGCCACTATTCCCCTTGTTTATATCGTCATCAAGTTTGACTATATTCCTTTGCTTTATTTGCAAAAGATCCTTGGAAACTCTTTCATATTCAAATTTCACTATTTCAGGAACAAGTAAGACTATATCTTTGTTATCGTTTAGAACTGACTTAAGTTTATCGATTAACTCACTGCTATACTTATCGTCCTTTGTTAGTGTTGAACAAAAGATGTAGATATTACTGTCGATAAAAATATATTTTTTACTCATAAAAACAGGATAGATTTATTTTTTAATAAATACATTGATAACCTTCTCAAAAAGACTAGATTCCGGGATCAGATCTTTCAAATCTTTTATATTCTCTACCATTTCACTTATATCCATTTTGGAACGATTATCCTCATTTTTCTGTTTACGCTCTAATTGTTTTATTCTTTTTGCTAAACCATCATGTCCCCCATATGGCTCCTTATAAATAGTAGAAAATGTATTTCTTGCAAAATCTAAAACTTTATTCTGTTTATCTTTTTCAAATTTTTCTACCAAATAATCGATATGACTTCTAACAGCAGCAGATGAAGACGCCTTGAAAGCATATTTTTCCGCAAGATCTCTTTCCCTAGAATACTGTATCGCAGAAAATGCTATAAGAAACAAGACAGGTGATGTATAGAAAATTCGGCTTGCAACTAACTCATACCAAATCGTAGTTCCAAAATTAATAACTCCGACATACGACAATACCACCAAAATAATTAATACAAATAAACTCACCAAAAATATATTTTTCCACGAATACCATGCAGATAATCCTAATTCTATTTCATCCTGTCTTCTCTTAAAAGTTCCTGAAAAACTTGTGTCTATAATCAAACCAGTTGCTTTTTCAATTTCATCCTTTTTTGACAATGTATATTCAAAATTACTTTGAATATCAGTTTTTAATTTATCAGTTTGCTTTTTATTTTTTTCAATTTCAGAAAGAAATTCTTTAGAATCATCGCGGAAGGTTTTTATTTCCAAAAATAAAGCGTTCGATTGTTTATTTAAGCTTTGCACCATATCAAAAACTGCCTGTACCCCAATCTCCTTATCATCAATCTTGCTGCGAATTTATAAAAATTCTTGATATGCAGCCTGCATGTCTTTGACATTCTCAGCTACAGTTTGATAAATATTTTTTATGCTTTCCAGTGTATTTAATGCCTCTTTCTTTGTGACAGAAATATCTTCATGCAAACCTCTAGAAGCAGTGAGCAATATTTCAATTTCACCACTTATACCTAAAATTTTACCTTTTATCTCTGTAAATTCGCTATATGCAGCCTGCATACTCACAATATTAGCTTCGACCTTTTGAAGTTTATCTGTTATTCCACTTACAAGGTCATGTGCCAAAGTAGCATAAGATTCTATTTGTTCTTTTTTTGTTTTAGTAACACTATAGTTCACTTGAATTCCGTTATTTTCATCATTAAGTAATGTTCTCAATGATTGGAAATCATTCCCAAAAGACGTGATATCTTGAAGTATTTTTTTTGCATTTTTATACTCTCCTCGAATCTGCTCAATTTCAGCTTTTATTTCTATTTTTATTTTTTCAAACTCATTTTTTTCTTCATCGTTCATAAAATTATTATTTAAAAGTAAAATTATTTTAAAATTCGTTTCCCAGTAACTAATTGAGGAATAAGTATATCTCTTATTTTAGTTAAACTCCTATTTTTTCTTTGCAAACAAAGTATTAAACTACCAATCGATTTTAATTTCGCTTCAAATTGCATAAGCATTTTAGCTTCAGGCAACAATATCTTAATTTTATTAAAATTTCCTTTATTTATTTCTTTAAACGTAGCACCTGAGCCAAGATCTATAAATAATGGCACATGCTGCTTCAGCCAATGATAAAGATAATATAATGGCACTTTTTCATTTGGCAAACACGTAATAAATCCTTGATTCGTCGTTGATAAAAAAGTATTGATAGAGATTGCGCCAATAGTTGCCCTACTCGTCATCATTATACTAAATGGAGAAAATAATTTTGCTGAACTTTTTTTAAGACCAGATTCTGTAATTTTTTATTGAGACATATCCGTAAACATTTGCTTACTCCCAGTCAAATCAGTTGGAGTATACCAATTTATTTCTCCTCCCCAATATTCAGACACTATCCTTGACGGAGTACCTCCTCCCAAAATTTCAAAACTTTCATGTAACCTCTTCACTCCCCACCCCTCCGGCACCATGCCGTATTCGTGCCACTATCAACCATTTTCACGTTTTCATGGCCGGGAAATTTGAATTTCACAAACCACTCAGTATAGAGAAGCTGTGCCATTTCTTCCAACGCCTTGATGCGCTTTTTATTGTTTTCGATCAGATCGTCGTAGGCGGAGAGGATGGAGGCAATTTTAGTTTGATCCGCTAAATCTGGAATAGACACCGATAACTCTTTAATTATAGCAGGTGAAATATTTGCTTGATTAGCAGTACCACCAGCCTTTTTAGCCCAAAAAATCTGAGACTCTTTACCTGAAATTAGATAGTAGAGATAACCATTGTCACATAAATTATTTTTTGGATATATCTTTCCTACTCGCTGATTAAGTAACGACTTTTCATCTAAATCATATCTTGTTACTTTACCGACAGCAGAATTAACCTGGGACAAATGTGAGCCAGTCATCGAAATCAAAATATCATTTCTTTTTAAAAAATATTTTTCTAGCTTATCTAATGAATCTGAATAGTAAGCATCTTTATCAAAAAAGATTTTACCGGATGCCATATTTTTAATCTTAATCACAGGTATACCTTTCGTAGAAAAACTACCAGATTTAAAAGCATAACCACTTTGAACCTCTGCTATATCTCCTAGTTTTACTTTTTGAAAAACTGCCATACCAATTTATAAATTATTTCTTCATTTCCTTCTTCACCTTCTTAATCCTCCTCACATAATACTCATGTTCACCGGTTTCGATATATCTATTCACACGATCACCACATACAGAGCAATGACCCATTAGAATTATATCGTTCAGGTCGTTGACAACAATTGAATAATTAACAATAGACACAACCCCAGGGCAGTTAGAGCAAAAACAATTGGGAACTATTTCTTCAACAAAAAGATCCCAGTCCACATCATAGATGGTTTTAAGTTGCGATAATGTTATGGGAAATTCTTTCTTCATATAGCTAAAATATCATCAGGAAAAACCAAAGTGGGATGGAAAGTCGGCCATCACGGTAGGTTAACTCAAAATCCTTTGTTACGACCATGCTTTGGGTCAGTTTCCATTTTTTTACTAATTTATCCATGACCTTTAGGGCAGGAATATCATTGCGCCATTTGACTTCGATAGGTAATACTCCCGAACCGTGCTTGAAAACAAAGTCAACCTCACCACCTTTTGAATAATACCCAAGCCTATCTTCTCCCCGCACAGGTGAAAGCCAGCGTTCTACTACTGAACAGACTAACGTTTCGGCGATAAAGCCCATTTCATTTGGATCATCGAAAACAGTATCATCCTTTTTGTATAATGCGTTGCGCAATGCAGGTTCGACAACATAAAATTTCACATTGCTGGAACGGCGTTTAGGAGCAATACCTATGGATTTCATACGCTCAACCCTGAATAATAAAAATGTAGTGACAAATAGTGAAACATACCTCTCGAAAGTTACATGATTCATCTTAAGATCCCTTTGCAAAATACTTAAAGTGGTTTCTTTACCGTTAAAGCCAAGCAAACGTACAAACAAAAATTCCAAATCCTTGATCCTGCGAATCTTTGCAACCTGAAGCAAATCTTCAAATAATGTTTTTCCCACATACTGCTCCCAAAGTGTTCTATGTTTTGAAGCCAGATCGGTTTGTTGCCAGACCCTGGGAAAACCACCCTCCACAATAAATGATCTCAAGTAATTGGAAATATTTTGTTTTTCCCAAACCCCAAGTTCCTTAAACATCGTTTCAGATGCCTTGAAAACTTCTTCCAATGAAAAATTATGAACGAAGGAACTCCTAAAAATACGGGCATCCTTCGCTGCTTTTATCAATCGTTCATTTTTGTCTTCAGTGGCCTTAAATTCTACATATTCTCGAAAAGAGAACGGCCAGAGTGTATGTTCGGAAATTCGGCCAAGGAGACTTTCGCGATTCTTTTTTTGTAAATGTAACGAAGATGAGCCCGAAACAATATATTGTACCTGGTATCTTCTGTCATAATAGGTCTTTAGCGCACGCTCCCAATCCGGTAGCTGGTGAACTTCATCAAAAAAGAAATACAAAGTTTCAGAGGTATCTCTTAAATCTTTACGAAGAATACTTCCTGCATACTCACCGACAATAGCTTCAAAAAGCTGTTTTGGATCAATGTGTGCCCGAAGAAAAGGGTCATCAAAAGAAACATAGAGTATTCGTTTTGGATCGATCTTATTATAGAGGAGTTCACGAATAATCTGACGCATCATCGTTGATTTGCCTACCTGTCTCATTCCAACGATACTTATAATTTGGTCACTGTTTAAAAATTGGCTCTTTATGGTTTCATATTGCTCACGTTGATAATCAGGGTCTTTGTAAGCATCCATTCCCGATGCTCCACGATCCCACCAAGGATTCCAACTTTTTAATTGTATTAATAACTGTATGTCCATAAACGGCTTAAATAAGGTTAAATTTGCGCATTTCTTTAATTAAGCAAGTATAGTTTAGCAAAATGAAGCTATTTAGTAAAGCTTACTTTCACAGAATGCTCTTCCAATCCTCCATTATCTTCTCCTCCAAGCCGTGAGCTTCTTTAGTAAGGCCTGTAAACTCACCCATCAATTCTTTCATCCTTGCCTCAAAATCTACGTCGCTCATCTCTTTTTCGATGATCTCCACATAGCGACCGGGATTTAGAGAATAATCGTTTGCACGGATTTCTTCGAGTGTTGCGACTTTGCAACGACCTTTTATATCTTCGTATTTCGTTTCACCTTCTTCACCACGATATCGGCGCACGATACTTGCAATTTCTTGGATTTGCTCATCTGTCCAATCACTATGAGCACGATCAACAACCGTGAAAACATCTTGAGCATTGATAAATAAAACTTTGTTTTGCCTATCTGTTCCGCTTTTTCGCTTATCAAAAAACCATAGAGTACAAGAAAGCGTGGCATTCATAAACATGTTTGTTCCAACAGAGACAATCACATCCACAGTTCCAGCATCAATCATCTTTTTGCGGATTTCTTTTTCGGCATTGCCGGCATCACTAGCGGAATTTGCCATAACAAAACCAGCTCTACCTTGCGAATTTAAAGCACTTGCAAACATTTGCATCCAGAGATAGTTTGCATTTGAGATTTCACCTTTGCCGGTGATCGGTAGCCCAAGATAGTAACGTGGATCACCTTGGATTTTTGCGGGATCGATGACCATTTGGCCATTTTTATCTTTTCCTTTTACATTGAAAGGAGGATTTGCGAGCACAAAATCAAAAGTTCCGACACTATTAAACGCATCCGTATAAAAAGAATTCACCTCGGCGATTTTTCCCGACAAGCCGTGAATCGCAAGATTCATTTTTGCTGTACGAATATTGCTACTTCCCTTTTCTTGGCCATAAATTGCGATTTCATTCATTATTCTTGCAGTTTTTTCATGTGCTTTTACAAAGTTCGCAGATTGCACAAACATTCCACCGCTTCCACAGGCCGGATCAAGGATTTTTCCATGATATGGTTCGATAATTTCGACAAGTAGTTTGACGATAGATTGTGGCGTAAAAAACTCTCCACCCTTCGCGCCTTCAGAACAGGCAAATTCGCCAAGAAAGTATTCGTAAATTTCTCCGAAAGCATCGCCTTCGATATCATCAGGGATCTGATTAAAATTTTTGAGAAGTGTGATAAGTATTTTGCTATTTTCTCCCGGATTTTTGTGAAGTCCGGTAAAATCTTGCGGCAACACACCGGCAAGATCAGTATTTTTTGATTCGATTTCTTTCATCGCATCATTTACTGCTTTGCCGATATTCTCACTCTCGGGAAGGTTCATCAAATACGAATAAGTCGCGATTTCAGGCAAAAATAAAACACCTTTTGACTTGTAGTGATCAGGCGTTAGAGGAGCTTGTCTTCCTTGCGCATTGCTTCTTTCGGCTTCCATTTCCGCTTGCGCTCGTTTGAATCGAACATCTGCGAATTTCAAAAAGATAAGACCGAGAATCGGCTCAGAAATTTCATTGAGCTTGAGACCAGAGTTTGCTCGTAGCTGTACTGCCGCCGACCAAAGTCGCTCGTGCAATTGCTTACGACTATTATTTGTCATAATAAACTTGATTTTAATTTTTCTTGCAACTATTCAACGGGGAGATTTTAGCACAAACGGATTCAAATAAAAATTGACTTTTCCCCACCATTCGCTAAAATACAACCATACAGACGAAAAAGGATCCGAACGGCCAACTACCTAAGGAGTCTTTTTTATTCATACTTACTCACCCCCGCATTCCCCAAAAGCGACCTCATTTTAATAATCGCAATCTTATTCAATCTCGTAAGTCTATCCCCCCTGTACAAGTCCTTCCCTTATAAATTCCGCATTTAGACTTTCAAGTCCGGCCAAACAAACCAATTGAGTAATATTTGCATAATCGCGAATATTGCCTTCCTTTCCTTGATTTTTCTCGCGCCATTCTTTTGCGGTCATACCAAACAAAGCCACATTCAACACATCGGCTTCATCCGCATAAATAAATTCAATTTGTCTTTTTGAAAGATTTTCAGGAATCAAATTTTCTTTTACCGCATCAGTATGCACTTTGTAATTCAATCTCGCCAACAAACGTCGAGCATCCCATCCAAACGATTTTCTTTCATTTTCATCCTGCTTTAGCCTCTGAAATTCTTTGATCAAATAAAGTTTGAATTCAGGGGAAATCCAAGAGGCAAATTCAAAAGCGATGTCTTTGTGGACAAAAGTACCGCCACCGTAACGACCAAACTTTGTAACAAGCCCAATTGCATTAACTAAAAGAATCCACCTTACTGGGGGCAACGAAAAACTATTTAATCCAGCTTCTTTTTTAACCCCATCGAATTCGATGGGGTTAAAATTTGGATTATTTAATCGTTCCCAAATGCCAAGAAACTCTATCGTATGCCTATTCCTCATCCAATTTTGAATAATATAATCAGTTCTTTCTTTATCTTGATACTTAGCAATATCCGTCAACGAGATGTAATCATCATCTTTTTCATTAAAAATTACGACTTCCAATCCCTTCACATTTATTTTTTGCATATAAAAAAGTTAAATAATGCCCACACGCTATCAAACCGACATTAAATTTTTGTTAAATAATCTTAAAATTTAGTATAAGAGAGCCTCCCATATTAATGTAGATTAATAGAGGCAAAGTGGAGGAGGAAAAACTTTAAAATTTACACTAGCAATATGGCTATGTGTCGTAGAAAAACTATTCCTCCTTCACTCTAT
>Ga0210006_1002512_pt1 | contig 11944 bp, 12 predicted proteins | sample CryGey02umfilter_2_FD_185452 | JGI IMG/M metagenome (GOLD analysis project Ga0210006, IMG submission 185452) | Groundwater microbial communities from aquifer in Utah, USA - Crystal Geyser 4/10/14 0.2 um filter (SPAdes) (version 3) | ecosystem: Environmental > Aquatic > Deep subsurface >... | reverse complement strand
AATATTATAGCTCATAACCAATACTATTATAGTACCTTTATTTTTCCGATACAAAAACATTTTCTAACAATGCGCCTAGAGGCACTTGCCCGCCGCGGGCGGGCCCGCCTACGGCGTAAACCCTTATTATCATGCGCTCGGGGAGGGTCGAACTCCCAACCCCTAGTTCCGAAGACTAGTGCTCTATCCAATTGAGCTACGAGCGCGTATCTCTCTATACAATATCACAATTCGCTCCGAATATATCTTTCGCTTTCTTGAGCGTTGAAGGCATGGCCGGTTTTACCCAATTTTGAGATGGAGGCCTTATCGGCGCGTTAAGCTGAACTCGGTCCGGCTTGATCATATCCACAACATTCTTGATCTTCCTAAGATATTCCGGCGAATCATTGAGCCCGCGTACTAACATAACCTCAAGCCACATCTTCCCTTTAAATGTCCGCCTGAACTTAATAAGCGCTTCAATGATATCCTCAACGCGCAATCCCTTTATAGGCAGGTCTATCTTCTCAAACACGTCCTGAGTGACCGCGTCAAGCGAAGGAACCAATAGATCCACATCCCTGATATCGTTTGAGGCCTTAGGGTCTACCATAACAGAGCTATTCGTTATCAGCACCACAGGAAGACGCGTCAGCTCCTTGACCGCTCTTATCAAAGCGCCTATAGAGCTGTGCAATGTCGGCTCTCCGGAACCCGAAAACGTAACGCAGTCTATTTTCAGGCCTTTTGGTTTATTAAGAAAAAAAGTTTTTACTTCCTCCAGTATTTCACCGACAGGCGCGTAATTTTTCCTCTGTTTTGTCTTCTTTGCCGTTTTTTTAAGCTGGCAATAGACACAGTCAAAACTACAGACCTTATAGGGGATAATACTTATTCCCAATGAATTGCCTAATCTTCTGGATTTAACGGGCCCATAGATATATTTCATTAACTTTGCCTATTTTAAGTAAAAGTTTTTTTATAAGATCTTGATCATATTGTTCAGCCGCATAAAGAGGCATGTTATGAGCAGAAAGTTTTTCGAAAAATATTTGGCAAAAACTGTTTGAGTCCGCCAACGCTCCAATGGCGGGCGCCCGCCATCAAAACTTTGTCGAGGCGTCCGGCAACGCTTTAGTGACGGACGAGCTGTTTTTGACTTTTTCGAGAAACTTTTCAACGAATGCCGAGCCAATGAATAATATGATCAAAAACTTATACGTTTGTTTGGATACCGATGTTTCATTATTTACGAAAAATAGGGATAGCTCTCGCTATCCCTATTTATATATAGTAATAAGTATCTTTAAGTATCTTATTTAACCACAAGCACCGAATTTTCAGTGCCAAAGGAATTGATGGTCCTGCGGGAGCATGCCGGGTCAGTGATCCAAGAGCCGTCAATGACAAATTTGTATTCATAAGTCCCTGTAGGAACAGTGGCTTGAGCTTTCCAAACACCGTTTCTGTCTTTTTGAGCTGTCAGGCTGTCAGGTTTCCAGCCGTTAAAATCTCCGGCCACGCCAACTCGATTGGCTTTAGGAGCAGCAATTTTAAACTCTATTCTTTTCGTAACAACTGTTTTTCTAACCATACCGCCTCCTTAACTTTGTATATTATTAGGTATTTATTCCCTGCAAAGTTGATCCCGAAGCCTGCGCAGTAAATTTTATGCCCGGGTACGCCGGGCTAAAATTTACAAGCGTATAGGCAAGGGATAACTTTTCATCTTCAAGTTTTTATTCTAAATACATTCCATGAGTTTGTCAAGCTAAAGAACGACAATGGCTACTCGCTTTCTGTCAGCTATCCGCACGCACATCTCCCGGTCTATCACAAGTGTCTTGTGAGCCTCTATGGCAAGGCACTTGCCTTTCACTCGGCTTAAAGACTCAATAGTTTTAGGGCCTACCACAGGAATATCAAACCTCATATCCTGATCGAGCTTACTGACTTTTATCACTACAATGCCGCCATTTGCCAGCTTCCCGCCACGCAGAATAGCCGCGTCTGTGCCTTCAATAGCTTCCACAGCCACAATAGCGCCGTTCTTGACAATAAGGGTCTGGCCTATGTCTAAACCAGCCATCTTTTTAGCCATATCATAACCAAAGCGTATATCATTCCAGATACCAGCGTCCGGCTGGCATTTTGTCAAAATACCAGCAGGCAGTAAGTATTCATCTAAAAACAACGTTGAGTCTATCAATTCTATGGCGCGCTCGGCAAGCTTATCAGCAACAGCGCCAAAGACCGTATCCGGCCTTTTATCTTTGACAGCCAAAAGCAAAGTCTTCAACGCCTCGTCGCCTACATCTTTATAAAAGAGGTTCTTCGGATTGACCTGGCCTGCCATAATGACCTTGCTTATCCCCTCGGCCTGGAAGATATCAAACATCTTTGAATACTCTTTCAACGTCAGCCAATGCACTTTTTTGACCAAAGGCGTTATCCATGGAGACGTATCATTTTTAATGGCAACAGCGATAACGTCTATGCCGTTGCGACTGGCAGCCTTGGCGAAAAGAAGAGGGAATTTACCATTGCCAGCTATCAGGCCTATCTTTTTAATGCCGCGAAGTACGTTCAATGACATATGCCGCGTTCTGAAGTAGAGATAAATTCAACCAGATGGCCTATTTCAGGCGAGGGAGGCAGGCTCTTTTTTATTTTTTCAACGGCGTGCTTCTTATTAAGGCCGGATCGGAAGAATATTTTATAAGCCGCTTTTAAGCCGTGGATGGCATCTTTTGAAACTCCGGCCCTCTTTAATCCGACAAGATTAAGGCCGTAAAATTTCGCTGGATGTCCGTCGCACATAGAATAAGGCGGTATATCCATGACGACTTTTGAACAACCGCCCACTATGGACATAGTACCCAATCTTACAAATTGGTGGATAGCTACCAGGCCGCCTACTACCACCCTATCCCCTAACGTCACATGGCCTGCTAAAGTTCCGGAATTGGCTATGATACAATGGCTGCCGACTACGCAATCATGAGCGATATGGCTATAGGCCATAATAAGATTATTGTCGCCTATTATAGTCCGGCTGCCCTCCTGTGTGCTTAAATTAATTGTGACGTATTCGCGAATGATATTATTCTTTCCAATGACAACAGAACTTTTGGCGCCATCATACTTTAGGTCTTGCGGCACGTTACCAATAACCGCGCCAGTAAAGATCTGGGTGCCCGCGCCTAAAGTGACATCATTTTTAACGTCGCAGAAACTCCCTATTCTAACGCCCTTAGCTATCTTTACGCCGGCGCCTATAATAGCGTAAGGCCCGACCTCAACACCGCGCTCCAAACACGCTTCTTTGGAAATTATAGCCGTAGGATGTATTTTCATCTATTTCTCAACAAGCGCGAACATCAACTCTGCTTCAGCGGCCACTTCACCGTCCACAAAAGCGCGCGTAATGACCTGGCCGGTCTTAGAACGTAATTTCCCGACTTCTACCTCAATGCGCAACTGGTCGCCAGGCACAACAGGTTTCCTGAATTTCACATTATTAGCGGCCATAAAAAAAGCAAGTTTACCACGATTCTCCGAAGGACTTAACATAAGGACGCCGCCTACCTGGGCCATCGCCTCAACTATCAGAACTCCCGGCATGACCGGCCTGCCTGGAAAATGCCCTTCAAAAAAATTATCGTTGATAGTCACGTTCTTTATGCCGACGGCGCTCTTACCCTCTTCCATAGAAATAACTCTGTCCACGAGAAGGAACGGATAGCGGTGCGGCAGTATCTTCATAATAGTTGTCGCGTCTATTTCCGAGCCCTTAGGGCATCCTTCAACAGATTTGATAGCCACCATCAACTGCTGCTCCATCTGGTCTTTTATTTTCTGCACAAGATTAAGGTTCAAAGTGTGGCCGCTTCTGACTGCGATTATGTGGCCTTTGACAGGCATGCCCAGCAAATAAAAATCGCCCACGAGGTCAAGTATTTTATGACGGATAAATTCATCCGGAAAGCGCAGTTTGTTCTTTACGACACCTGAGTCTGAGACAACAAGCGTATTTTCATAATTAGCGCCTAACCCTAAGCCGCTTTTGACAAGGGCGTCAGCTTCTTCCTGAAGGCAAAATGTCCTGGCAGGAGCGAGCTCTTTTTCAAAAGAGGCGCTATCAAAGCAAATGTCCATATACTGACTGCCTAAAACAGGATGATCATAATTTAAAGTATAAGATATCCTAAAATCCGAAGACGGCAATATCACAATAGAAGAATCTTCGTCTGTCACCCATACGGCGGTGGTGACCTTAAAAGTCCTGCGTTGGGCGTCCTGTTCGACAATGCCAGCCTTTTTTAACACTTCCACGAAACCAAGCGTGCTACCGTCAAGGCCTGGCACTTCATTATTATCTATCTCAACTAATAGATTATCTATTCCCAGGCCATACAAAGCAGCCATGAGATGCTCTATTGTCTGCACCTGGGCATCATTAAAAGAAATAGTCGTGCGCCGCGGATTTTTTTTAACTGACAAAAGCGAACTCACGTCGGCCTTTATCATAGGCTTGCCTGGTAAGTCAACCCTCTGGAACACGACTCCCATACCTGTCCCAAGAGGCTTAAACTTCAGGCGCACGGGATGGCCCGTATGCAACCCTATGCCTTCCACTAAAACTTCACGAACTATCGTACGCTGCACTTTTATCTCCCCTGCTTATTGACCCGCTCTTCTAATTCTTTAATTTTATTTTTCAACTCACGAACAGTTTTGACCAACTCAGGCAAACCGGTCATAGCCGCGTAAATACGCATCGCCTCATTATGAGGCCTTGCCGGATAACCTGAAACAAAAGTGTTAGGCGGCACAGATTTCGTTATGCCTGCCTGGGCCGCTAAAATAGCCCCATCGCCTATCTCAATGTGCCCCACAAGGCCTGCCTGCCCGGCTATAGTCACATTATTGCCTACGCGCGTAGAACCGGATATGCCGGCCTGCGCCACAATAATACTGTTTGCGCCGATGACGACATTATGAGCTATCTGCACGAGATTATCGATCTTGGTCCCTTTGCCAATAAGGGTCTTGTCAAAACGCGCGCGGTCAATAGTAACATTAGCGCCTATCTCCACATCATCTTCAATGACTACAGTTCCAACCTGTGGTATAAGACGATGTTTACCTGCGACATTAGCATAACCAAATCCTTCCGATCCGATAACCGCGCCGCTCTGGATAAAAACACGGTTGCCTATTAATACTCTTTCTCTGATAGAAACATTGGCGTAAAAAATACATCCTTCGCCTATCTTGACTTTGCCTCCAACGTAACAACCCGCGTAAATAATGGTGCCTTCACCTATTTCCGCTCCATCTTCAATGACCGCGTACGCGCCGATAGCAACGCCTTTTCCTAGCTTTGCGCTCTTAGCGATAACCGCTGTCTTATGGATCCCCTCTGGGTGTTTGAGCTTTACGGGATGCATAATAGCTACGATCTGAGCAAACACGAAAGACGGGTCTTGTACCTTAATGATAGGCTTAGAAGCGGATCCAATATCCAGAGGCATTATGATCGCGCTCGCCTCTGTTTCATTTATAAGTGACATATAGCGGCGGTTAGCTAAAAAAGTTATATCGCCTTTTTTAGCTTCCCTGATCCCGCTAACGCCGCTGATCTTGATCTCCGGATCGCCTACAATCTGCCCACCGACAAGCAAGGCGAGCTCCCTTAAAGTCTTTTCCATCTATCTTACTTTTTGCCGGCTTTTCCCGCGGGCTTATTCTTATATCCGCCGTTCAATAGATCTACGATATCCTGCGTGACGTCCGCGTTTGCCGCGCCATATAAAAGTACTCTGTCATTAAAAATAAAATCATAACCATTCTTCTGAGCGTAAGACTGAACGACCTTTTCTATATCCTGAAGGATCTCCTTGAGCTTCTCGTCGCGCTCTTTTCTTAAGTCCAAAGCTACCTGTTGGCTCATCTGGGTCAATTGCTTTTTCTTACCTTCCAGCTCCTGGCCTTTAGCCGTCTTCTCTTTTTCGCTCAATAAAGACATCTTATCTTCCAAAGCTTTTATTTCGTTGGATAACTGCTCTAACTCTTTCTCCTTAACGCTCTGAACTGAAGAAAGGGCGTCATCATAGACTTTCGTCTTCTCATACTTGTCAAAAGTAGACGATAGGTCAACATAACCCATCTTACCCGCGGCATAGGCATTCAATGAAAGCCCAAAGATCGCTAAAAACAATATTACCACTGACAAAACCACGCTTCTCTTGAACATCTGACTCCTCCTTGTGTGCAGACACAACACTGGCCTAATTTACGCTACCGAGCGCACACCCGCGCAATTCAAATTAGCGCGGGGTGTCCATAATGGCCAGGTGTTTCTGGTACTTCTTATCTTAGATTAGAATCCATGGCTCATGCTAAAATGGAATCTTCCTTCTCTTTTATTTTTACCGGGTTGTATTTCCATAGGAATACCATAATCAAGTTTAAGCGGGCCTATGGGCGTCTTAATACGCACGCCAAATCCAACACCCGTTTTAAAACCCCCGTCGCCTATATCCTGAGCCTTGGACCATACGTTCCCGCTATCAATAAAAAGCGCTCCCTTGACAAACTCCAATAACGGCACGGTATATTCTATATTTCCTACGATCAGAGATTCTCCTCCTAACGGATCATTAGTATTATGGTCAATAGGGCCGACACTTCTTTCTTCATAGCCTCTTATAGTATTAGCTCCACCAGCATAGAATCTTTCATAAATAGGTACTTTATCACTATCGCCGAAGGCCTGCATAACGCCGGCCCTTAGCTCAAACTGCAATACACCTTTGCCAAACACAGGCACGTATTGCGAAACCAGGGAAAATAATTTATTAAAATCTTTATCCCCCGCGAAAGGCCCTCCGGCTATTTCATAAGAACCACTTATAACGGTGCCCCTCGTAGGATTAAAGACGTTATCCGTAGTATCGCGCGTTAAGAAAAACTCAACAGAGCTTATAAGTTTTTTGCCTTGCTCATCCTTAAGGTCTTGCGTAGCCGTTGACGCGACATCCGATATATCAACTTGTTCAATACGATAAGACGCGCCTCCCTTTACATATTCCGTGAACTCCTTGCTTAATCTTAAGTCGCCGCCCGTCCTATCTTCTACATAACCATACCCAACATCACTATTTTTATCATGCACGCGTTTATAAAGATCAAAACCTCCAGCTACGGGATGGTCAAACATCCAGGGCTCTGTAAAACTCAGCTCAAAGTTCTGCCTGACAGATCCCATATCAGCGCGCGCCTTGACATCCTGTCCGGCGCCGGTAAATGTGTTCCAATTTCTCCAGTCAAAGTTCTTCTGCTCTACCTCAACAAACCCGACGAACTGATCTATGGAACTATAACCGCCGCCAAAGCTAAAAGACCCTGTTTTCGCTTCTTTCACGTCAACGATGAGATTTCGCTGATTGACTTCCGTGCCCTGAGAGGTATCATAATTTACCTCTTCAAAAAATCCCAGGTTGTAAAGCCGCTCTTTACTGCGTTTAAGCTTACCGCCGTCAAACTTCTCACCAGGCCTTATCCTTAACTCACGACGAATAACTTTATCCTGCGTTTTTAAATTACCACGTATCTCAATACGATCCACATAAGCCTCTTGGTTCTCTTCCAGAGAATAGCTGATATTCACTTTGCCAGACGCTGAATCCAATGCTGTTGACTCTTTCACCTGCGCGAATATATATCCCTTACCGAAATAAAATCCCTGTATATTGGCAACATCCTCCTTTAACGCGTCATAGGTGAACACGCCGCCCGGCAAACAAGCATTGAGACTATCCCTGACCTCTGACTCGGAAAACTTCTCATAACCTCTTATAGCAATACTGCCTACTGTATACTGCTTGCCTTCTTCTATCAAAATACGTAAGTATATATTTTTTTTAGTATCATAATCTATCCTGTAGTCTACCTTGGCATCAAGATAACCATTCTTAAGATAAAATGCCTTAATGCGCTCAAGATCATCACTGAACTGGTCTTCTTTAAAGAAACCGGCGCGCAGGAACCCTACTGTTCTTGTCTTTATCAGACTTATGACCTTTTTATCTGAGAAACGAAAGTTGTTGTCTATGTATATTTTACGTATTTTTACCTGCCTGCCTTCAACGATCAGTATCACGATCTTAGTTTTATTCGTTTTAGGATCTGTATCTATGGTATGCTCAATTGAAACATCCAAAAGGCCGTGCCTCTCATACTCTTTCTTAAAGGCGGCTACATCTTCTTTCAAAAGTGCCAAGTTCAGATATTGCCCCATTTTCGACTTGAGCTTATGCGTAAGTATACCGCGGGCGACTTTACGATTGCCTTCTATCCTGATCTCTTCAATGACCGGCCTTTCTTCAACTTTAAAAATGACCTTAAGCCCGCCTTCATGATCTACCAGGCTTAAGGTAATATCAGAGAAGAAGCCGGTTTCGTATAGTCTCTTGATGTCATCCCGCGAGGCCTGCGCGTAGTAAGGCTGGCCAACGCGCGTCTTGATCTTGGCCATAATAGTAGGCGTGCTTATCGCTTTATTACCCGTGACTTCAATAACCTTTACTTCTTTTTGAATTTGCGTATCTTTCGCAGGCTCTTCATTTTGCGCGAAAACAACGGAAGAAGAAACAAGGAATAAAGCGAACAGGCAGGCAATAGGATAACTATTTTTTTGTGTCATATTATTTTTTAATTATAAAGCAGCCAAAACCCAAAGTCAACACAAACATACAGCTGCTAACGCCCGCCATCATCATAGTTTTGGCCCTCAGACAAAGCAAAATTCTCGAATCGCGTATATTCCTTTATAAAAGAAAGCTTGACCGTGCCCACAGGGCCGTTACGCTGTTTGGCGATGATGACATCCGCTGAACCTTTGTTCTGTTCATTCGCGTTATAATACTCTTCACGCATAAGAAGTACGACAACATCCGCGTCTTGTTCAATAGCTCCGGACTCCCTTAAGTCTGAGAGCTGCGGCCTATGGTCAGTGCGGCTTTCCACGGCGCGCGAAAGCTGGCTTATCGCGATAACCGGAACATTTAATTCCCTTGCCAACGCCTTAAGCGACCTTGAGATCTCGGAGATCTCTTGCTGCCTGTTTTCAATATTAGACCCGCCTCGCATCAACTGGAGATAATCTAAAACGATAAGCTTAATATCATGGTGAGACTTAAGCCGCCTTGCCTTGGCGCGGAGCTCAAGGACAGAAATACCGGCTGTATCATCTATAAAAATGGGCGCTTCAGAAAGTTTGCCAGCTGCCGCGGTCAGAAGAGGCCAGTCCTGCGCTGACAGATAACCAGTGCGCACCTTATGGGCGTCAACTCTGGCGTGAGAACATAACAACCTCTGGACCAATTGTTCCTTTGACATCTCAAGACTGAAAAAAGCTACAGGGACCTTATCATTAATACTGGCGTGCTCTACGATATTTATGGCAAACGCGCTCTTTCCCATTGAAGGTCGGCCCGCGATAATAATAAGGTCCGATGGCTGAAGCCCGGCGGTCTTAATATCAAAATCCGTAAAACCGCTCGCCACTCCTGTAACATGAGCCTTATTCTGATAAAGCCTATCAATAGCCTCAATACTGTCTTTTATAACTTCTTTAATAGGAGTGAAACCAACCTTGCCAATGCGGTCATCAGATATCTTAAATATCATTTTTTCCGCGCGGTCTAGCACGGAATTGACGTCTTCGTCTGTCCCATAAGCTTCAGTGACTATCTGAGTAGCATTATGGATAAGCTTTCTTAAAATATTTTTTTCTTTGACTATCTTGGCATAGTGCAGGATGTTAGCCGCTGTAGGCACGACATTGGTCAGGCCTGTCAGATAACTGGCGCCGCCAACTTCTTCAAGCACACCGTCAGATCTAAGTTTCTCTACCAGCGTGATAAGGTCAACAGCCTTGCGCGAGTCGTAAAGAGAAACGATGCCTAAAAATATCTTGCGGTGACTGTCCTTATAAAAATCGTCTTCACTCAGGATCTCAAGGACTAAAGAGATAGCATCTTCCTCTATGAGCATAGAGCCCAAAACAGCCATCTCTGCCTCTATGTTCTGCGGAGGAAGTTTTTCCAAAGAAAGGCCAAGCGCGGAAGCCTCTTTATCCGAACGTTTCAGATTCCTCTTCATATTACCTATTTCTTAACGACCCAGACCTTGATCTTGGAAATCACTTCGGGATGAAGCCTTACCTCTACATCGTAAATACCCAGCTCTTTTATGGGTGTCTCCAATACTATCGCCTTCTTATTGACTTCAACGCCTTCAGCAGCTATGGCCGCGGCAATATCTGAGGCGTTCAGGCTGCCATAAAGTTTTTCTTCCTCATTCACCTCAGCGGTGATCGTTACCGAGAGACCAGCCAACCTGAGAGCAGCCTCTTGCGCCTTTTTTGTCTCAAGCTCTTTTTTGGCCTTTTTCTTATTCTGGTTCAGCTCTATCTGTTTTAAAGTCTCATCAGAAGCGGCCAAAGCCAGCTTCCTTGGAAAAAGAAAATTTCTCGCGAAACCGTCTTTTACCTGCTTAACCTCTCCGGCTTTTCCGAAGCCCGCTACATCTTCTCTTAAAATTACTTTAAGCATGATGCACCCCTTGTGTAAAAAACACAACACCGGCGCGATTCCGATTAGCGCCGGGTGTCAACTTACGTTGTCATTTAACTACTTTTTTAAGAACGGCAGCAATGCCATGAACCTTGCTCTCTTGATCGATTCTTCAACCATCCTCTGATGCTTGGCGCAGACACCCGTTACGCGGCGAGAAAGCATCTTGCCTCTCTCGCTGACCAAACGCTCCGTCCTTTTTAGATCTTTGTAATCTAACGCGATCACTTTTTCTTCGCAGAAACGGCATGTCTTTTTTCTGAAGCGCGCCATAAGCACGTCATCTTTTTTCTCTCTTCGCCTGCCATCGAACTTACCGCCGAACTTACTGCCAAATTTTCCGCCGCTCTTGCCTCCTGATCTACCGCCGAATTTTCCTCCGCCAAAACCACCGCCGCCGGCCCTTCCATGACTGCTACTACTGCTGCTACGACTATTCTTCTGAAACATGATTTAATTTCCTTTCTTAACTCCTGCCTACCAGCAGGCAGGTTGCATACTGTAGGTTTTTATTCCTTCCAAAGTTAGCCCGCGCCCTCTGCCGCATCCTGGCCCCACGTCACCTCATCGGGGCCGGTGCTTATAACATCATCTGCCGCTTTTTCTTCCTTCACAGCGGCATGGTCTTCAGGGGCCGCGTTAGCCTTTGACGAAGGCGCGCCCAAAAATTGCACTCTTTCAGCGCGGATCTCAAGGACTGATCTCTTTTTGCCGTCCGGCCCATCCCATGACCTTGATTGAAGCCGGCCTTCCACAAAAAGCGGGCTTCCTTTATGAAGATACTGATTACACACCTCAGCCTGCTTATCCCAAGCTACCACTGTCATATAACATACATCCTGCTTGGCCTCGCCCGCCTTATCTTTATAGCGGCGGTTCGTAGCCATACGTAGATTTACAACAGCCGTCCCACCCGGCGTATAGCGCAATTCCGGGTCACGTGTCAGATTGCCGATAAGAAGAACTTTGTTCAAATTCGCCATAACAACCCCCTAAACTTTTTTCTTATCTTCTAACTTTAATATCAAAAATCTTAAAACATTTTCGTTAAGATTATAGTTCGTTTTAAGCGTAGTAATGGCCAAAGGATTGCTATCAAAATTTACCAGATAATACATCCCCTCTTTAAATCTTGTGCCGCCGCCAATGGGAAAAAGGTCATACGCCAACTTTCTTTTTTCAGCCCATATCTGGTCCTGCGTAATGTTCCCCTGTTGTTTTGATATCTGTTCCTTGATACTCTTCATAACAGAAGCCTTCTCTTCGTCTTTTAAGTCCGGCTTAATAATAAACATCGCTTCATACTTTTTCATACTTAA
>Ga0210006_1002510_pt1 | contig 11951 bp, 16 predicted proteins | sample CryGey02umfilter_2_FD_185452 | JGI IMG/M metagenome (GOLD analysis project Ga0210006, IMG submission 185452) | Groundwater microbial communities from aquifer in Utah, USA - Crystal Geyser 4/10/14 0.2 um filter (SPAdes) (version 3) | ecosystem: Environmental > Aquatic > Deep subsurface >... | reverse complement strand
GAACAACAGAAAAAATATTTACAAATTATTACTAGAAAACTTTAGAGAAAAACCCCTCTAAAGTATCCTAGACCCTTTTATATTATTTTAGATTATTATGAAGCTCTAAAAATCATTTGTTTGTACTGAGCGAGGTCGAAGTAGGCGGAACAAGCCCTTCAATAAATTCAGGGTAAACGAGAGAAAGATTGAATCAAATAAAACTATTAACTGTAATTTCGACCAATAATCACAATACCGTTACTCTTTAGAGATTACCAAAGGGATGAGTAGCAAAGATTATTATGCAAATAATAGAAATTAAAAATAACAATATGTCTATTCTCCATCTCATTTTGGAGGAAAACATAAAATAGATAGCTGAAATGATAGGTGGAAAGAATAGCATTGCAAGAGGTGGCATCACAATGCCACCCACGAAAGGCAACATGGGAGAATGTTGAATAAAGATTGCAATATATTCTAATCCACCGATGATGCTCAAACCTAAAATAAACCTTCCTGCTACTATAAAGTTTTTAGATTTTTCGTCCATATTTAAACTATACTTTATTTCAATAAATTTCGCTTATCAAAAGTTCAACAATCATCTTATTCGCCAAGTCTACAATTGCTCCCTATCGTGATGGAAGTTAGAACCTTTTACGCTTAAATTTACCCTTAAAATTATCTCCTATTTCAACCCCCCCATAAAGATAGACATTGTTTATTAATTAATCCAGTTTTTAAACAAATTTGTAACTTTAGAATCCTTTTTTAAATAATCAAATATTATGTCTAATATTCCATTATTGATGGTACATCTAAAACCATTATTTTTTAACATGCTTCCTTCTTGAACATAGTTTATTATTGGACAAACACCACAGTATGATCTATAAACACACTGATGACATCTTTGAAAGCATTCAGAACATGAAGCAAAAACTACTTTTTTTGTAACGTCGCTTTTAATTAAATCAGAATATGAATTATTATTTAGATCTCCTACGCAAAAACTTAAATCTCCAACTTCTGCAACCATTCTCCCTTCATCACAGGTATAAACCTTACCATCATGGTTAAATGCCATCTGTCCGATAGAAGCCCCGCACGGGGATCTAATATCCATAAACTGATATCTGCTAGAACCAAAAATCTTACGAAGAAAAATTTGAGTAGTTCCTTCTATAAATCGTTCACCTTTTAAATTAATACTGATAATATAATCCAATGTTTTTTTATAAAACTTAAGAAACTCATAAGGGGAATATCCAATTTCTTCTAATCGTGGTTTAGCTAAACCAAATGGATTTAAATATCTTAAAAAAATAGAATGAAACCCCAGCTTTCTATATTCATCTACTATTTCTTTAGAATAACCTAATGATATTCTAGTGGTTGTTTGGATAGCGTTTAAATGTAGTCTATTACTAGGATATGATTTTTTAATCATATTAATTTTTGTTATTAATAATTCCAAACTATCGCCGAAATCTGCAGGTCTATTGAAGTTTTGGACTAATTTATTCCCATCTAAAGAAGTGCAAAGAGATACTTTATTTTTAATTAAAAAATCAAGTTTTTTATTATCAAGGGGTATCAAATTAGATACAATGTTATATTGAATGGTTTTATTGAATAATTTGGCATACTTGTTTAAGTATTCGACAATATAACTCAAAATGTCAAAATTTAACAACGGTTCTCCCCCTTGAAATTCAATTGTGATATTACCAGTGGGAGATTGGAGAATTAGTTCAACTGCTTTTTTGGCCGTAACCAAAGTCATATCATATTTTTTATCAGGACAATTTATTTTACTTGCTTGACAATACACGCAATTTAATATACATCTATTTGTAAGAACTAAAATGAATAACGAAGTACTGTTGTTTAAATAAAACTTATTTTTACGGTATCTAGAAATAAAGCTCGTTAATTCTTCTTCGTTTTGATAATATAACTTACCCTTAAGATTAATATTCCTACTTCTTTTATTTACTAAATCATCAAATTGTTTTGTTGTTAGAAAAAAATATTCACCAACATCATTTACTAGGAGGTATTTATTTTCTAACTTTTTATAAGTAAACGGTAAGAGTTTAATTCTTTCCATTAATTGGATTTACATCTTCATTTTTAATTAAATCTCGAGTTGAAGCAAAAATTCCTCCACATTCATTTTTCTTTATACAACGATCGCATTTTTCTAAATATCGAATTTTATAATCAGAAATGCTTTGGGCGCAAAGTGGATAAAAGCTCTTATCTACCTTACAAAATGGTATATTAAATATATTAACTTTTATTCCTGCGTTTAAAAGTTTGATACATGCTTGTTGGAGATAGGGTCTAATTTTGTTTAATTCAATCCATATGTTATTTTTATTTAATCTAGCAGAACCAGACATTTCCATTCCTAAAAATGCCACTCGATAAATTCCTTTAAGGTTGTTAATAATAAAATCAGCTATGAGATTGAGATCTTTGTAGTTTAGTTGTTGCAGTACTATTCTTAGTTCTATGTTTATAGATGAATTGAGTAGATTTTTCAATCCAACAAGTGTTTGATTGTGAGACTCGGGAATTTGAGTAATTTTATCATGAATTAGAGGATCATACGAATGTAAAGCAATGCATAATAAGAGATTTTTTATGCCAATACTTTCAATTTCGTCAACAAATGATTTATAAAAAAACATCCTTCCATTTGATATGACTGATATTTCTGTATTAGGTAGATTCTTCTTACATAAAGATAATACGCATATAAATTTATCCTTGGTTATTGTTGGTTCTCCTCCTGAGATGGCTAAAAACTTTGTTGACTTGCTAATAAGTTTTATAATTCTTTCAATTTTTTTAATATTTGAGCCTTCTGTTGTTGGTTTTAATACTGGCTCTGGACACATGATACATTTGTTGTTACAAGCATTGGTAAGAATTAAAACATTGTCATTTGATTTAAAGCGATAAAGGATGTTTATTTTAGTTTTAATTTTGTTGAAGTATATTTCGACAACATCACCCTCATTAAAGATTCTTGTTTTAACCGGTAACCAAACCAACTTCTTATTAGAGTATTTTTTAGGAAGGCTGAGAAACTCATTCAATATTATTAAATTAAATTTTCCTAAATCAATATTTGTTAAATCCTTAAGGTTTTCTTCGCAAATATATAATGCACTATCCTTTTTTGGAGTATCAACATAAAGATCACTTAGATATATCTTATTGATGCAATATCCAGAGTTATTAGATTTGGCAAAAATAAAAATTTTATCTATTAAACTTTTTTTCATTGGCTACGACTTTTTGCAAATGATAGCAATATCAAATTTATCAATCATATAGTTGTCCTCAGGTTTATATTTTTTTAGATTAAAATGCTTACTTTCGTCATCAAATGCTTCTGTTTCAAAAAGCGCCTTACCGACAATCATGTTCCTAATATCGTTTGTTTCATTAAATATAATCTTTCTTATTTTTTGGTTATTTAGATGATCTATAAAGATATTTTTTATTTTTTGCGTTTTTATTTTTATATTATATTTTGGAGTTATTTTTACTTTGAAATTATTTTTTTCTTTCATCAACTCTATGATAAGTTCATTAGATAGAAGATCAATTGTTTTAATAACATTATCTTTCGTGTATATTTTCCCATCGATTGTAAATTCTATTTGTTTTTGTTTCATCTTATAGATTCTTAATTTTATCTAATTCTACTTTTGATTTTTTTACTGAAAAGGAACGAAGAATATTCATTAGTTCAAAAGTATTAAAAAAATGCCGTTCAAACCGTTTAGTATCAACATACCAAAAGTTGAAGTCATGTTCGCCTTCAATTATAAATTTACCTCCTAACTTTTTTCGAAGTGTTATATTTTTTTTATCGAAGCTTCCTTTAAAAGGTATTTTATTAATGTCTTTTTTTGCTATTTTAATTATTAATTTTTTGAAGACTTCTTTAACATTAATCATGTTAATTATTTTTTTTCTATTATTTTTGATAACCCATAATTGATCATTATTCTTAACAAATATATTGTTTCTTGAAGTAGAATTTCTATTCATAATTAATTTGTATTTTTTTATTTCTACAATAGCTATAGCCCTAATAACTTTTTTATGGCAAGAAACAAAAGATAAATGGAAGAATTATTACTAGTGTCATTAGGTTTTATATCAGAAACATTTGTTGTTGGTACGGTGGTAGGTATTAAGGTTGGAGTTGGAATCCATTGAGGAATATTAATAGTCCAGTAAGAAATAGTTGACCATACACCATTGATTCTTTTTTTTACATTTAAATACCAAGTTCCAGAAGAAACATTTTTATATATAAATTTTGGTGTTGTAAAATCAGTTAAAGGACCTGGATCACAACCTTGACACTTATTTAAAACTGCACTATAGATAGTAGGACTATTATCTTTCAAATCAATTTCTAGAGTATACATTTTATTATCGTTTGGAATATAGTTCCATGATGCGTCCATTTGTGGAAATGTTGGTATTGTTGGAACAGGAACAGGAGGAATATAAATAGGAACATCTGGAACATAAGGACTATAGATCGTACTTGAAGAGGCATGAGAGGCATGAGAAGCATGAGAAGCATGAGAGGCATGAGAAGCATGAGAGGCATGAGAAGCATGCATTGCAAGAAAGTAGTTGCCATCAGCTTTACTAGATTTAACTATTTTGTGAGATTTTTTAAATGACTCAATTAACAATTCTTTATCTGATACGCGGTTAATATTTACATTACCGATTTTTAGATCGTTAATCTGAGCTATAACTCTGTTAGATTTAGAATAAGTAAAAAGCAATACTCCAACTAAAGATGAAATTAACCCCTCTTTTGCAATGTTTTTTAAAAATAATTGTTCTTTATTGTTTAAATTGTTTTTGAACATCTTTAGTATATATTATACCCCTTTTTATACTTTTGTTTTAATTTAAGTAATTCTTTTGATATTGGTGGAAATTTTCTTTTAAGTCTAAAATCAATATAGACAATCATTCTTCTTGCATTTTCTCCGCTCTTAAAACCCATTATCTCTGCAATCTCTCTCAGTTTTTTACCTTGTTGACGAAGCTCCCAAGCCTGATAAAATCTCTTCATATTCCTTCTATTTTTTGGGCTGTCCCGATTTCACAGGTTGGTCCTTGTTTTCTAAACCTTATAAACTCTTTTAGAAAATAGGTTCCGCCTAAAACAGTTAAAATACCTATTACAATTTCCATCTGCCGAAGATAGGGAGAAATGATATTGAATAGTTGATACCAGAAAAATATCAAAAGACCATAAATAAGGGCGGTTGTCAGTATAAAACTTCCTCCAAAAATAAGAGTCTTGAGTCTTGACTTCAAGGATAAAACCAAAGCTAGAATAATCAGTAGTGCCCCTAAAGAACAAACATTAAATCCATCCATAATCCCTAAGATGATAGCGATAACAGGTAAAGCAACCTTATTAGGTTCAACTTTTCCAATAAAAGGCAAGGTTAATGTATCGCTTGAAGTACGGTCGTTTTGAGTGGCAGAATTTGGTTTTTCAATTGCATCAATAATGCATTTTTTGATCTGATTGGAAATTTCTTCACTAAAACCAATGAAATATTGTTTATCAATAAAGATAACAGGTATAAGGCCTTGCGATTGAGGATCTACTTTATAATTTTTGTAAAATTTAATCAGGCGATTGTTGTTTTGAGAGATTTCGTATTGATTCAAGATTAGTTGGGGTTGCTCTTTTTTTAGATTAGTTAGAAACTCCTTTGCTTTAGCGCAATGAGGACAGGTGGTACTATAGAAAAAGTCTATCTGAATAAATTGGGCAGAAAAAACACTCCTCTGAAAAAATAACATAAAAATAATAAAAAAAACAGGAAAGACTAATTGTTTAATTTTTATTTTCATAACCATCTTCTAATTTTATTTTTATAATCTTTATATTTTTGACCAAATATTTCTTCAAGGGTTTCTTCCTCGTGGGGAATAAATTTTGTTTCCAGAATAATAAACATTAAAACTGGTGTTAAAAAAGGAGATAGTGTTCCTAATAAAATAGATAGACCAAGAAGAACTGAAACAAAACCCAAATACATCGGATGACGACTGAAACTAAATGACTTACTAGTAATTAGAACCGATGGTTTTTCAAAGGGTTTAACAGTTGTTTTGTTCGTCTTAAACGCATTGTCTGCCCAGATATTTATCACTATGCCAAAAATAACAAATACTATTCCTAATAAGTTTAAAGGGTAATAAACAATCTTCGTTATAGGAAAGAAAATATACAACATAACTGTCGCTATTAAACAAATAAAAAAATATATTGGTGGAAGAATTTTTTTATCTTTTCTCATTTTTCTTCTATTTTAATTGCCTTTCCTTTTATAATTGCTTGGGCCACTTTCTTTATAACGCTGCTTAATATTCTTGCAAATGTCGGTTGTGAGATTTTCATTTTTTCTGCAGCTTCAGTTTGTTCTAATCCATCAACTTCGTGTAACTTTAGTGCTTCCAATTCATCAGGCAACAGAACAACTTCTTCAAGTTCTCTCAAGGGAATTCCTTGGGGCTTAAAATAATAAACATTCGGATTAAATCGCAAACATCGAGGGATTCTTGGTCTTGGCATATTTTTGGATAATTGTAATTTATAATCTTTGTTCGTTAACTCTACTGATTATTTTTTTAAATATTTCTTTGTAAATTGGATTTATAACCACAACTGGTATCATTTTTATCATAGAGTCAACAAAATCTTTGCTATAAGGAATTTTACCAAGAATTGGGATCTTGCTTTTTTTGGCAAATTTTTCAATTTTTAAACAAAAACTTTTTTCCAGGTCAAACTTATTAATGACAATTCCATGTTTAATTTTAAAATGATCTGCCAGATATAATACTCTTTTTAAGTCATGTAGAGCGGAAGGGGTTGGTTCTGTCACAGCGACAATGTAATCGGTCCCAACCAGTGAAGCAATTACTAGACAACCAATTCCAGCGGCAGAATCTATCAGAATTGTCTTTGCCTTGATTTTTTTATTAATTTCTTCAGCGCGTTTCCTAACTTCAGCTACTACCTCACCTGATGCCAGTTCTCCCAACTTAAGTTCACCTGTTATTAAATCAACGCCATAATTTTTACCAGTATAAATTGTTCCAATTTCTTTTTTAGTTTCAGAAATGGCCCCATATGGACAAGCTATCACACAAGCCTTGCAACCAATACAAACATCTTTTACAAAAGCGGGGTATTTTTCTTCTACAAAAACTATGGCATTTTGTTTACAAACAGAGGCACATCTTCCGCATTTTAGACATTTATGAAAATCCCATTTCGGTATTGGCTGATAAACCTTAATATATTTTTTTATTTTTACAGAAAGCATTAAATGGTCGTTAGGACATTCAACATCGGCATCTATCAGCATGGTTGTATTTTTTTCAGCAAACTCAACCGCCAAAGAAGTAGCTACTATTGATTTGCCTGTACCACCTTTACCACCAGTTATTGCAATTTTCATAATTGATGCTCCTGACAAATATTTGATAAATCCGCCTTCTTGACTTTATGGTTTTTCCACATATTAAAAATTTCTCTGACTGTTTTAGCCTGACAAACATATACTTCTATTCCAAGTTGACGCATAAATCAAGAGCCCGAGGTCCAAGCTCTTGACACAGCAGAATATTGGCATGATGTTTTTTCATAAGTTCCGGCGGAAGACCAATGCCACCTATATGCTCACTGGTATTTTTTATTATTTCAAGAACTTTCCCTTTTTCATCAAGAAACGTATATGTATTGCATCTGCCAAAATGCAAGGCAACATTTCCTTCTAACCCCTTGTTATTATCGGTAGGAATAACTATTTTTATCATATGTTTATTTCGGTTGTTTAAGTCCTCCATCTATAAATTTTTGTATAACTTCCTTTATTGACCCAAAACCATTATAAACCTGAATATTGAACTGTTTTAAAACATCTAAGGCTTTTGGTCCAACTTCTCCTGTTATAACTACATCGGCACCCTTTTCAGCTATTATTTTGGCAGCGGATATTCCTGCCCCAACACTCTGATCTATGCTAGTATTTTCTACAACCTCAATTCCCTTTATTTTTTTATTATCAATTTCCACAACAAGAAAATAAGGGCATCGACCAAAGACTTCGGTTACTTTACTTTCTAGATTTTTTCCAGCAGAACTAATTGCAATTTTCATATTTTTTTAACAAACGTCATATTTGACGTGGTAAAATAATTGGTAAAGTCCCTGCCTAGTCTAAATCGTTTTGTCCTTGACTAAGCAGGGACTCTTTTTACTTCTGCTTGTCATCGGTTAACTCTTTATCTACATCTTCCATCTCTTCTTTAAGTGCTTTTTTATAATCTTCCAAATCTGTTTTAGACCAAGCTTGGCCTCCACCAAAAAACCTACCCAGTCCTCTGCGTCCTCCTCGACCAAAACCAAATCCAAATCCTCGACCCATACCTTTTCCACAACGTCCCATTCCACGTCCTGTCATTGGTCCTGCTCCTTGTGGTCCTGTTCCATCAAATGCTGGCATATTTTTTCACCCCCTTTAGAAACTGTTTACGAATTTTAATGAGTAACTACAGTTTCTTAAGCCCGCCAGCAATTGCTCTTTGAGCCGCAGTAGAAATCTACTAAGGCGAAAAGTAAGATGCGGCGGGAAAAATCATTTATTAAACTAATAATAATGAATACGTATTCATTATAATATTAACTGTGTAGTCTTGTCAAGTTAAGTTTATTTCTTCTTTCTACAGATAGAAGAATATGGACAACCAAAACATGGATCACTACTTTTTAAAATTCTAATTTTTTTAATCAAGTAAACAAATATATATAGTAAAGCTCCTGAGACAATAATTCCTATTAAGATAATTTCTCCAATCGACATATTTATTTTTTAACTAAAACCTATTAATCTTCCGTCTTGATAAATAGTAAAAGCAACCGTCCAGGCTACTATTGAAGTATAAAAAATCATAAATAATGGCCACTTCCAGGAATTTGTCTCTCTTTTTACAACCGCCAACACCGCCATGCATGGTATATAAAGTAAAACAAAAACCATAAATGAATATGCAGAAAGCGGTGTAAAATCTTTTTGTAAAGCAGTGATCAATGCATAATCAGTCGTATTTACATCAGTTACTCCATAAAGAGTCCCAAAAGTTCCTATAATCACTTCTTTGGCAAAAAAACCAAACATAAGAGCGACTGATGATCGCCAATTGCCAAACCCTAAAGGTTTAAATACATAAGAAACTTTCTGACCGATTAACCCAGCTAGGCTTGCTTTAGAACCATACTCGACTCCCAAAGGAAAACTGGCCAAAGCCCAAACGATTATTGAAAATGCCAAGATTAATGTTCCTGCTCTTGAAATAAAAAGCCACACCCTTTCCCAAATATGAATCAAAACTCCATTTAATGAAGGTATGTGATATTGTGGTAACTCAATAACAAAAGGCGAGGAAAGCTCTTTGATTAAAAATTTTTTGAAGATGAAACCTAACACGATAGCTACGACAATACCAAGAACATATAAAGAAAAGATAATCCAGCCTTGATAAGCAGAAAAAAAAGCGCCGGCAAATAATACATATACCGGCAAACGTGCTCCACAAGACATAAATGGACTAATAAGAATCGTCAACAGTCTGTCTTTTCTGGTTTCAAGAGTTCTTGTTGCCATAATTCCCGGCACATTACAACCAAAGCCTAATATTAATGATATAAAGGCTTTACCATGTAGACCGATTTTATGCATAAACCTGTCCATAATATAGGCCACTCGAGCCATATACCCCGAGTCTTCAAGGAGAACAATGAACAAAAATAGTATCGCAATAATCGGAACAAAAACAAGCACTCCTCCCACTCCTCCAATTATTCCATCTACTATCAAAGAAATCGTCCATTTAGATATTCCTACACTTGTTAATAAATTCGTCAAATATTGACCTAACGATCCAAAAAAATTCTCTATCCATCCCATCATTGGTTTGGATAATTTAAAGGTTGCTTGAAAAATTGATAATATGATGACTAAAAACAAAGGGATTCCTAAAAAACGATTCATAACGAGATTGTCTATTTTTTCTGTGATATCTACTGTCTTTTTATGTAAATTTTCTATAACAAGCTCTTTTTGTAAACCCTTAATAAATCCATAGCGAATATTGGCCATTATTGTATTCATGTCCTGGTTATATATCTTTTCAAGGTGACGTTTCGCTTTGTCAACGAGCTGTTTTAATTCAAAATAATATGGTTTTTTTGTGATTATCTGCTCTGTTCTATAATCCCCTTCAAGCAACTTTAAACTTAACCAGTTTAATTTTTTTTTATCCAGACTCTCCTTTAAACCAATGAATCTTTTTATTTGATTTAACTCTTCATCGACTTCTGTTCCATATGTTAATTTTAACGTGCTGCCATTTACTTTTCTTATCTTTGCTAAAGATACATTTAAAAGATTGTTCGTGGAATCTTTTTCCCTTGCATCAACCACAATAACAGGAACATTCAAAAACTGCGAAAGAATTTTTGCGTTAATTAATGACGTTTTCATTTGAGGTTTCCCAACCATATTTAGGGCAATAATAAGTGGTGCGCCCAACTCAATAAGTTGAACTGTCATATATAGATTTCTGGCTAAGTTCTGGGCGTCAACAACCTGTATTATTACATCTGGATGTTTTTTAAGAATAAAATCTGATGTTATTGTTTCTTCTTCTGTATAGGCAGTCAAACTATATGCTCCTGGCAAGTCCACCACTTTTATTTTTTTTCCTTTAAAATTGAGCTCGCCTTCTTTTTTTTCGACAGTTTTACCAGGCCAATTACCTACATGTTGTCTGGCTCCTGTTAGTGTATTGAATAAGGTTGATTTGCCAACATTAGGATTACCAGTCAAACCTATTAATAATCTAGATTTTGTTTCCATATACTTTTAATGCTTCTCCTCGCCCAAGAGCTATTTTTGATTCAAAGATCTTAACTATTATTGGTCCCCATCTATCGTTTTTTATAATTTCAATCTCAGCTCCATCAAATAACCCTAACTCTGATAATCTTCGCCTAAAATTCTGTCCACAGCTAACATAACAAATTTTTATATTATCGCTTTTATTAAACTCTGTTAAATTCTTCATACTATGAAATAGTAATATTGGGAATTTTTTGGTTATCAGGACAAAGTCTTGGATTGCCTAAAAATTTCGCCAATTTATACACGGCGTTGTCTGAAAAAGCATGTTCCAACCTATGGGCTTCTTCGTGAACTCTTCCTTTATTAATCCCCAGTGTTTTTACTAAAAAAACCTCTATTATTCTGTGTTTATAAACCAATATTTTTGTTTTCTTTAAGCCTTTTTTGGTCAGACTTATATTGGAATATGGACGAGTCTCGATAAATTTTTTTTGATAAAGCTTTTTAATCATTTTTGATACTGCCGGTTTACTGACATTAAGGTAAGTAGCTACTTCAATAGATTTCACATCATTACTACCTTTTTTTTCGACAAGCGAAAAAATTGCCCTCAAATAATCTTCCTGACTTTGATTATGCATATTAACATAAGTTAACTGTAGTTAACTATTAAACCATATTTACTGATTAAAGTCAAAAAACTGGTAGCATTTCATTAAAATTAATCTAATATTGAGAGAGTTGCTTTTACAGATGGATTATTAATGTTAATTAATTCCACTTTTTCTTTGAAATTATTTCTCAGAGGAGTTAAAAATTCATAATAATTCTTCTTGCCTTATTAATAATAGTTAGGGTCTAGATTACTTTAGCATCTAACATTTGCTAAGATAGATTATCTAGACGATGAAAAACAAATATTTTGTTAAGTCGCATATTAGAGAACCAAAATTCAGAGAAATATTAAGGTATTTTTCTTGC